>Ga0335082_10005420_pt1 | contig 13954 bp, 15 predicted proteins | sample Lox_Sample_41_FD_206718 | JGI IMG/M metagenome (GOLD analysis project Ga0335082, IMG submission 206718) | Soil microbial communities from Loxahatchee National Wildlife Refuge, Florida, United States - Lox_Sample_4.1 | ecosystem: Environmental > Terrestrial > Soil > Wetlands | place: USA...
GCCGGGCCCGGCACCTAGGTGGTGTGCCTCGGCAACATCGCGCAGATCGACACGCCCTACCTGACCGAGGGCTCCTCGGGGCTCACCTACGTGGTCGACCGCATGAAGGACTGGTCGCACGCCGGGCACGTGACGCTCGCGCGCGGCGAGCGCTCGCGCCTCGCCGACCACGCGGCCACCGCCCTGTAGTCGCGCGCCGGCCGTGTCAGGGCTTCGCCTTGCCGCCGCGGCGCTCGCGGCGCTGCTCGTCGCGGCGCCGGCCGCCGCGCAGCGCGCGGCCCAGGACTACGAGCCCCAGGTCGGCCAGGCGGGCAAGGACGTCATCTGGGTGCCGACGCCCGACGCCGTGGTCGAGCGCATGCTGCGCATGGCCCAGGTGACCGCGTCCGACATGGTCGTGGACCTCGGGGCCGGCGACGGCAAGATCGCGATCGCGGCGGCCAAGCACTTCGGCGCGCGCGCGCTCGGCATCGAATACAACCCCGACATGGTGGCGTTCGCGCGCGGCGCGATCGAGCGCGCCGGCGTCGCCGGCCGCGCCCGCGTCGTGCAGGGCGACATCTTCGCCGCCGACTTCTCGCAGGCGACCGTGGTGACGATGTACCTGCTGCCCGCGCTCAACCTGCGGCTGCGGCCGATCCTGCTCTCGATGCGCCCCGGCACGCGCGTGGTGTCGCATTCGTTCGGCATGGACGACTGGGAGCCCGACGAGCTGTCGCTGCTCGACGGGCGCCGCATCTACTTCTGGATCGTGCCGGCCTCGGTGGCGGGCGCCTGGACCCTCGAGCTCGCGGGCGAGGGGGCGCCGGCGCGGGTCGAGCTGACGCTCGATCAGCGCTACCAGAAGATCGAGGGCACGGTGGGCCTGGGCCCGGTGCTCGCCGGATTGCGCGAGGCGCGCCTCGCCGGCACGCGGATCGCGTTCGCCTACGTCGACGCGCGCGGCGTACGGCTCGAGTTCGAGGGGCGCGTGGACGGCCCGCGCATGGACGGGACCTTCCGCGCCGGCGACGGCGCCGAGGGCCGCTGGACGGCCGCGAAGAAGTAGCCGTCGCCTAGGCCGGGCCGAGCTTCTGGTGCGTGCCGTCGCAGAACGGCTGCTTGCCGGTGTGCTTGCAGCCGCAAAGCCACACCTTCTGCGCCTCGGCCACCGTGAATTTCACCGGCGCGAACGGGCCGCCCTTGTGCGTGCCGTCGCAGAACGGCTGGCGCTTCGAGCCGCCGCAGGCGCACCAGAAGTAGTCCCCGGGCGCGAGCTCGACCGCGTACGGCCCCTTCTGCGGAATGTTCGGCGCAGGCATGTCGGCCCCCTCCGGTCCGGATGCGATCCGGCGATTGTCTCAGAAGCCGCCGGGGTCAGCGAAATTGGCGAAGCGCGTGTGCTGGCCGAGGAAGGTGAGCTCGACCTTGCCGATCGGGCCGTTCCTCTGCTTGCCGATGATCACCTCGGCGCGCCCCTTGGCCTCGGGCTTCTCCGGGAAGTACACCTCCTCGCGGTAGATGAACAGGATCACGTCCGCGTCCTGCTCGATCGCGCCCGACTCGCGCAGGTCCGACATCATCGGGCGCTTGTCGTTCCTCTGCTCGACCGCGCGCGAGAGCTGCGAGAGCGCGATCACCGGGACATTGAGCTCCTTGGCGAGCGCCTTCATCGAGCGCGAGATCTCCGACAGCTCGGTCGCGCGGTTCTCGCCCGCGCGCGGGTTCGCGGTCGACATCAGCTGCATGTAGTCGACGACCACGAGCCCGAGCTTGCCGCCGAACTGGCGCCACAGGCGCCGCGCGCGCGTGCGCAGCTCGAGCGCGTTCAGCGCCGCGGTCTCGTCGATGAAGATCGGCGCCTCGTGCAGCCGGCCCATGGCCTCCGAGAGCTCGTGCCATTCGGCGTCCGAGAGGCGCCCGGTGCGCATCTTGTGCTGGTCGACGCGCGCGATCGAGCCGAGCAGGCGCGTCGCGAGCTGCGTGCCGCTCATCTCCATGCTGAACACCGCGACCGGCAGCAGCGCATGCAGCGCGACGTGCTCGGCGATGTTGAGCGCGAACGCGGTCTTGCCCATCGAGGGCCGGCCCGCGACGATGATCAGGTCCCCCGGCTGCAGGCCCGCGGTCTTCGAGTCGAGGTCGTTGAAGCCCGTCGGGATGCCGGTGACGTCGGAAGGGCTGTCCCGGTGGTACAGGTAGTCGATGCGCTCGAGCACGCGCGCGAGCACCGGCTTGATCTCTTCCAGCCCCTGCCCGTGCCGCGTGCCCGACTCGCCGATCTCGAGGATGCGCGACTCGGCCTCGTCCAGGATCTGGCCGACGTCCTTGCCCGCGGGGCTGAGCGCGCTCTCGGCGATCTCGGTGGCGACCTGCGCCAGGCGGCGCTGCACGGCGCGCTCGCGCACGATCTCGGCATAGCGCCGAATGTTCACCGCGCTTGGCGTGTTCTGCGCGAGCTGCGCGAGGTAGGCCGCGCCGCCGGTGCGGTCCTTGTCCTCGCTCGCCTCGATCGACTCCGAGACCGTCACCACGTCGGCGGGCCGCCCCGCCTCGATCAGCCGCGCGACGTGGCGCCAGATGCGGCGGTGGTCGTCGCGGTAGAAGTCGGCGCCCGCGACGAGGTCGGCGATGCGGTCGAAGGCCTGGTTGTCGAGCAGCAGCCCGCCGAGCACCGACTGCTCGGCCTCGACCGAGTGCGGCGGCAGCCGCAGCGCGACCAGCTGCGGATCGCCGGCGTCGTTGCGGACTGCGGGTTGCGGGAGCGCCATGCGCGGACTGTACCGCAAATGCGCAAAAAGCAACGGGCCGCGCGCGGCGGCCCGTGTGCACAACCTGTGACTAAGCTGTCGCTATCGTGTGGACAGCCTGTCAGCTTTCGCCGAGCACCGCCACGTGGACGGTGGCGACGACGTCGGTATGCAGCTGCACCTGGATCGGGTATTCGCCGACCTGCTTCAGCGGTCCCGTCGGCATGCGCACCTGCGAGCGCTCGACCTCGTGGCCCTGCTTGCCGAGCGCCTCGACGATGTCGTAGTTGGTGACCGAGCCGAACAGGCGCCCGTCGACGCCCGCCTTCTGCGCGATCTGCAGCATCAGCCCCTCGAGCTTCGCGCCGCGCTCCTGCGCCTTCGTTAGCGCGTCGGCCTGCGCCTTCTCCAGCTCGGCGCGGCGGGCCTCGAAGGCCTTCAGGTTGGCCTCGGTGGCGCGCTTGGCCTTGCCCTGCGGGATCAGGAAGTTGCGCGCGAAGCCGTCCTTGACCTTGACCACGTCCCCGAGGTTGCCGAGGTTGGTCACCTTCTCCAGAAGGATCACTTGCATGGCCGCGGCGTCCTCAGTGCAGGTCGGTGTAGGGCAGCAGCGCGAGGAAGCGCGCGCGCTTGATCGCGGCCGACAGCTGCCGCTGGTAGCCGGCCGCGGTTCCGGTGATGCGCGCCGGAATGATCTTGCCGGTCTCGTTGACGAAGTCCTTCAGCGTCTCGATGTCCTTGTAGTCGATCCACTCGACCTTGTCGGCCGTGAACCGGCAGAACTTGCGGCGGCGGAACAGCGCGCGCTGCCCGCGCTCCTTCTTGTCCTTGCCGAACTTGCCTTTACCTTTGCCTCTGCGCGGCGGGGGCATGAAGCTTCTCCTATCTCTGGTTTTCCGTGAATTCGATGGTCTGCGCGTGCAGCACGAGCTTCTTCGAGCGCCGGCTCTTCGCGGCGAGGAAGCCCTCGACCGCGAGCGCCGTGTCGAGCGCGCGGCCGGCCAGCAGCCGCGCCTCGGCGTCGAAGGCGATGACGGGGATCTCGGCGTTCACCATGCGGTGCGTGCGCGCTTCGGTCTGCTCGGAGTCGTGGCGCAGGCGGAACTCGATGACCGCGACGCCCGCGGGCGTGTGCCGCAGGGCGCCGAGCTCGCAGATCCGCCCGTCGATCCGGACCCGATTCAGGCCGCGCCCGCCTCGGCGGGCTTCGCCTCGGGCGCGCGCTCCATCATGGACTTGGACTTCTCCTCCTTCATCATCGGCGAGGGCGCGGTCACGGCCTTCGGCATCTTCAGGATCAGGTGCCGCAGCACCGCGTCGGAGAACTTGAAGGAGTGCTCCAGCTCGTCCACCGTCTCCTGGTCGCACTCGATGTTCATGAGCACGTAGTGCGCCTTGTGCACCTTCTGGATCGGGTAGGTCAGCTGTCGCCGGCCCCAGTCCTCGAGGCGGTGGATGATGCCCTGGCGCTGGCCGATGACGCCCTTGTAGCGCTCGATCATCGCCGGCACCTGCTCGCTCTGGTCCGGATGGACGATGAAGCAGATCTCGTAATGCCGCATGCTCAGTGTCTCCTTATGGGTAGGCCATCCACTCATGCGAAGGTGGTATGGCAAGGAAGGGGGCGGATTGTACTGCATTTCCGCACCCGGGACACTCAGGCGGCGCTGCGTCGCTCCAGGGCAGCGTCGCTTGCCAGCGGATCGGGCGCCGCCTGCTTGAGAACGTAGCGCAGCGCGTAGTCCAGCGTATTCCTGCCGTACGGCTTGGTGATGTAGCCGTCCGCGCCCAGGTCGATGCCGCGCGCGATCTCCTCGGGCTCCTTCTTCGCCGTGAGCATGATGATCGGCAGCTGCGCGTAGGCCGGATGCTGTCGCAGCGCCGTCAGCACCTCGAAGCCGTCCCCGTCAGGCAGCCCGATATCGAGGAAGATCGCATCCGGCGCGCCTTGCCGCAACGCCGCGAACATCGCCTTGACGTTCTCCGCCGTGCGAACCGCGTAGCCCGCGGCGGTCAGCCGCAGTACGGCCAGCGCGAGCTGGTCGGGGTCGTCCTCCACGATGAGCGCCACCGTGTCCCGAGGCGCCTTGATGCTTGCTGCCCGGTTCGCGACCCGGTCATAGGCGACATAGACGCCGAGGCGGGACAGCGAGATGTCCGCAAACGTGGCTTCCGACTCGGCACCGCGCGCGTCCTCGAGCTCGACGGGCGGCGGCGACTTCCTGGAGATCTCGGAGAGGCTCGTCTCCTCGGCCGAGATCGATTCAATCAGCCGCAGCGCCTCGAACTCGGTGAGCCACTGATCCACGAGGCGGCCGGGAAACCGCGCCATGTACGTTCGAATGACCTCGGGATACCCGCAGAAGTCCACCATCCCCAGCACCCGGCGATACTCGAGAGGCAACGGCAGCCGCTCGCGTCGCGTCCAGAGCGAGCGCCCTTCGGCGGTGAGTCGGTAGAACCTGCGTTGCTGGGCCACGCATGCCCCCTTGTCGGCGCGAGCCCATAGTGCGCCGGTTGCACCGCGCCGGCAAACTCGCGGAGGTCAAAAAGTGTCGCGGGCTTATCCTCGCGTCCGATCCGGAGCGACGCAAGCGCGCCGGCTTTATCGCTGCGTCCGTGCGCGACGACGAACGGAATCGAACAGGCAGATACCTGCTGCCACCGAGACGTTGAGGCTCGCCACCGCGCCCGCCATCGGAATGCGCACCAGGAGATCGCACTTCTCGCGCGTGAGCCGGCGCATGCCCTCGCCCTCCGCGCCGAGCACCCACGCCACCGCTTCCGGCAGGCTCGCCTCGTAGATCGGCTGACCGGCGCGCTCGTCGGTGCCGACGACCCAGATCTCGCGCTCCTTCAGCTCGTCGATGGTCCGCGCCAGATTGGTGACCATGACGTAGGGCGTCGCCTCCGCCGCCCCGCTCGCCACCTTCGATACCGCGGCGCTGATGCCCGCGGCGCGGTCCTTCGGCGCCACGACCGCGTGCGCCCCGGCGGCATTCGCCACACGCAGGCAAGCGCCCAGGTTGTGCGGATCGGTCACGCCGTCGAGCAGCAGCAGCAGGGGCGGCCCCTGAACCGACTCGAGAATCTCGTCCAGGCTGTGCGACGGCGATTCGATCTCCACGCGCGCGACCACGCCCTGGTGGCGGCCGCCGCCATAGAAGCCGTCGAGGCGCTTCGCCGGCACGCGATGCACCTTTGCGCCCGCACGCTCGGCCTGCGCCGCCGCGTCGCGGATGCGCGCGTCGTGGCGCGACTCGTCGACGTAGATCTCGAGCACGGACTTCGGGTCGGCGCGAAGCCGCGCCAGCACCGCGTGGAAGCCGAACAGCACCCGGGGCTCGCGCGTGCGCTTCACGCCGGCACGAAATCGATCTTGCGCGTCTCGAGGTCGACGCGCACCAAGCGCACTTTCATGCGATCGGCGAGCCGGTAGCGCTTCTTCGTGCGCTCGCCGAGCAGCTGGTGGCGCACGGCGTCGAACTGGAAATAGTCGCGCCCGAGCTCGGAGATGTGCACCAGGCCGTCGACGAAGTAGTCGTCCAGCGTGACGAACAGGCCGAATGCGGTGACGCCGGTGACCGCGCCCTCGAACACCCGCCCGACGTGGTCCTGCATGTAGTGGCACTTGAGCCAGCTCTCGACGTCGCGGCTCGCGTCGTCGGCGCGCCGCTCGGTCTCGGAGCAGTGACGGCCGAGCGCCTCCCAGTCGGGCTCCTCGTAGCGGCGGCCCGCGAGTGCGGCCTTGATGCCGCGATGGACCAGCAGGTCGGGGTAGCGCCGGATCGGCGAGGTGAAGTGCACGTAGGCGTCGAACGCGAGGCCGAAGTGGCCGACGTTCTCCGGCGTGTACACGGCCTGCTTGAGCGACCGCAGCAGAATCGTCTGCAGCAGCGCGAAGTCCGGGCGCGCCTTGATGCGCTCCAGCAGCTGCGCGTAGTCCTTCGGCCGCGGCTCGTCGCCGCCGCCGAGCTGCAGCCCCAGCTCGGCGAGGAAGTCGCGCAGCGCGCGCACTTTCTCCTCGGCCGGCACCCCGTGCACGCGGTACAGCGCCGGCTGCTTGCGCGCGGCGAGGAATTCGCCCGCGCAGACGTTGGCCGCCAGCATGCACTCCTCGATCAGCCGGTGCGCGTCGTTGCGCGGCTCGGCGACGATGCGCCGGATCTTGCCGTGCGCGTCGAATTCCATGCGCGTCTCGACGGTCTCGAAGTCGATCGCGCCGCGGCGCCCGCGCGCCGCGACGAGCGCCTTGAACACGCCGTAGAGCGTCGCCACGTGCGCCGGGGCGCGCCCCGACTCGAGCTTCGCCCACACCTCGCGATAAGTGAGCCGCGCGTGCGAGCGGAACACGGCCGGGTAGAACTCGTAGCGCCCCACTTCGCCGTCGGGCCCGATCGGCATCTCGCAGACCATCGCCAGCCGGTCGACGTCGGGGTTCAGCGAGCACAGCCCGTTGGAGAGCTTCTCGGGCAGCATCGGGATCACGCGCCGCGGGAAGTAGACCGAGGTCCCGCGCGCGCGCGCCTCGCGGTCGAGCGCGTCGCCGGGGCGCACGTAGTGGCTGACGTCGGCGATCGCGACCCAGAGGCGGAATCCCTTGCCCTCGCGTACCGCGAACACCGCATCGTCGAAGTCCTTCGCCGTCTCGCCGTCGATGGTGACGAACGGATGCTCGCGCAGGTCGCGCCGGCCGCGCGCATCCTCCTCGCGCACCTCCTCCGGCACCCCGCGCGCCTGCGCAATCGCCGCGCGCGGAAACTCGTGCGGCAGGTCGAACTTCCGGAGCGCGATCTCGATCTCCATGCCGGCGTCGCCGTAGTCGCCGAGCACCTCGACCACGCGCCCGACCGGCTGCGCGTGCTTGGAAGGCTGCGACACGAGTTCGACGGTGACCACCTGCCCGGCGCGCGCGCCCCCCGCGCCATCCGGCGGCACGAGGATGTCCTGCGCCATCCGCCGGTCCTCGGGCGCAAGCACCAGCACGCCGTGCTCGCCGTGCAGCCGCCCGACCACGCGGCGGTTGGCCCGCTCGAGCACCTCGACCACGACGCCGCTGGGCCGGCCGCGCGCGTCGGCGCCGGTGACCCGCACCGACGCGCGGTCGCGGTGGAGGACCTGGCGCATTTCCGCCGGCGGCAGGAACACCGGCGGACCGCCCGCGTCGGGCACCAGGAATCCGTGGCCGTCCGCATGACCCTCGATGCGGCCGGCGACGAGGTCGATGCGCTCCGCGACGAGCAGGCTGCCCGCGCGGTTCTCGAGGATGCGGCCCGAGCGCAGCAGCGCAGCGAGCGCGTCCTCGAACGCGCGCTTCGCGCCGGCGCCGCGCGGCGCGATGCGCTGCGCGAGCTCGCGCCGCCCGAGCGGCGCGCCGGCGCGCTGCAGCGCCGAAAGGATCGCGCGCTCGAGCGCGCGCGGGTCGGCGGCGTCTCTCGAGGACCGTCTGCGCATGGAAGCGGACGAGTCTACCGGAATCGCGCGGGGCGCCGCGCGCCTTTGACACTGCGCGGGTCAGACACTAAGATTCGCGTCCCCTGCCGAGGTGGCGGAATTGGTAGACGCACTAGGTTCAGGTCCTAGCGGTGGCAACACTGTGGGGGTTCGAATCCCTTCCTCGGCACCAGCTCCCTGCGATCGAAAGCCGGCCCGCGCGCGCTGAGCGCTAAAGGTTTCCCGCGTCCGGCCGTTGGTGATCGAGGCGCCCTGCGCCCATCGCCCATCCGACCGCATGAGCCTCGCCCGATCGCAGCGCGCGCCCGACCCCGAGCACGGGGCGTGGCTCGTCTTCCGCCTCGGGCCGCATCGCCTCTGCGCCGCGGCGCGCGACGTCGAAGGCATCATCGAGCCCCCGTCGCTGACGCGCCTGCCCGGCATGCCTGCGGGCGTGATCGGCGTCTTTGCGTTCCGCGACGAGTTCGCTTTGGCCGTCAGCCTCGCGCGCAAGCTCGGCGTGCGCGCCGACTCCGACCCGGCCTCGGGCTCCTACGTGGTCGCGCGCGTGGCGCGGAAAGTCGCAGGCTTCCAGGTCGACGAGGCGCAGGAAGTGCTCGAGCCCGCGGGCGCGACGTGGCACGCACTGCCGTCGATGCTCGGCGACGAGCTCTTCGACGGCTTCGCGGTTCGCGACGGCGAGCTCATCCTGCGCACGACGTTCGAGGCCTTGCTCAATGCGAGGTCGGGCATCGACTTGACGGCGGCGCACGCGCGGGCGGAAGCGATGGCGCCGGCGCCCGAGCCGAAACCGGCACGGGCGCCTGCGCTCGCTCCTGCGCCTGCGCGGACACCGAGCCCGCGCATGGAGACGAAGCCCGCGGCAGCACCTGCCGCGAAACCCCCGCTGCCTCCGAAGCCCGTGCCGATCCGTCCCAAGGCCGCCGTGAAGCCCGCGCTCGCGCCCGCTCGCCCGGCGAAGCGCGCAATGCCGCCACGAGCAGCGCGCCTGGTGCCGCCGCCTCCCGAACCAGTCGGAATCGGCGACACGTTGGAGCGCGAAATCGAGGGCGTCGACGCACCCGCGCCCGAAGTCGCCAAGGCGCCCGCTGCCGCGCCGACGCCTCCGCCCATCACCGAGAAGTCCAGTGCGCCTGCGTACGTTGCGCCGGCTTCGGCGCAGCCGGCTCCGGCTGCAGCGCCGGTGCTGGCGGCCCGCTTCGAGCGCGCGACCCCATCGGCGAAAGCCCGCGAACCCGAAGAGCGGCAATCAAAGGCTGGCGTCTACGTCTCGCTGGCAATCGCGGCAGCGGCGCTGATCGCGCTGGGCGTCTGGCTGTGGCCGGAATCGGTGCCTGTCCCCAAATCGGCGCCCGCGCCCACCGAGGCGAAGCCCGAACCGAGGATCGAAGCGCGCTCCGAGCCCCTGCCCGAGCCATCGCCCGCCGCGGCGCCGAGCGCGCTGCCCGCGTCGGTGCAGGTTCTCGTCGATTCGCCGCGCCTCAGCGTGACCGTCGAGCGCGCGCCGGCGAAGGCCCCGTCTCCCGCCGCGCCGGACACGTATACGCACGTCGTCGTGCGCGGCGACACGCTCTGGGCGATCGCTCGCCGCTATGTCGGCGACCCGTACCGCTACCCCGAGCTCGCGAAGCTCAGCCGCATCCGCAACCCGGACCTGATCCATCCGGGCGACATCGTGCGCATCCGCCGCAAGTAGCCATGGCCGCGATCCCGACCCGGAAGATCGGCCGCTTCGAGCTCGTGCGCGAGCTCGGCCGGGGCGCGCAGGGCGCGGTCTGGCTCGCCACCGACACGCGCCTCGGTCGCCAGGTCGCGCTGAAGACGCTGCAGCTCGCGCCCGGCGAGGACGAGGACGGCGAGCTGGTGAAGACGCTGCTCGACGAGGCGCGCATCGTCAGCCAGCTCTCGCACCCGAACCTCGTGCCCCTGCACGACGCCGGCGAGGAAGGCGGCTCGCCCTACCTCGTGTTCGAATTCGTCGAGGGACGCACGCTCGCCGCGCTGCTGAAGGAGAAAGGCAAGCTCTCCGTCGGGCAGGCGGTCGACGTCGCCTCGGCGCTCGCGCAGGGCGTCGCCTGCGCGCATGCGCGCGGCGTGGTGCACCGCGACCTCAAGCCCGCGAACGTGATGCTGGCCGGCGACGGCGTGCCGCGGCTGATGGACTTCGGCATCGCGCAGCGCGCCGCGCACGCCGCGGCGCCCGACCAGGTCCTCTCGGGCACGCCCTCGTACATGGCGCCCGAGTACATCGAGTCGCAGCGCTTCCTGCCGGCGTCGGACGTATTCGCGCTCGGCGTGATCCTGTACGAGATGCTGACCGGCGCCCCGCCCGTACGCGGCGCCGACCCGCTGCAGACGATCGAGCGCATCGTGCGCGAGCCGTTCCGGCCGCCCTCGGACAAGGCACCCGAGGTCGACGAGCGGCTCGACGCGCTGGTCATGAAGGCGCTCGCCAAGAATCCCGCCGAGCGCTACGCCGACGCCGCGCAGCTCGCCGCAGCGCTCGCGCATTACCTCAAGCTCGGCGAGCCCGCGCCCGCCGACGGCGCCGCCGCGACCGTGGAGTTCCTCATGCGCCGCATCCGGCACAAGAGCGACTTCCCCGCGCTGTCCTCGACCATCAGCGCGATCAACCGCACGGTGGCCTCGGACCGCGAGCCCGTGGGCCGGCTGTGCAGCGCGATCCTGAAGGACTTCGCGCTCACCAACCGGCTGCTCAAGCTCGTCAACGCGGCGCACTACGGGCAGTACGGCGGCTCGATCAGCACCGTGTCGCGCGCGATCTCGATCCTCGGCTTCGACGCGGTGCGCAACGTCGCGCTCACTCTGATGCTGTTCGAGCACCTGCACAACCGCGCCAACGCCGTCGCGCTGAAGGACGAGGTCGTCAGCACCTACTTCAGCGGCCTGCTCGCGCTCGAGCTCGCCAGGCCGCTCGGCATCCGCGACGCGGAGCAGGCGTTCATCTGCGCGATGTTCCATCGCCTGGGCAAGCTCCTCGTCACGTTCTACCTGCACGAGGAGGCGCAGGCGATCGCGCGGCTGGTGGAGTCGCGCACGCACGACCCGGATCGCGCGGCGCTGGAGGTGCTCGGCGTGTCCTACGAGGAGCTCGGCATGGGCGTGGGCAAGGCCTGGAACCTGCCCGAGACGATCGTGAAGAGCATGCGCGCCGTCAAGGACGCGCCGCGCGAGCGCCCCGCGCAGGAGCTCGAGCGCCTGCGCCTGCTTTCAGGCCTCGCCAACGAGCTCGCCGACACCGTGAAGAGCGCCTCCGAGAAGGAGCGGCCGGCCCGCCTCGCCTCGCTGACCGCGAAGTACGGGCGCGCTTGCGGCACGAGCGAGCAGGCGCTCGCCGCCGCGGTGCGCGCCTCGACCGCGGGGATCACGCGCGAAGGCCAGGCGCTCGGCATCCCCGCGGGCGCGAGCCCGTTCGTCACCAGCGCGAAGCAGTGGGGCGCGCCCGAGCCCGCGCCGGCCGGCAACGCCGCCGACGCGATCGACGCGCCGACCGTGCGCCTCGAGGCGGCCGAGGCGCCGACGCAAGTGCTCGGGGCGCCCGGCGCGAGGGCGCCCGCGCGGCACGCGGCCCTCGCGGCTGGCGTGCAGGACATCACCAACACGCTGATCGGCGACTTCGACCTGAACGACGTCATGCGGATCATCCTCGAGACGATGTACCGCGCGATGGGCTTCAAGCGCGTGCTGCTGTTCGTGCTCGACCCGGCGCGCCGCGCGCTGCGCTGCCGGATGTGCTTCGGCGAGGACGCCGACGCGGTCTCGCGCAAGGACCTCTCGCTGCCGCTCGCGGGCGCGCGCGACGTCTTCGCCGCCGCCACCGCGCAGGGCGCCGACGTCCTGATCGAGGACCTGCAGGCCGAGAAGATCCGGCCCTATGTGCCGGAGTGGTACCGGCGCGAGCTCGGCGCGCGCGCGATGGTGCTGCTGCCGATCGTCAACCGCAAGAGCACCGTGGGGCTGTTCTACGGCGACGCGGACGCGCCGGACACGATGCGCTTCAGCGCCGAGGAGCTGAACCTGCTGAAGACGCTGCGCAACCAGGCCGTGCTGGCGATACGGCAGAAGGCATGACGCGGGCCGCCCCCTTCGCCGCCGCGCGCCGGCGCTCAGGACGCGCCGAAGTTGACCTGGACCCAGTAGCGGCCGGCCTGCGACACCATGCTCATGTACTGGTCGTAGGCGACCGGCTTCACGAGGTAGCCGTTGGCGCCGAGCCGGTAGCTCTCCGCGACATCGCCCTGCTCGGCCGAGGACGTCAGCACGACGAGCGGCATGCCCTGCGTGCGCGGGTCGCCTTTCAGCCGCTTGATCACCGTGAGCCCGTCGACGCGCGGCAGCTTGAGGTCGACGAACACCACGCGCGGCAGCCGCGCGCCGCCGCCCGCGAGCAGGCCCGCCGCGCCGAAGAACCACTCGAGCGCCGCCGCGCCGTCCTCGGCCACGGCGATTGCGCCCGCGGGCACGACGTCGCGCAGCGCGTGCAGCGTCAGCTCCGCGTCGTGCGGGTTGTCTTCGATGACGAGGATGTCGGTCGCGCTGCCCTGCACCGGCGGTCTCCGGCGAATACGCCGACTATACCTCAGCTCCCGCCAGCGCCGTCGCGCGCGCCGAGCGCGCGCGCGAGCGCCTCGAGCAGCATGGCGCCGGTCATCTGCGCCTTCAGCAGGTAGCCGTCCACCTCGTAGTTGCCGCGCACCCTGTCTTCGGCCGCGTAGCCGGGCTGGCCCGTGCGCACGACGATGCGCAGCTGGCGCCGCGCGCGGTGCTCGCGCACGCGCTCGACGAGCCTCAGGCCCGCGTCCTCGGTCTCCATGACGACGTCGAGCAGCATCAGGTCCAGGTCCGGCGTCGCGCCGACCGTCGCGAGCGCCTCGGCGGCCGAATAGGCGTGCAGGAAGCTGAGCGGCCGGCCGAGCACGCGCGCGTGGCGCAGCGCGAGCACGGTCGCCTCGTGCACGCCGCGGTCGTCGTCCACGATCAGGACCCGCCAGGGATGCTCCGCCGCGACGGTGCGGTCCTGGACCTCGTCCTCGTGGATGACGAGCAGCTCGTCCTGGCCGTCGTCGGCGGCGGCGTGCATGTCCGCCATTGAACCGCGCCGCGTGTCGGGCCGGGTATGCAAGATTACACGCGGATCGAGCGCACGCCCGACTCCGACAGCTTGGCGAACAGTCGCGACGCGATGTCGCCCAGCGGCGCGACCTCCTCGACGCCGCCCGCGGCGATCGCCTCGCGCGGCATGCCGAAGACGACGCAAGTCGACTCGTCCTCGGCGACGGTATAGGCGCCCGCCTGGCGCATCTCGAGCATGCCCGCCGCGCCGTCCCTGCCCATGCCGGTCAGGATCACGCCGAGCGCGTTCGCGCCCGCGACCTGGGCCGCGGAGCGGAACAGCACGTCCACCGACGGCCGGTGCTTGTTGACCGGAGGCGCCGCGTCGAGCTCGACGACGTAGTTGGCGCCGCTCTTCCGGAGCTTCAGGTGCGCGTTGCCGCCGGGCGCGATGTAGGCGTGGCCCGGCAGCACGCGCTCGCCGTGCACGGCCTCCGACACCGTGATGCGGCACAGCTTGTCCAGGCGCGCCGCGAAGCTCTTCGTGAATCCCTCGGGCATGTGCTGCGTGACGAGCACGCCCGGCGCGTCGGGCGGGAATTGCATCAGCACCTCCTTGATCGCCTCGGTGCCGCCGGTCGAGGCGCCGATGATGACCAGCTTCTCGGTGGTGGCGACGCTCGAGCCCAGCGCGGCCA
>Ga0335082_10005421_pt1 | contig 13950 bp, 13 predicted proteins | sample Lox_Sample_41_FD_206718 | JGI IMG/M metagenome (GOLD analysis project Ga0335082, IMG submission 206718) | Soil microbial communities from Loxahatchee National Wildlife Refuge, Florida, United States - Lox_Sample_4.1 | ecosystem: Environmental > Terrestrial > Soil > Wetlands | place: USA...
CCCCGATGGCCGGAATCATGCGATGGTCCACCCCGGGTTTGGATGCATCAATGACGTGTATTCCTGCATGAGCAGGGCATTCACCAGGCGGGCATCGAACTCTTGGATCACCCGCGCCCGCGCAGCTTCTCCCAGCATGCGACGGCCCGATTCGTTCTCCAACAGCTCGACCAGCGCGATCGCCAACGCACTTGCATCCTTGACCGGTACCAGAACGCCTGTCCGACCATCTACGATCGCATCGCTCAAGCCTGTAATGCGAGTGCCCACCGACGGCACGCCCAGCGCGGCGGCCTCGAGCACGACGTTCCCGAAGCCCTCCCGGTAGCTGGGCAGGCACAGCAGCTCGGAAATCGCCAGATACCGTTCGGGCGACGGATCATAGCCCATGAGCCGAATGCTTGGGTCATTGCGTAACCGGTCCAGCGTCTCGGTTGGGAGCGGATCGCGGGCGGGCTCGAGGGGCCCGACGATGACCAAGACCACTTCGGGAACGCGCTCCCGCAGCGCGGTGAACGCCTCTAGGAGCTCGACGATGCCCTTGTCTCGCGTCACGCGACCGACAAAGGTGATGACCCGCGCTTGCGGCACCAAACCGAGCCGCTCCCGCGTCTCACGTGCGCCTCTCCCAAGACGCTCGCGATTGAACAGCACCAGATCCACCCCACCCAGCGAGCCGGAGCCCAGAACTCTCAGACGCTCCGGCGTGCTGAAGCCAGATTCGATCAGGTACGCGCGCTGGGACGGGCTGTCCGCATAGCAGCGCGTATTGAGCCGAATCATCAGCCGATCGCTCGCCTGCGCGATCCACCGCACGGGCCCCGAGAGCTCGGCCCAGACCTGGCCCGTGAACGTGTGCAGGCGTACGGGGACGCCCGCAAGCCATCCCGCGACGGCGCAAAGCAGACCCGCTTTGGGCGTGGTGGAATGAACGATGTCCGGCCGGAGCCGTCGGAACAGCCGGAACAGCCGCCAAAGCGCCGCGGCATCGCTCAGCGGTGCTATAGGACGGGCAATCGGAATAGGCAGGAAGCGAACACTCGCAAGCCGGTCCACCTCCTCGGCTCTCGCTCCAGGGCTCGTGACGACGATGACCTCGTGGCCGGCTTCCGCGAGCTGGAGGAGTTGGCTGCGCAGGTGATGCAGCACAAAGAAAGGAACGGTTGCGACTCGGACGATCCGCATGCGGTTTATCTGCGCTTGCGCAGCCTCATCCAGTCCCGACCGCCGTCACCAAGGTCACCCTCACGGCTCCGGGGGATCGCCCGATTCACCGTCGATGCGCACCGCACGGTCAACGGACAAGGCTCCAACCGCCAGATGGATCGCGTGACCGGGGGCACGAGCCGCTCCGGCGGATGTCGTGTAAGGGTAAGCCGCCCCGATGCGGCCGCGAACCGTCCGATATCCCAGTCATCCGCTGTGGTTTTGACAGATCGATGCTGCGAGTTTGCATGCCGTCTGAATCACCCAGTTGCGATGAGTATCTGCAAGCAGGAATGCTGTTGTTCAACCACTTGGTCTGTTTGACGGCGGGGCCGGCACCCGCGGCGTTGCGATCGCTCGCCGCCACTGCGATCGCCGCATATTCTACAAGGACCCGGAACACGGAACTGCCCCGGTAGGCCGCGACGTTCGAATCGAGCAGCGGGCTCGGCGCGGCGCTGTGCAATCGGCTCACGGGTCGGGTCTGGCTGCTCTGCGGAGCCGCGCTCGCGCCGAGCGGATCCCGTATTTCAACAGCGAGAAAGTCGCCACGACAGCAGAGGCCCCAGGACTCAATAAGCCGTCTCGCCGCAGCCGCGCATAGTTGTCGAGCTCGCCTCGCTCCATCTCCCACAGCCGGCTGCTGAGGCCGGCCGCACCGAAATCGGGCTTGAACGAACAGGCCAAAGGAAGCTCGATACGGCACGCTGCCTTGCCGCTGAGGACGAGCCGCAGCCAGAGGTGATAATCCTCGCTGTACCTCTTCTCCGGTTCGAACCGCAGCGTCACCTCCCTGCGCAGCATGACGCTGCGCATTGGCAGCAGGTTGCGCATCAGGAGCTGTGCCGGGCTTATCGCCTTGACGCGCCACTGCTTGGGAAGTGCGGGGAACGGCCCGCCGACCGCCGCCAGGAAGCTGCCGTGCCCCGACAACGTGATGGTCGAGTCTTCCAGCATCAGCCCAGTCTGGATCTCGAGCTTGCGTGGATGCCAGGCATCATCGGCATCCAGGAACGCGACGAGCGGTTGGATCGCTGCGTCCCAGCCCGCGTTGCGGGCGCCGCCCGGTCCTGCGTTACGCTGCAACCAAACGGTCTTCACCTCAACCCCTTCGGGCGCATTGCCGCGCACGCTCTCGATTGCGCGCCGAGTTGCGCCGCCATCCGGGCTCGCATCGTCCACGAGCACGAGCTCGCGTGGGCGGCGAGTCTGGCCCCATACCGATTCGACTGCGCGGGGCAGCGTGTCGGCACAACAGTAACAAGGTATGACTACGCTGACCGGCACTCGCAGGCCGTTGCGCTCGGTGTCAGCTTTCAGCATAGAAGAGGCGCCCCGGGCATCCGCGACTGCTATAGGTGCGCTCGCCTGCCACCCGCCAGCTCAGCTCGAAGAGAAACCTGCGGGCAGCACGGGGACCCCGCCGCCGACCCCATACCACAGACGCGGGAGCGGTTAATGCGCTGGCCAGCATACGCTCCCACGCTCGCGCACGATGGCGGGCGGCCAGTGCATCGATCTTTCGACACGCCTGCTCGATGCTGATTTGCCGCGCTGTCGTGAGCTCAATTCCCGCCAGCAGCTGAGAGAACCGCTTTTCATAGGTATGCTGTTGGCGCGTCCGCGCGTGGCCTGCCTGCGCGACACGGTTGCGTGCTTCCTTGTCTGTGAGGTAATGCCTGACCTTCGTGGCGAGCTCATCCAGAGTCTCGAAGGTTCCAATCTCGATGTCAGGGAGATAGAACCGCTCCAAGCCGGGCGCCGTCTCGGTGAGGAGAAATCCTCCGCTCCCCGGCACCTCGAACACTCTCGCCTTGATCTGCCGCGCCGCCGCGGATCCCGGACCCGCCTCCGAGAAATTCACACTGATCACGGAGCTGCGGATGATCTCGGGGATGCGTTCGGCAGCGACGGGACCGTTCGGCCAGCCGTGGCCGAAGCATTCCACCTTGACGCCGCGCTGGGCAAGCTCGTCAATCCACCTTGCACGCCGCCCATACGCCGTGCCAACGAAGCTCACCGGGTACTCGCAGGCAGCCGCGGGCGCAGGCTCGCGAAGCGCCGTCGAGCTGGCGGCCCACTGGGTAAGTACGGCGTTGCGGATCCCATCGGTGCGGAATCGCTCCAACGCGCTCTCGTAGGTCGTCGCGTACCGATCGACGTGCGGCGCGATGAAGCGCGAGAACTGCGCGTACTTCCACGAGTCGTCTGTTCCCCAGTTCAACACCGGACAGCCCAGAGCCCCGCGAATGAGGTCCAGTGTCTCGAGCCAGACTTCATAGCCGAGCAGTACGGTGAAGACCATGTCGGGGCGGACCTCCTCGACTCTCCGCAGAAGCTGGCAGTTCAGCTCGCCAAAGTCGGCATAGCTGCGGCGATCCCAGGTCTCGAAGAACGTGACGTGGTGGCCCAGTGCAGACAGAGCGGGCAGGAAGTTGACGCACTCGTAGCTCTCGCCGCGCGCCGGATCACCATAGTTGTGCCTGCCCCAGACGCAGAGGATCTTCACCTTCCGCCGCTCTCTGCGCGGCACGCTTTCCCGCGGATGCACTGGCCCATCACAGGTGCATTCCCGGCGCCACCGCGAGAAACATGGTGGTGCGGAATTTCTCCAGCATTTCGTCGTAGCGCTCGATTGCCTGCAGGTATCCGCCGGGGGTGAGCCGGAACAGTTGCATGCCCAGTTCAAGGAACAGATAAAAAAAGTCCTGCAGATAGGTGCGGGTATCGATGTTGCAACCGCCGAATTCGAATAGAACCCGGCGAACCACGCCAGCGCGCAAGGATTGCCGGCCACCCTCCAGGACATCCAACTCATGCCCTTCGACGTCCAGCTTGAGCAACGCCACGTCGCTGAGACCCTGCGCACGGAGATAGTCGTCCAGCGTCCCCACGGAGATCTGCTCGGAGCGATCGTGTTGAATGCCGAAGTGATCGAGCCGGCGCCGGGTCATCGAAGCGAGCCCCGAACCGGGTGCATCCGAGTATAGCGTCGCCGTCCCCGACTGCCTTCCCAGCGCCAGGCGGTTAAGCCTGACGCCGGGAGAGGATCCGACTCGATCTCGCAGCACCTGAAAGGCTCCCTCGGAGGGCTCGAATGCGTGGATCTGGACCGCGCGCGGCGCGAACGCGTCGAGCACTTGCTGCACGAACTGTCCTTGGTTCGCTCCCACATCTATCACTATGCAGCCGCCCGGCACGGCAGCCGCCAACCGCTGTAGGACCGCGCGCTCCCCGCTGGACGCCGCATCTGCGGCCGAACCGATGCCCATGAGGAGCTCGGACACATAGACGTTGGTGCGGAGCAGACGCTGAGCCGGTGCGTTGCTGAAGGCGGTATAGAGCAGCCTCTTCAGCAGCATGCGCACCGTTCATCCCTTCTCGAGCAGATACATGCCGCAGCCATACTCCAAGTCGCGAAAGTCGGTCGGGTCGGCGCGCTCGATGAAGCGGCCGGAATCGTCGACCACGCTGAACTCCCGGCAGGCAAGCCCGGGCAAATTCGGTGGAATCGATGTCGGGTCGAACACGCGGTGCGCATTGAAGCACACGCGCGGACGTCCGACCGGCACGGACAGGTACAGACGGCCACCCGGATACAAGACGCGCTCCAGCTCGTGCAGCGCCTGCCGGCTACCCTCGGGGTTCAACGGATCGCCGTAGCGCCCGAGTCCCACGTGCTCGACTACGTGGAGGCTGGACAAGGAAGCGATGGAACGATCGGCGAAGGGCAGACTCGTGACGCTGGCTGCTACGGACGTGACACCCGTGAGTCTTGCCGCCAGCGGCCGGTAGTCCACGAACACGATCGGCACCTGGCCGCTCAGCACGCTGATCAGCAGGACGCTCGAGCCGATGTCCACATGCATTGTCGGGCGGTCGTCTGCCAATCGATGCGCCAGCCAGGCGCCCTGATAGAAATAGTGTGGATCGAAGGGCGTACGCGTGGTTCTGTCCAGGAGGCAGGGATAGGCATCCCGTAGGTGTACCGGTTCACCCAGCGCGCGCTTACGATAGCGCAGAAAGTCCAGGAAAAACCCGGGCAGACGGACAAGCGACGCCGGGCGCCGGGGGTCGGCGAAGGGGAGCACCCAGCTTCGGACGAAACCGCTCAGGCGGCTCATCTGGCGCCCGGCGGCCAGTAGCCGGAGCAACGGAATTCGCGCAGAGGCCGGCCGGCAAGGTCCGGCCGGCGCCAACGGCGATCGGACACGTACACACGCCAGCGGACCGCCCCCTGGTACCACGCGCAGAGCAACGCTTTGCCCATGTGCGTCCCCGGTGCCCGCCGCAGTTCGCGTCGCCGGACCTGCTCCCGCTCCCGCCGGTACTCGGCCACTCCCGAAATGGACTTCTGGCCGCGGTGGCGACGGAATGCACTGAACGCCCTGGGAATGTACACAGGGCGGCTTTGCAGCGCCATACGCAGGAATAGATCGTAGTCGGCGGCATACCTGAGGCTCGCATCGATGCCGCCGACGCGGTCATATAGCCCACGTCTCCAGAAGCAGGCATCTTGGAGCGGAGTCCAACCCCCGTAAAGCATCACGGCTCTGAGATCCGATACGTAGCCGCGGCTATAGGAAATCACACGGCTGTCTTCGTCGATATAGAAATCATCGCCGAAGATCAGCTCGGCGTCAGGATCCTGCAGGGCTTCACGCGCCGCGTCCAGCGCCCCGGGCAGCAGCAGATCGCCCGCGTTGATCCAGCACAGCACGTCTCCTGTCGCGCGAGCGAAGCCCTTCGAGAGCGCGTCAGCATAACCGCGGTCCGGCTCGCTCATCCAGCCGGTCAAACGCTGCTCGTGGCGCCGGATGATATCCAGACTGCCGTCTGTGGAGCCACCGTCGATGAGCAAGTATTGATCGCCGGGCTGAAGATTGACCAGCACCGAGGCCATGGTTTCGCCTAGGAAGCGCGCCATGTTGAAGCTCGGGGTGACGACGGAGATTCTCATTCGCGACTCTGGAAGTGGCGCAGCGCGAGCGGGTCATCACGACGTCGTGCCCGTGAGGTTAGCCCGGATATTTCATGAGGGACTCGGGATGATGGCGAGGCGAGTTCCGAGCCAGTTTTGCCTCGACCGTCGCAGCCAATAGCGATGACTATTGGCAAGACGGGCATGGCAAGAATGGCCGGAAATCGCCCGCCAGATCCCGCGCAGCGCGGAGCAGGTTCCGTCGGCCTTGGCCGATGGATGCGACCGCGGAGCGGGTCAAGGTGCGCCGTGATCCAGCGCGCTCCTCATGCGCGCCTTCACGGTCGCATCCCCATAGGGGCCCCTGCTCCGCGTTCCGGCGCGCCCGAGTAGCCCGGCGGTACAAAACGTACCAACTCCGGTCTCCCGCGATCGGCAGTGCATCAAGGTAGCGATCGAGATTCGGGGCGTCTTCATGAAATATTCGGGCTAGACCAGCACGCTCAGTCTGCTGCATTCTTCGTGGAGTCTGGGACCCATGGTTGCAAGCGGGAGCGCCCGCCTCTGCGCCAGCTCGATGCAGGCTACCTCGTAAGTGGTCAGTCCAAGTGTCCTGGGCACCGTGACGCTGGTCGCGGCGCCGGCGGACGGTGCGTACGCGAGCCTCCAACCGGGATGCGCGCGAGGCGTTTTTGGTATACGTACGAATGGGTGATCCGACAGCCTGCCGGCGAGGTCAAGCTGGAGGGGACGACACTGCGGTGTCACCGCCTCTCTGAGTATCCGTTCTACTGATCACGCTCGAAAACGGCATGATAAAGCCAAACGGAACGTCGCCGTCATTGCGGAAATAGTTGAGGCCACCGGCAGGCTGAAGGCTGAGGTCCTTGCCGTATAGGCTCGCCGTCCAACAGAACGACGAGTTACTTTGAATCACTTTCCGGGCCAACGATAGCGCTACCCAGTCTTCCGCCGGGCTCCCCTCGTGTACAACGACGTCGCACCCTCGGAACAGGCTCAGTAGCCGGGGCAGGTTGTCCGAGAAGAGATGATACCTTACACCCGCGCCCAGTCGCCGCTCTACACTCCGCCGTGCTCTCAGATAATACTCATCGTCCAGCATTACTCCCTTCGGAAAAACGTTGGTGAGATGGGTGCTGTAATCGGTGTCGCGAAGGTGGACGGCCACGGACATGCTGCCGTCTAGATCTGGATACTTCTGCGTGACTGATTGAACAACATCGGGTCGAAGTCTCAGCCATCTGGAAACCGCGATCTGCGAAGGCATCAGCGGGTAGTGCCAGAAGTGTCCCCTGACAGCAAACGCCGGTACTGACGCCCCGCGGAGTAAGAACTCCAGTTCATCCTCAAACTGGCGCCGACTGAACTGAACGACCTGAGCCACGGCCTGCCGTCGTGGACCGACGCCGAGCCGCGACAGCCATGTCTCAATCGGCCCCGGTGTGCGGAATACCGATCGCTCGACGTAGGCATATGGGACTGCTCGATGAATATGGGACGGCGATCCTTTCAGGTCCGACAGATCAAAGACGTCGTCTAGACTCGAGTCGCACGGCACAACCGGTCTGCGCCCATGCCGTTCGCATAGAGCGACAACGAAAAGTAGGTGAAGGATCTTGTTGCCGAGCGCGACGTTCCAGGGGGTCAGCCCAAGCCGCGCCCCGTCGGCAACAACGAGTCCTCCGGCAGTCCCTGAAGCTGGCAACGGAGTGGCTTCAGGCACGATACCCACCCCTGCGCATTGACGCACCGAAGGGATTTGGGTAATCCAGTCCGGGGATCTCCTGCTCCGCAGCTGTATACACAAAGTACTTGCCGCCATCGGCGCGTGGCGTGAAGCGATGACGATTTCCTCTCGCGTCACACGGCATCACCAGACTCCAGCATGGCAGTCGTGAAACTGTGAAGACCAATGGCCCATCGTTGATCGAGCTTAGCGCATCGGCTAGGAGTGGCGCTGTGGCCCTCGTCCAGCCGCTGGGTGGCGAAGCCAAGCGCTCCACGGTGTTCGGTTGCAGCGGAACCTCCCATCGGCGCAGCGACCGGAGACGATGCGCGACTCTCCAGCGGAAGCAACGGCGGAGCTCGCACACTAAGCATGGACCGTAGAGCTGGAGGTTGCCGTTGCTCAGGGGCGTGGCCGGCACGACCACCGCGTTGCCGGCTCGGCGGCCACACCGGCCACCGACGAGCATGCCGACCACGAGAGACAGAGCTGCTCGGTCCGCTCGCAAGCGTTGGACGGAAGGTTTGGGTCACCCAGGCCTCAGGCGCTCCCGAAGGACCGCTGCGGTCTATCGTCTGTGACGCGCTCGCCCGGCGCGAAGGCATGGAAATACTTGTGAAGCACACGCGGAAGGTACGCCTCGCTGTAGTCGAGTGCCAACTCGCTGGCCAGACTCTGCACCTCGGGGCAGCTCAGACGGAACGGGGAGCCCTTGTCGACCAACTGTACGTTCGCCCGCCGGCCCAAGACCTGCTCCATGGCGTTCACAAAGTCCATCACCCGGTAGGAGCGCAGTGCCAGGTTGATCCGGCAGCGCTTGAGCGAGGGATTACAGAGCAGTCGTTCGGCGATGCGCGCAACATCGTCGGCGTCTATGGGGTAGCGCACGGCCCTGGTCCAGACCTCGAACGGCTCCCCGCTCAGGATCCGTGAGCACAGCACGTGCGGTAGCGTCGTGGCATGATCGCTGTGACCTATCACCAACGGCAAGCGCAGGATCAGGTAGTCCCCACCCATCGCCGCGAGCAGCGACTCCATCTCCAGCTTATGTCGGACATAAGGGGTGTCAATTCGGTCCGGATCGTAGATGCTGCAGCTGCTGAAGTAAACGAGCAGCGCCGGGCGGTGCTCGCTACGCACGCGTTCGAGCAACCGCCGCTCGCGATCGAACTGCACTGCGTCACGGGCCAGCGAGTTCGACACACCGGATGCGAAGATCAGAATGTCGCGAGCCTGCGAAAAGCGGGCAAATGTCCTAGCCATCAGTCCGCTGCCGACGATCATAATTGGACTCCGTGATCGTGTTGCAATCTACTGCTAAACACTTGGGTTTCGCTGACGTGGGGTTCACCTGCCACCACAGGTCGTGAGCCTCGCAGCGCGCGGTGGAAGCGCTACCGACACGGACGGCCGGCCGCAAACCCGTCCTCTGTTCACTACAGCCGCCGAATGCTGGAACACCCGGCCTCGCCTAGCCGTGATGTCTAGCCAAAATACCCTCATAGAAGTTCACGTGCTGCCGCCCGATGACCTCTGGCGCAAACCGCTCGAGCACGGCCCGACGCGCGCCTTCCCCAAGGGAACGGCGATACTGCTCGTCCGTGAGCATCGCTTCGATTCCTCGCGCAAGGTCTTCGACGTCGAACGGCCGCGCCAGGTATCCGCTCAGGTTGTGCTCGATCAGGTCCGGCATGCCGCCGGTGTCGAAGGCAACGCAGGGCGTGCCGCAGCTCATCGCCTCCATCACCATGTTCGGCAAGTTATCCTGGAGCGATGGTGAGACGTACATGTCCGCGGCGTTGTAGGCGAGCGCCAGACGAGTCTCGCTCCCGATGACGCCCAGGTAGTGAGTCTGAAACGGGACTGGAATCGCTGCTTCGGGCTCCGACATGCCCATGACCGCGAGACTCAGCGAATCTCGGGGTACGCGCGATGCGACGCGCTGCAACGCCGCGATGAGCAGATGAAAGCCTTTCCGGCGGTCGCCCGCTGCGACCAGGGCCCCGAACAAGACGACGCGGCGGCTTTGTGGTAACGAGAACGCAGCGCGCGCAGCCGATCGATCCGAGGGACGGAAGAAGTCCGGGTCAACGCAGTTGGGGATGACCTCGACGCGCCGGTTCTGGAAGAGGGCGCTCGACCCGGCCAATCGCGCCATCCAGCGGCTCGACGCGATCAGTGTCAGGTCCAGCTTTGCCCAGGAATCCCGCTTCCTTTCCCATGTTTGGCGAGACAGGTCTGCCTCACCGTCGGAACCCAAGACGGGACACCTGCCGCAAGCCTGGGTATAACGCTCGCAACCATCGCTATAGTGGCACCCGCCGGTGAATGCCCACATATCGTGCAGAGTCCACACCAGGGGTCCGGGCAGGCGGCCCAAGCCCTCGACGCTCAAGAATCCATTGGTCACCCAGTGCAGGTGCGTCACATCGCGTGGCATGGCCGCTGTCCGAATCGGGGTGCGGCTCCGGGCCCGCGCCGGCGAGAACTGGCCGGCGCTCCGATGCGAATACCTTCGCAGCGGACGTTGATCCAACCGTGCGGCGAGGCGCGCCGACAACCGGTCTAAGGCCGACGATGGACCGAGGACACCGGGCTCGTCGGTGACCTTGGCGGAAACCAGCATGGTAGAGCTCAACCCAAAGGCGCGGAGTGCGCGATGAAGCCGCAAGGCTGCCCGCGCCGCGCCTCCATGCATGTCCGACCAGCTCAGAAGCAGGACTCTCATGGAAGCGATGCCCCCGCGTCCGGGTGAGGGAGGAACTCAGGTCCAGAATGCGGGCCCTCCCACAAATCCGGGCTACCCATTACTTCCAACCAAAGATGTTCAGCTGCAGGTCGAAGTCCGATGGCTCGGGCTCTCGCATCAACGGCGACCTACGCTTCGTCATATCCTGGACATCGATCCTGAACCCCGCCGTCCGGAGTATGCCTGTCACCTCATCCAATCGTTGCGGACAGCCCACGCGCGAGTGATATTCGACGAAGACGTGTCGGACCTGCCCGAGACGGCTGGCGCATGCCGGCAACACAACCTCCTCCGCGCCTTCGATGTCCATCTTGAGCAGGTCAATCGGCCCATCGGTGAACAGCTTGTGAGCTTCGATGGCTGGAATCACCCGACCGCTGCTGCCCGCGAGGTCGACGTGCCCTCCATCGGCACCGTCGCTCCTGAACTGCACGGTTCCGGAGCTACTCCACACCGCGGCATTGACCAGCTCGACGTCCTGGACCCGATTGGTGCTGAGGTTGTGTTCAAGGTAGCGAAAAATGTCCGGATCGGCCTCGACGGCGGTGATCCTTGCCTGCGGGTAGAGCTGTTTGAAGAACAGCACGCTCAGACCGATGTTCGCACCTAGATCTAGTATGCGGGGCGAGTTCGATTCAGACCGAAAAGCGTAGACCTTGTCGACGAATACCTGCCGGTAGGTCGAAAGCAGGGAAGCGGCATCGGGAGCGACCACGGAGAGGGAGCCGCACTTGACCCGCACGTCGGTGAATCGCGGCACTGACCTGACCTTTGAACCGAGCGCGCAGTAGTCACGGTAGGCCGCATCGGAGAACCACCTGCGAAGATGCCGCCCCGGTTCGACAAAGACAGGCCTCAATAAGCCGAGCATCGGGATGAGAGCCGATCGTTAGGCGACAGCCGCGCGCCATGCGGCCCGTAGTTTGTGCGCAACCCGCCTGGCCAAACCAGGTTGGCTCTGTGTCCGGAAGTAGTTTCGGAACGCGGCTGCCGCAACGGCGCTCTCTTCCAGTGACACCCTTTGCAGGTCGATCGGCGCATCGGTGGGCTCGACGTCGAATGCCTTCGTCCTTCCACAATGCGCGCCGCTTCCGTCGTGGCCAATGTTCCTGACAAGGGAACGGCCGGGATACAGGGTCAGCATTCCACGCAGGAAGGCCGAAGCCTGCCAGCGTATCGCCCAGGAGTCGTTTTCTCCGCGGATCTGCGCCTCCAGCATTCCGGTAAAAGGATACGTACCGTCGAAATCGAAAGCACGTGTTAGGTTGCGTTGCCGCAGCTCGTCAAGAAGGATCCTGCCGTCCGGCTGAAACTGCCGCCAACCTCTGTCCCAGGTAGCCCACCCCCAGCACCCGGTGTTTTTGAGGAAAAAGCTCTCCGGCAGCGGTGATCGTACGGGATAGAGGTAGCCGTGCAGGCTCACAACCTCTTGCTGGTTCTCATAGAGGTCAAGCCCCTCATTCATGAACTTCAGAAAATAGGGCGACGTCACCATGTCGTCCTCGAGGACGATCACGCGGCCATGCTCTGAGCAGACGCGGGTCACGCCATCGATGACCGACTTCGCGAGGCCTAGATTCGTAGGACGCTCTTCGATCACGACGGAACGAAAGCCTCCCGTCGTTCTCAAGTAATCCCGGACCTGCCGCACGCTTTCGGTTGCAGCCGGCGTTCTCGCCGCATCCGAAAACACATACAAGTCGCTCTGCTCGGCGAGGACGTTCCTGCGCAGCGACTCCAGCGTCTGCGCCAGATGTCGGGGTCGGTTGTAAGCGAACAGAACGATGGGCGCCGTCACTCCAGACCGCATCGGTTTAGCCCCTTACCCCGAGGACGGCTGACACACCCAACCCATCGAGTCCGCAAAATGCCATCTCTTTGCCTCCATGCCGATGCTGAGTCGTGGGTAGCCTCAGAAAAGCACCCACAGCTGGCTAGACTGAACGGAAGAGAGCCGGCGGCACGCTGCGCGCGCCAAGCGAACCTGGACACAGCTGCCCACGCGAGCCTCCCGACGCAGGCCGTCTGCTAGGCGCAGGCCTAGCTCGGATAGTTCATGAGGGACTCGCGATGATCGCGAGACGAGTTCGGAGCCAGTCTTACCTCGATCGTCGCAGCCATGACTATTGGCCAGACGGGCATGGCAAAAATGCCCGGAAATCGCCCGCCGGGTCCCGCGCAGCACGGAGCAGGTTCCATCGCGGGGTATGCGATGGATGCGACCCCGGAAACGCGCGAGGGCCGGCCCCACGAGCCTCGGCCGGCTCCACTGTCGCATCCCCACAAGTGGGGGCCCTGCTCCGGGTTGCGCCGGCCCCTGCTCCACGTTCCGGCGCGTCCGAGTAGCCCGCGGGTACAAAGCGTACCAACTCCGGTCTCGCGCGATGGGACGTCGATCAAGGCATCGATCGAGCTTCGGGGCGTCTTCGTCGAATATCCGGGCTAGGTGCAACTCCGAACGATACGCTTGATAGGCGACTTGCGGAGACTTTCCAGCCGTGCGTCGGTTACCTTCCTGGGTGGAAGTGCAGCCGCTTCCGTCCAGCATCCGCACCGCTCGCGGGCTCGGTCTCGAAGCCTGAGCGCCGAGCCCGAGCAGCGTTCTCGCCTCCAGGTCGAGGATCACTGCAGCGCGATATAGTCCCTTGACTAGCCGCAGCGTCACAGTTCCTGTCCGGCCGGCTCGCGCGTGCTCGGGAGCGCCAGACAGACCTGGTTGAGACGGGCCATGTCCAATACCTGCGTCACGCGAGACATTATGAAAGGGTCGTGCGAGACGAACAGGATGATCCGGTCGCGATATTCGTCCAGCAGATTGTCTACCACTCGCGTGCGCGTCTCCGCGTCCAGTGCACTCGTGCACTCGTCTAACAGCAGCGCGTCCGGGCGGCGCGCAAGGGCGCGGGCAATACCCAGTCGCTGTTTCTGTCCGCCCGACAGGTTGCTGCCACGATACCTGAGCAGTGTGTCGTAGCTGTCGGGCATGCCGGTGATGAACTCGTCGATGCAGGCGATGCGGCAGGCCCGGCGCAGTCCCTCGTCCTGTATGTCGGCCCCGAAACGCAGGTTGTTCGCCACGGTATCGTTGAAAATGGTGGTTTCCTGAGAGACGAGCAGCACGCGCCGCCGCAACTCGCTTAGCGAGACGCTTTCTATGGGAACGCCGTTGATCAGCAGCCGGCCTGACTCGACCGGGTAGAGGCCGAGCAGTAGGTCGAGGAATGTCGACTTGCCGGAGCCGGATGGCCCTACCAGAGCGTAGCTTCTGCCACGTTCAAGCGCGAGGCTGAAGCCTTGGAGCACAAGCTTCCCTGGCTGGTGGGAGAA
>Ga0335082_10005422_pt1 | contig 13950 bp, 14 predicted proteins | sample Lox_Sample_41_FD_206718 | JGI IMG/M metagenome (GOLD analysis project Ga0335082, IMG submission 206718) | Soil microbial communities from Loxahatchee National Wildlife Refuge, Florida, United States - Lox_Sample_4.1 | ecosystem: Environmental > Terrestrial > Soil > Wetlands | place: USA...
GGATGTTCGTCAGCAGTGCCAAGGCGGAGCGGGAACTGGGATGGAACCCGCGGCCAGTGGACGACGCGTTGCGCCGCTCGGTGGAGTGGTTCCGCGCGCACGGTTATGCCGCATAAGCCGATAGCCGTGGTGGCGGCGATGCCCATCGAACTGGCGCCGCTGCTGGGGAAAATGCAGCCGCGCCAAGTCAACGGCGTAGGGTTGTTTGATCTGGACCGGGCTGTGGTTGCTGTGGGCGGCATCGGAGAAGAGTGCGCGCGCCGTTCTGCCGAAACGGCCCTTGATGATGCGCAGCCGAGGCTGCTGCTCTCGGCGGGAATTGCCGGGGCGATTGCCCCCGATTTGAAGGTGGGCGATGTCGGCCGCATCCGCGAAGTGGTGGATGTCGCCACTGGCGAGTGCTACGCAACCAATGGCGGCGAGTGGGTGCTGGCTACATCGCAGGACGTAAGCGATGCCAGCGAAAAGCGCGAATTGATGACGAAATACGGCGCGCAGGTTGTCGACATGGAGGCGGCAGCGGTAGCCCGGGTAGCCGGCGAGCACGGGGTCAAGTTCGCGGCTATAAAGTCAATTTCCGATGAGGCCGGGTTCAGGATGCCGCCGCTCATGCGGTTCATTGACAAAAATGGCAGGTTCAACAACGCCCGGTTCCTGTTTTATGTTGCCCAGCGGCCGAAGTGGTGGCCGGTGCTGGCGAGGATCCGAACCAACTCTGCCATCGCCTCCGCGAACCTGTGCCGCGAGCTGGAACATCTTATTAGTGGTTCGTAGTCAGTGGCTGGTGGCCCGAGAATGCCACCGAGAATTGTGCGCCAAGCGTTGTGTTTTCACTGACCCTGGCCACTAACCATTAGCCACCGGTTTTCGACATGTCCATTGCTACGCAACTCGGAACTGCAATCGGTCAGCCGGCCATACCCGCGACCATGACTGCGGCCGTGTACCGTGGCATAAATGATGTCCGGATGGAGACGGTTCCTGTTCCCGAGATCGGACCCAGGGAAATCCTGGTGCGGGTTCACACCTGCGGCATCTGTGGCACCGATCTCAAGAAAATCGCCACCGGATCCCATTCGGCGCCTCGCATCTTCGGCCATGAAACTACGGGAATAGTGGCCGCCATCGGCGAAGGCACTTCCGGCTTTCGTACCGGCGACCGCGTGATGGTTTTCCATCACATTCCCTGCCGCGAATGCTATTACTGCAAGCACAAGGTCTTCGCTCAGTGCGCTACGTACAAGAAGGTCGGCGTTACAGCGGGCTACGACCCCAGCGGTGGCGGCTTCTCGGAATATGTCCGGGTGATGGACTGGATCGTTCGTAAGGGTGTCGTTCGCATACCCGACGGCGTGTCGTTCGAGCAGGCATCCTTCATTGAGCCCATGAACACTTGCATGAAAGCCATTGAGGCGCTGGCACTTAAGAACGGCGAAACCGTGCTGGTCATCGGCCAGGGGCCGATCGGCATCATACTGGCTGTGCTGGGGCGTCGTTGTGGTGCCCGCGTACTTACTTCCGATTTATTTCCGCAGAGGCATACAATAGCTACGACATTCGGCTTGAGCGAAAACATCGATGCCTCGACCCGCGATACCGTGGAGGTTGTGAGGGCTCTGACCGAGGGTCGGGGAGCCGATGCCGTGATCCTGGCGGTAGCGGGGAACGGGTTGATTCGCCCTGCAATGGATGCCGCGCGTCCCGGCGGTCGAATACTGCTGTTTGCGCAAACCCAACACGGGCAGGCCACCATCGATCCGGCCGCGGTTTGCGTGGACGAAAAGAATCTTCTGGGTTCGTACAGTGCGTCGGTGGATTTGCAGGACGAGGCAGCGCAGTTTGTTTTCAGCGGCGAGATGGACCTCGAGAAGTTGATCAGCCATCGCTTTCCGTTGAGCGAGGCCGTTGAAGCGTTGCAGTTGGCCGCCCACCCCCGGCCAGACTCGATGAAAGTGGTTATACAACCAGGCAGTTCATGGAAGGACCAGCAAGAGTGAGACAGATGACGGCGGCCGTCCTCTACGGCAAAGAGGACGTCAAGATCGAACGGGTGCCTATCCCGACCCTTGACGTGGGAGAAGTGCTGGTCAAGGTGCAAGTGGCCCTGACTTGCGGCACCGATCTGAAAGTCTATCAGCGCGGCTACCATGCCCGCATGATCGTGCCTCCTGCCCTGTTTGGCCATGAATTGGCTGGAGTCATCGAAGAAGTTGGCCCCAACGTCAGGGGCTTCCGAAAGGGCATGCGGGTCGTGGCGTTGAATTCGGCACCCTGTGGAACCTGCTTCTACTGCTCCAAACACCAGGAAAATCTCTGCGACGACCTGCTGTTCAACAACGGTGCCTACGCAGAGTACATTCGTATTCCGCGCCGGATCGTAGAAACCAACATGCTGGCAATTCCGCGGGATGTGAGCTACGAAGAGGCTGCGATGGCCGAGCCTCTCGCCTGCGTGCTCCGCGGTTTGCATGAAACCAAACTCGAGATCGGTGATTCCGTTGCCGTCATCGGTGCGGGGCCCATTGGCCTCATGTTTATCCAGGCGGCCAAGCTGACCGGCAGCAACGTGATCGCAGTCGTGAAGCGCGATTCACAGGCCACCGCCGCGCTCAAGATCGGCGCCGACAGCGCCGTGCAGATTACCAAGGCGAGTGATCCGGTAAAGGCGGTGCGCAAGCTCACGCCCGAGGGCCGCGGTTGTGATGTCGTGATTGAAGCGGTCGGACGGCCACAGGCCTGGGAGTGGTCCATTGACATGGTGCGCAAAGGTGGAACGGTGAACTTCTTCGGCGGCTGTGCCAGCGGTACCACCGTGGCCCTGGACACGCAGCGGCTGCACTACAACGAGCTGACGCTAAAGGCCACTTTCCATCACACGCCCGAGACCGTGCGCAAGGCATTTGCCCTGATCTGCGAGAAGAAGATCAAGGGCACCGACTACATCACCGGCGAAGCACCGCTTTCGCGCCTGCAGCAGGTCTTGCGGCATATGTTGAACCGCACCGACGACATCAAGACCGCTATCATTCCGGGGACGTGAGGGGGTTCCTCACGCTTCTATGTCAACCGCTCCGGCCGACAGTCCCGTGGTTGCTCAGCAGTCCGCTGCCGGTTGGCGGGCGCTTCCGCCCGAGTATGCCATCCCTGAACGTGCGCCGTCGCTCGCGGAAGCGCAGCAGTATTGCGCCCGCCTGGCGCACTCACACTATGAGAATTTCTCGGTCGTCACCTGCTTCCTGCCCAAACATCTGCGTCAGCACTTCTACAATGTGTACGCCTATTGCCGGATTTCAGACGACCTTGGCGACGAAGTGGGCAATGCCCAACAGTCGCTGGCGCTGCTGAAGGCCTGGGAATCGGAGCTGAATGCGACATATCTGAGTCTGGTCAAGCCGCCGCTGAAAAATGTCCGGCAGGACGTTGAAACGCTGCAGGCCGGTCTTTCGGCGCAAAATCCGGCGAGCCCGCGCCATCCTGTATTCATAGCCTTGCGGGAGACGATCCGGCAGTGCGACATTCCGCGCCAGCCATTTGCCGACCTGCTGACCGCATTCCGTCAGGACCAGACCGTCGTGCGCTATCCCACGTTCGACGACGTGCTGGGATATTGCCGTAACTCTGCCAATCCTGTTGGACGGCTCGTGCTGTACGTCTGCGGCTATCGCGATGCCCAGCGGCAGCAGCTTTCCGACCATACCTGTACCGCGCTGCAACTGGCTAACTTCTGGCAGGACGTCGCCCGGGACCACGCGAAGGGGCGGATTTACCTGCCGCTGGAAGACCTCGCGAGGTACGGAATCAGCGAGCGCGACATCGCCGAACACCGCGCCACGCCAGGGTTTCTGGAGCTGATGAAATTCGAAGTCGCTCGCGCCCGCGAGTGGTTCTATAAGGGTTTGCCACTGGCCAGGATGGTGGACAAGGACCTGGCCATCGACATCGAATTGTTCAGCCGCGGCGGGCTGGAAATCCTCGACGCCATCGAACGCCAAGGCTACGATGTGCTGGCGCGGCGTCCCGCAATCTCCAGGCCCCGAAAGTTTTGGCTCGTGGCGCGCGCGGCGTTGGGAAAGCTGTTGTGAGCGGGCATCCACTGCAATTGCACGCCGCCTACCTGGTCTGCCGTCACATCGCGCGCTCGGCAGCCAAGAATTTCTACTACGGCTTCCTCGTGCTTCCCAGGGAAAAGCGCGATGCGATTTCTGCGGTGTATGCTTTCATGCGGCGCGCCGATGACATCTCGGACGATGCCTCCCTTCCGCTGCAACAACGCCGTGAAAAGCTCGACGAGTGGGTGAGCGCCCTGCGTCGCGTCGCCGCCGGCGAGCGCACCGACGATCCGGTCCTGTTCGCGCTGGCTGATGCGCAAAAGCGCTTTCATATACCCGTCGATCTCCTGGAGAAGCTGGTGCAGGGCACCGCAATGGATGTCCCCTGTGAAAAAGCGGCGCCTGGCGGCACTGCTCCGCTTTTGCAGTATGAAACGTTCGACCAGCTTTACGACTACTGCTATCACGTTGCGTCAGTCGTAGGCTTGATCTGTATCCGCATCTTCGGCTATCGCGATCCGCGCGCCGAGAAGCTGGCGGAGCAGACCGGCGTCGCATTCCAGCTCACCAACATCATCCGCGACGTGCGGGAGGACGCCCAGCTTGGCCGCGTATATCTGCCGCGCGAGGATTTTGCGCGCTTTGGGCTCAATGCCTATGCTCTGACCAATGGCTCGGCCCCGGCCGTACTGCGCCCGGTGCTGGAGTTCGAAGCTCTAAGAGCGCGAGGTTTTTATCGTGCGGCGGACGACCTGCTGCCCCTCGTCGACGAAGACAGCCGGCAGGCGCTATGGACCTTGGTTGAGATTTACCGGCGGTTGCTGGAGCACATCATCGCGCGCAATTACGATGTTTTTTCCACCAGGGTAAAGCTCAGCACCTTCGAAAAGCTGAGTGTCCTCAGCAAAGGATTCTGGCGCCGCCTGACATGACGGTCGAGCCCCAGAATCCGCTGCGACAGACGGTCGCGATTATCGGCGGCGGACTCGCCGGTCTCTCCGCCGGATGCGCCCTGGCCGACGCGGGATATCACGTCCAGTTGTTTGAACGGCGTCCATATCTCGGCGGACGGGCCTCGTCCTACGAGCTGCCCGGCACCGGCGAAGTGGTGGACAACTGTCAGCACGTCCTGTTGGGCTGCTGCACCAACCTCATCGACTTCTATTGCCGCCTCGGAGTCGAGCAGCAAATCCGCTGGTACGACGAGATTACGTTTATCCTGCCCGGCGGCAGGTCTTCCGCGCTCAAGGCGGGCGCACTGCCCGCACCCTTTCATGCCGCGCTGTCCTTTCTCCATTCAGCCGTACTTGATCCTAAGGACAAACTGGCTATTGGTCGCGCCATGATGGCTCTGGTTCCTGCGCTTCCCGGCGACGACGGGGAAAACTTTCTGTCTTGGCTCGCGCGCCACGGCCAGAAACGGCAGGCCATCAACCGCTTCTGGGGCCCGGTGCTCGTCAGCGCCCTGAACGACGACCTCGACCGCATGTCGGTACATTATGCCGCTCTGGTGTTTCGCGAGTCGTTCCTCAAGTCGGCGGAGGCCGGCCGCATGGGCATCCCCGCCGTGCCGCTATCGCAGCTCTACGGAACCGCGGCGCAGTACATCGAAGGCCGCGGCGGCAAGGTGCATCTGCGGGCCGCGGTGGATTCGGTTCGCGTTGATGACGAAGGCGTGCAGTTATGCATCGGCGGCGAAGATGTACACGCCGGCTTCGCAATTCTCGCAGTTCCTTTCGGCGGTGCCGGGAAGTTGCTTCCAGACGCTCCCGAGGCCGAGGCCGTGCGGCGCGACCTGCGCAAGTTCGAATCCTCGCCCATCACCGGAATTCATCTCTGGTTCGACCGCGAGATTTCGCCACTGGAACACGCCGTGCTGCTGGAGCGGACAATCCAGTGGATGTTCCACAAATCAAAAATTCTGGCGACGCGGAAAGATTCTGCCGGGAAGGGAAGCTACCTTGAGCTGGTGGTCAGCTCGTCGAAGACTCTCGTGGACAAACCGCGGGGCGAGATCATCGAGCTGGCAGTCAAGGAACTGGGTGAGTTCTTTCCCGCTGTGCGCCAGGCAAAGCTGACGAAAGCCACGGTCATCAAGGAAGTGCACGCAACGTTTTCACCCACTCCGGGAAGCGATGCGTTTCGCTCATCGAACCAGAGCGCATGGCCGCGGCTATTCTTCGCGGGAGACTGGACTGCCACCGGCTGGCCTTCCACCATGGAAGGCGCCGTGCGCAGCGGCTACGGCGCCGCCGAGGCGCTGAGCGGGCGCAAGTTCCTGGTGCCTGACTTGCCGGCGAAGGGGTTGATGAGGTTGTTTGCATAGCTCGCTGCATTACCTTCACCAACTTCACCAAGTGGTGCTATGATTGACAAGTTATGAAACGCGCGACCGTGACCATTCCCGACGACTTGGCCGATGCAGTTGAAAAGTATGTCCGCGACCAGGAAGCCCCACCGCCCCTTACTGCGGTCATGCAAGCGGCCCTGCGTCAATACTTAGCATTGCGTGGCTATATTCGCACGGACACGCCGTTCCGCCTCACCCCGGCTCGGCGCGGGAGCGGCCGCCGAGATATTAGCGAGAACCACGATCGGTATTTGGCCGAACGATGAGCCGTGGGGTTCTTGCGGATACCGGTCCGCTTTTTGCCGCAATTGATCGCGACGACAGCCATCACCAGCGCGCACTTCGCGACATCAAGCGAATTGCACAGAAAAGCCTGGTGGTGATGGTCGCGTCTCCAATCCTGCTGGAAGCATACTCGCTGATACTTTACAAGTTGGGAAAGGAATCGGCAGCTACCTTCTTGAGCGAAGTGCTGAACCGGGGGACGCTCTTGAATCCCGCCCCCGAAGACTATCTAGCCGCCGCAGCGAAACTGGCAGCGTTTCCCGGTCAATCAATCACGCTTGTCGATGCCACGATAGCCGTGCTGGCCGAGCGTTTAGATGTAGAGGTTTGGACTTACGACCATCACTTCGACGTTATGCGTGCCAAGGTTTGGCGGTGAAGTCCGTTAGTGGCCTTTCCTCCTCACCACACCTTGCACACCTTGTCCGTCGGCTTCACCAGCGGCGAGCCCGGCTTGCAGGAGAAGGCCGTCGCAAACTCCGGTATGTTCACCACCACACCATTGATGCGGTACTTTGCCGGCGAGTGCGGGTCGGTAATGGCGCGGGCCCGCAGGTCTTCGGGACGGTCGTTCTCACAGGCCCACTGCGCCAGGCCGACGAAGAATCGCTGGTCCGGCGTCAGGCCGTCCCGGTCGGTGAGCTGCAGGTTCTTGTCGGCTTGCTTCCACGCAATGTAAGCCAGAATCGTGCCCCCCAGGTCGGCGACATCTTCCCCTTCTGTCAGCTTGGAGTTGATCTTGATGTCGTCCACGATCGTGTACTGAGCGTACTGGTCCACGACGCAGTTGGCATGGTCAACGAACTGCTTCGCGTCCTGCTCCGTCCACCAGTCCTTTAGGTTGCCCTTGGCGTCGAACTGACGGCCCTCATCGTCGAAGCCATGGGTTAATTCATGGCCGATGGTGGAGCCGGTGTTGCCGTAGTTGGGCGCGTCATCCAACTTGGCGTCATAGAGCGGCGGCTGCAGAACGCCGGCCGGGAAGTTGATGTCGTTCATCTGCGGGTTGTAGTAAGCGTTGACGGTGGGCGGCGTCATGTCCCACTCCGTGCGGTCCACGGGCTTGCCGATTTTGTCATATTGGCGATGGCTCTCAAACTCGCTGGCCCGCTCGCTGTTGCCGTAGAAGTCGTCGCGCGTGATAACCACCGCGCTGTAGTCGCGCCATTTGTCGGGATATCCGACCTTGTTGCGGATGGCGTGCAGCTTGTTCAGCGCCTGCTGCTTGGTTTGCGGGCTCATCCAGTCAAGCTGCTGAATGCGCTGCGCCATGGCGTCTTCGATCAGCCGCGTCATCTCCAGGGTCGCGGCCTTCAGTTCAGGCGGAAACGTCTTGCGCACGTATTCCTGCCCCAGGGCTTCTCCCAGGTCGTCGTCAACGTACTGGACGCAACGCTTCCACCGCGGCTGCAACTCCTTGGCCCCACGCAGGTACTTGCGGTAGAAGTCGAAGTTCTCGTTCACAAACGCGGATGACAGATATGGCGCGCGCGAGTTCGCAAGATGGTACCGGAGATAGCTCTTCCAATCGGCCATGGAGGTCGACTTAAGTTGCGCGTTGAGCTCCTTGAAGAATTCCGGCTCGGCGACATTCAGATCGTCGAACGGCGGCACCTGGCTGCTGGTAAAGTACGCGTTCCAGTCGAAGTTCGGCGCCAGCGCCGTAAGGCCGGCCCTCTTCATGATGTGCTTGGTCTTGTAGGGGTCGCGACGTTCCACCCGCGTAAGCGAGGCCTTGGCCAGCGCTGTCTCCATACGCATGATGGTCTCCGCTTCCTTTTTGGCCGTATCGGACGGATCTCCCAACAGCTCAAGCATCTTCTGCACGTGCTGCAGGTAATGCTCGCGAATTTCCTTCGACTTGGTATCGTCCTTCGTGTAGTAGTCCCTGTCCGGCAGCCCGAGTCCGCCCTGCCCGACCCACAGGATCATCGCGTCGGAGTTGTCGGGGTTCTGCGCGGCGCTGGATCGGAACATGGTCGAGTCCCCGGCCACGTGCATGGTCGCAACCAACGGCGCAATTTCGTGCGCGCTCTTGAGCGCCTGGATCTGATCCAGCTCGTGCTGCAAAGGCTTGGCGCCGAGCTTCTCTACGGCAGTCTCATCCATGCACGCGGCGTAGTAGTCGCCAATCTTCTGGGTGACAGGATCGCGCTCCCTGGCCGCCGCGGCCTGCTCAAGAATCCCGCGCAGATACGTCAGATTGTCCTGGTACAGCTTGGCGTAAACGCTCCAGGAAACCTGGTCGGGCGGAATGGGGTTCTTCTTCTGCCAGCCGCCGCAGGAGTAGGTGTAAAGATCCGCGCAAGGATCAACCGAGCGGTCCATCGCGGTGACGTCAAGGCTGGGCGTGTACGGCAGCACAGGCGCGACGAGCGTTGTACCGGGCACGGAGCCGGGGGTCGGCTGCCCGCTTTGCTGCGCAAAGGCAAGCGTGGAGATAAGGCAAAATGAGAGCGTAAGCGTCCTGAAGCTCACCAGACTTCCTCCCTCGAAATCGCAAGAGTAGCAGAGTACAGGGGACGAATTGAACGGACCCGTGGTGAATCCACGTAAAATCGCGACCGCGGCACCCGAAGCCGCGATTGCTTCCAGTGCCGTGAACGGCTTATTGCTGCCTGGTCACCGGTTTGCGCATCTTGTTCTGCGGATTTGGCGCCATTGCGCCTGATCCCTCGCCGGTTAGTTCATTCACCAATGCATCCGCGTGATAAATGTTCCGCAGCGACTCCATGATGGCCCGCGAGTCCACTTCGACGGAACGTGCCACCTTGTCGCTGTATTCAAAGTTCCAGGGCAGCGACTCGATGTTGCCGTCAAAGATAATTCCCACCACCTCGCCATCTTTGTTGATGAGCGGGCTGCCGGAATTGCCGCCGATGATATCGGGCGTAGAGACGGTATCGAACGGCGTCTTAAGGTTGATGGCGCTCTTGTACTTCAGCCAGCTGGCGGGCAACTCGAACGGCGGCTTGCTGCCATGCGCGGCCGCGTGCCCATAAGCGCCACCCATGGTCGTAAACCACGGCACGTTCTTACCGTTCAGCTTGTAGCGTTCAATGGCCCCGTAGCTCAGGCGAAGCGTAAAGGTCGCGTCGGGGGGGACGTTGAAGCCATCCTTGGCGAACAGCGCCTTGCCGATCTCGGTGCCGCCACGGCGCAATACCGATTGCACCTCGTCTTCATCCTGCTGGTGCAATGCGCCGGCCGTGGGCTCCACCTCGCGCATCAGCACAATCAGCGGATCCGTGCTGGCCTCCACTGCAGCCTTGCCGCCTTCGTAAAGCTGTTTGCGGACAGCCACGTCGTCAAGCTTTGTTCCCGCGATCAATTCCTGCGCCCGGGCCTCGGCCGACTTGCCCGCCAGCGCCATCTTTACCACGTCGTTGTCGGCGCCAAGATGTTCCTGCATCTCGGCCAGGCTCTCTCCGAGTTGGAGCTGGTCCAGCGACTTGTACACCGGCGCCGTGGAGAAAAGGCGCTGTTCCAGCGTCGGCAGGGCAGAGTCCTGATAGCCGCGAATGCGCTGGTTGCTTGGCTTCTCCCGCTGGTAGGCCGCGCGGACGATGGTGCGGGCATAGCGCGCCAGCTCGCCGCGGAAGCCGGCGAGGTTGTCAATGTACACGAACGGCAGGAACATCTGCTTCTCGGCGGTCACCGCCTTGCTGATCTCCGCCCAGGGATCGCCGAACTCCTGTTTGCGATTAGGATCGGCATTGATGTAATCGCGCAGGGCCTTCTCCTCGGCAGCCTTCTTGGCCATCAGCTCCTTGTCCTGCAATCCGCCCTGGTAGCCGGTGATGGCCTTGAAGCCGTTCTGCAGCCCGAAGAGGTCGCTCTCCGCCTCGCGCGCATTTTCCGCCGACTGCGCGCTGAACTTCTGCAGCATGTCAACCCGGCGGCTCAATGTTTTGAGCTGCCAGGGATACTGCACGTCACGCAGGAACTCGAGCTGGTCCATGGTGAACAAACGCTGGGTGCGGCCGGGATTGCCGGAAACGAAGACCAGATCGCCTTCCTTGACGCCGGTGGGCGACCACTTCAGGTACTGCTCGGTCTTCGCAGGCTGGCCATTTTCGTATGCCCGCATGAAGGAGATGTCGAGGTCGTAACGCGGATATTCGAAGTTGTCGGGATCGCCGCCAAAGAATGCGATGTCGAACTCGGGCGCGAAGACCAGACGAATGTCGTCATATTTCTTGTATTTGTACAGGTTGTACATGGCGCCGGAATAAAGCGTAACCACGTCGCAGCGGATGTCGCCCGTGGAGCACTGCTTCTCCAGATTCGACATCTCTTCGCGCTGCGCTTTGCCGGCATCGGCCGCGGACATACCCGGCTTGACCGCAGCATTCACCTTGTCGGTCACGTCCTCCATGCCCTCCAGTACCACAAACTCCATTCCCGGGCACTTCGGCTCTTCCGCCCGCGTCGGGGCATTGAAGCCGTTCTTCATGTAGTCCTTGCCATTGACGGAGAGATCATGAATGCAGCCCTGCGCGATGTGGTGGTTGGTGAAGATCAACCCATCGGCGGACACAAACGAGGACGAACCGTTCGGCGCCCGGGGCGACGACAGGCGCACGTGGTCAAGCCATGCCTGATCCGGGGCGAATCCGTATTTGGCTTTCACTTTATCGGAAGGGAAGTGGTTGAACAGCCACATGCCTTCGTCGGCGAAGGCAAGGCTGCACAGGCCGAGCGATAGAATGCACAGCAGCAGAAGGACACGTTTTGTCATGATGACTCCGGACGCCCGCAACAGGCAGCAGGCGCGGTGAATTTTGTCGTCCGTACAGGGAGGTTCGGACGAGGGAAGCAAACCCTTAACTATAAATGCTGGGGGATGCGACAGGCAATGCGAGGGGCCGTACTGCGAGACGCAGAACCCGGCGTCAAGGCTACATCCCCAGGAGTGGAACCTCCTCGGCCGTCGCCGCGGCGCGGAGTTCGCCATCAAGGCTTGCCAGCGGGAGCCGTCGCCGCTGCGCAAGTTCCAGATAGGCAGCATCGTAGAGGGTTAGACGATGCCGTTCCGCCAGACGCAGAGTCGGACCCCAGGCGTGCTTTTCAGTTTCAGCGTCGATGCTGATGGCTAGAAGCGAGAGGTCAGTCAAAGTGGCGTCCCTGAACGCAGCATCATGGCGGGCCCGCCGCACGCCCATCTCCAGGATGTTAGCCACCTCGAGATGCCACAGCGAAGGCACCCAGGCTCCGGCGGCGTTGACCGTGTCTAGTACGTGACTGATAGCCGGGCTGCATTCCTCGCTGTAAACCCATGCCAGGGTCACGGAGCTGTCAAGAACCAGGCTCATGGGCGGCCTGCGTCCCGTTCAGCTTTCAGGCTCTCCCAATCGAAGCTGCCGGCCTTGAGTTGGATTGCTCTGGAGCGAATCCTCTCGGCGGCCGCGCCGGCCCGCTCCCGGTTGATCCGACCAGCGTTGGGTATGAGGCGAGCCACAGGCTTGCCATGGCGCGTGATTACAATTTCTTCGCCTTGCTCCACGCGGTCAAGTAAGGAGCCAAGCGTGTTCTTGGCCTCGAATGCGCCTACTTCATACATATTGGCTAGTCTAGCTTAATCTAGCTTAATCGGGCAACAGCCGCAACCCCAGTGCGAGTCGCGGAGTTTTGTCCCCGTCCTGCCCACAGCAGGTGACCCCGGTCACAGACCTCAGGGCACTGCTCGTCCGAAGATAGTGAAGAGCATGAGGAGACGTGGATATGGCGCCGGCCAATGTGTCTTTCGTGGTCGGTCTGAACAGAGTGTCATATTTCCATCAATCAGGAGGCTGCATCATGCGATCCCTGTTTCTAGCTCTCACCTTCTTGCTTCCCTCGACTCTCGCGGCCTTTCCCCAGGCCACGAATTCTCCCGCACCTGAGGGTGTGATCAGCGGGACCGTGCTTGATGAACAAGGGCAACCGGTCAGGGAGGCCGCGGTAGGCATCACGGTGTGGCAAGCCGGCACCAACGGATCCACCCAAGGAAATTCTAGAAACGCCGGCACAACGGACGATGCGGGCCGCTTTCGAGTTGATCATGTACCCTTGGGCCGGATAAGCGTGACTGCATCCAAGGATGAAGAAGGATATGCACATTTCGGGGGGCCTGGTGGAGCCGAAACCATCACGCTCACGCCGGACCAGCCGGTGGCCGAGGTTGTGTTGAGGTTTGGCCCAAAAGCCGGCCTGCTCTTCCCTACGGTGAAGGACAAGTTCACCGGCGAGCCCATCACCGACTTCCAGGTACATTGGGTCGTCTTTGACGCAAATGAGACAAACCGGAGTTCGTCCGGCACGGCGGGTGTCAGCCGCTGGACCAAGAGCGTGGTGCTTCCGCCGGAAAAGGACCTGATCGTAACAATCTCGAAACGGGGTTACAAGAAGTGGCTTTACGGCGATCCCGCTGATCCTTCTCGCCCGGCATTCCTGCGCCTGCAATCGGGTGAAAAGAGAGAACTGACAGTTGATCTGGAGCCGCAAGCGCCGGAATCGCCTGCGGCCCGCTGATTCTGAAAGCCGTCTTATTTGTTGATGTCCTCTTTCGCCTCCAGCCGCTTGATCAGGCTCTCCACGCTGGGCTTGCCAACGTCGGGAGCAACGGCCACCGCCAGCTTGTGGGAACCGGGTACCGATCTTCTTGTCCTGCCCCTCAGTGGGTGACCCCGGTCACAGACTTCGCCATGTTCCCGTCTCAAGATGATAGGAGATTGCGAGGCAGGCATGGCACCACCGAATGTGTCTCTGAATACGATCAAGAGTTTTCTGGGCCAGAAGCGGATGGCAATGATAGGTGTTTCCCGCGAGCCCAAAAGCATCGGTGCTTCGCTGTTCGCAGAATTCGTGCGACGCGGGCATGAAGTGTACCCGGTCAATCCCAATGCTACCGAGATGTTCGGAGAGCGATGTTTCGCACGCGTGCAGGAGATTCAACCGCCGCCGGACGCAGCGCTGCTGCTAACCTCTCCGGCTGTTACTGACTCCGTCGTTCGTGATTGCGCCGAGGCCGGCATCCGTCGCATTTGGATGTATCGCGGCGGTGGACAAGGGGCAGTCAGCGCGGACGCCGTCGAGTTCTGTCGCACAAAGGGAATCGAGCTGGTGCCCGGGCAGTGTCCCCTCATGTTCTTAGACCCGGTGCGCGGTGTACATCGGTTCCACAGGTTCTTCGTTAAACTGACCGGCAACTACCCGCGAAGCTTGAACGTCGCGGCGGGCTAAGCCGGTACGGGGATACGGCGCGCCAGCGTAGGCAGCACGCCC
>Ga0335082_10005423_pt1 | contig 13950 bp, 9 predicted proteins | sample Lox_Sample_41_FD_206718 | JGI IMG/M metagenome (GOLD analysis project Ga0335082, IMG submission 206718) | Soil microbial communities from Loxahatchee National Wildlife Refuge, Florida, United States - Lox_Sample_4.1 | ecosystem: Environmental > Terrestrial > Soil > Wetlands | place: USA: Florida...
TTCCGCGCCGCTCCCGGCGGTTTCACAGTCGATCTCTCCCGAAGTAGCCGGGCTGGGTGGCTTCTTCCTGGGAAGAAGCCACTCCAAACTGCTGCGGGACCGGCTAAAACAGCTGTGGGAACGGCCTTAAATGCCTGCGCCGCCCGTAGAGGGATTCGGCGTGCCGCTGGTACCGGTGCTATACGACGGGTTGGAGCTGCCGGCGCCGGTCGGGGTTCCGGAGGTGCTGGAACGGAATGCCTGCCGGCCGGCGTCAACCGCCGCCGATACCCGCTGACTCTGTTCACCCACCAGGCTCTTGCCGCGCTCCACAAACTCTTCCCACTGCGCCCTGCCGCGATCGACAACTTCGCGGCCGCGGTCCACATACTCGTTCACCTGCTCACGGCTCTTGTCCACCATGGTGCCCACCTGCTCCGCCACCTGCTTGCCGCGGTTGCGCAGATAATCGGTGCCTTCCCGCGCGCTGTTCGCCAGGTCCTCCCGGGTTTCGCGTCCGCTCTTGGGGGCGTACAGGATGCCCGCCAGCGCGCCTACGCCGAGGCCCGCCAAAAACCACGCAAAGCCGTTGATATTGCTGCTTTCCTCTGCCATTCGAGATCTCCCTTCGTTGAGCCCGAAGAATGCTGGGCGTTCTAAGACTCTCCATGGTACCGCAAATCTGCGGGCGCGGAGTTAAACGGCTGAAGTCCAGACAGATGCCTCGGGCTGGGTGCGCATTCTGTCTCGCCTTCTCCGGGGTTGGACGCCTCTTCTTTCAGGCGAGTTGCAAACACCGGCTCAACCCATCCTGCTGACCGGCAAGCGTTACTTCCCGATCAGGCTCCGCGCGATCGCGTCCAGCATACCGTTGAGAAAGTTGATCGACTCCGGCGCCGAGTAGCGCCGCCCGATCTCCAGTGCCTCGTTGATCACGATTGGATACGGCGTGCCCTTGAAGCCCAGCATCTCGCCAATCGCCATCCGCAGCAGATTGCGATCCACCGCGGGCATGCGCTCAATCCGCCAGTGCTTTGAGTTGGCGGTGATCAGTTCGTCGATCTTTTCCTGATGGAGCGTGGCCACCCGGAACAGGTCTTCGGCAAAGCCGCGCACCTCCGGCTCCACCTCGTCGCCGGCCTTCCAGAATGTGGCCCGCACCTGCTCCGGCGTCTGCTTGCCCATATCCGCCTGGAACAGCATCTGCATGGCCAGTTCGCGCGATTTGCGCCGCGTGCCCGCCGTCATGCCTGCCTGCTTTCCACGAGTTTGCGGCGCAGGCTCACCATCTCGATGGCCGCGGCCGCCGCTTCAAAGCCCTTGTTCCCGGCCTTGATGCCCGCCCGGTTCAGAGCCTGCTCCAGCGTCTCGCAGGTCAGCACACCAAAGCTGTGCGGAATCCCCGTCTCCTGCTGCGACTGCCCGATCCCCCGCGCCACCTCGTTGTAGATGGCCTCGTAATGCGCCGTCTCGCCGCGCAGCAGGCAGCCCAGCGTCACAATCGCATCCAACGCCGCGCCGCCATTCAGCGCGTGATCGGCCAGCGTGCGCGCCGCCCCCGGAATCTCCCACGCGCCGGGTACTCGCACAATCTCGATGTCGCCGCGCCGCGCTCCGCTGCGCAGCAGCGCATCCAGCCCGCCCTCCAGCAACCGGTCGGTGATCACCGCGTTCCAGCGCGAAACCACAATCGCGAAACGCATCCCCGCGGCGCTGAGATCGCCTTCCACCGCGACCGGCTTGCCCTTCAACGGATCGCTCCATGCCCAGAACGAGAAGGCCTGCCCCGGCTCTACCTCCACGGTAAAGTAGCTCGATTTCCAGTGTGAATCGGTAATCGGAGTGATCCCCGCGGAGTCCAGTCCCTGGCTCTTAAACCACGCCGCCGCCGCCTGGTGCACTGCATCCAGCGATGTCACCTCAATGGCGACCGGCGCAAAATCCGGCATCCTGCCATCGACGAATTCCAGGTTTCCCACCGGCGCCAGAAACGATGCGCCGCGGCTCGAGGTCGCCGCTTCAGGAGGCAGAGCCTCGCCGCCGGCGAGCGCGTCTCCCGCGTCCTCCCAGCCCCTTCCGGGCTCCAACCCCAGCGCCGCAAAGAACCCGGCCAATCGCTCATAACTGCTTCGATTCGCCGTGGGACGAATGAAGGAAATCCCCTTGATCATGCTTCGATTCTATCGTGCTGGGGTGGCGCGTCCCGCGCCTGCCCGCCTCTCGTCAAGCGACTCTCCGTTGGCCGCGCGCGCACCAAATGCAACAAGGCCGGCACGCGGCCGGCCTCGGTTGCATTCGCTTGCCGCACCTTTAGGTGGTGGAGCGCGGCTTCACCCAGATCGCGGTCGCGGGCACCACGCTCGGCGCAGTTCCCTGAATCGTGCAGTCAACATCCGAGCCCGGCGTGCACCCCGGCAGGTCGGGACTGATCTGCTGCGTGTCCTTCAGCGTGTTGGTGTCGATGTAGTGCACCTTGTTGTCGCCCGCAGTGGAGACAAAGAACAGCGTGTTATCGGGACTGAACGCTCCGGCAATCGGCGCCGTAATTGCCGAACTACCCGTGAGGGTGAGATAGCCCACCGTGCCCAGAGAGCTGGTGCTGCCTGTCGTCTGCTTGTAATAGGGCAATGTGGCGCCCGCCGTTGCCCCGTTGTAGAGAACAAAGCTCAGGCTGTACGCCGCCGTGTTCACGCCCTGGCTCACTCCCGCCGGCGAGGTCACCACGCTTTTCACCGCGCTCGCATCCACGTTGATCGTTGTCTGGTTCAGCGTGTGCGCAAGGATCAACGGCTGCAAAATACCGTTGACCGCGGCGGGACACGCCACCGAGCCGTCTGCCGATGATGCGGGAATCGTCACCCCGATATCCGAGAACGAGATCGGCCCAGGCGCGCCCACACTGCCCTGCGCCGCCGCGCCCAGGATGTGCATGCCGTCCGTGGTCGCCGAAAGCACTTCAGTGTCCGTATTCACGGAATCGCCCTGCGGATAGAAACTCATGCTGGCGTAGCTGCCCGGATTGCCCGCGGGACACCACGTATGCGCCACCGTGGGAGACCCGCTCACATATGCCCCCACACCGGGAATGATGATCGCCAGGCTCTGCGGTCCGCTCGGCCCACCCGAAGTACTCAATGAATACGTGGTCCAGCCGGTGTTCACGTTATAGACGTAGAGCGAATTGGTGTGCCCCGCGCCCGCCGAAGTGCTGTCGGTCACGTACAGCGTCTTGCCATCGGGCGTCCACTGGGCCGCCGTTCCCATGCCGCCGAAGGTAGCCGTGATCGCCCCGGTGCTGGTCACAAGGTAAAACACTTGCCGGGACTGGTCGTTCACCAGCACTTGGGCGTTGGTGGGGCTCACCGCCAGCACCACGCCGGGCGTGCTGGGATTCTCCAGCGTCTTGGCGCTGCTCGACGTGCTGTACACCATCAGTTCATGCGATGACCCGAAGTACAGGCTGGTCCCTGTGCGGTCCATCACCATGGAATTTGGAACATAAGGCAGGCGCACCGTGGAACCGACGGTCCCCGTCAGCAGCTCCACCGGCACAAAGTATTGCGACTTCCCGGGCGCTCCGTACCACACAAACGCGCTGGCCGTGCCGGGCACCGTGACCGCGACCGGATTGCTGGAGATCGACAGGCCCGTCCCGTTCACGCCCACCTTGTTGATGGGCGCGGGATTGCAGGTCGTGGGCTGGCACACCGCATACAGCGAGGCCGATCCCGGAAAGTTGGCGTTGATCGAGCCCGATCCGCTGGCCGACACATTCAGTGGGTTGGTGGACTGATAGTCCAGCGTCAGGCCCGTGATCTGATGCCCGTTGGTGTCAACAACATTGGTCACCATGTTCTGCGTCACGCCCTGCGTCACGGTGCCGCTGGTCTTGCCATTCAATGTGACCGAGATCGAAGCCGGCGGGCAGGTGGAGAAGTATCCGGCCGAAGAGCCCGATCCCGCCACCGAAGCCGTAATCACGGTGGTGCCGGGAAGCTGCGCCGTAATCTGGTTGGTCTCCGCATTGATGCTGGCCACGCTGGACGTGCCCACGCTGTAGCTCAAGGTTCCAATCGAGTCCGTGCAGCTCGGCACCGAGCTCACTCCCGCAGGCAGCGGGCAGGCGTAGTTGGCCGCCGTCACCGTGGAGGGCGCGCACATCAGCACCTGCTTGCCGTTGGCGCTGTAGCAGGCCTGCGCGTCGAGCTGCGCTTCCTCGGTCTGCGATACACATTGCGTCGGACCCACAAGGCTGACCGACGTTACCGGCGCGTGCACATACACTTCCACCGGGTTTGACGTAATGGATTCCGCCTGCGCAGTGATATACGCCGTTGCGTAAGGCAACCCCTGGGTGTTCGGCACCGGCTTCGGATAGTTGCAGATGGTATAGTCCCCAATGCCGCCGCCCGTGTTGCGGTTCCACGTGCCCGCGCACATGTTCCCGCTGGGCGATATATCCACCAGCTGATTGTTGGTCGTGCCGTAAGAGTAACCGCCGCTCACGCTGACAGCCGTGCCCGTGCAACTGGTTGCACTGGGCGCATTGATCTGGCGCGTCTGCCCGAAGGCGAGAGAAACCCCCGTGTGCTGCGGCTGGAGAGTGATCGTGTAGAGATCCGTATCCTTGGGACCGTAGCCGGAACCGTTGCAGTATTTGCCCGCCGGATTGCGATAACAGCCGGTGATGGTAATGCCGGCCGGAAGGGCCAGAAACAACAGACAGACAAGCGTCAGAAACCGCCGCATGAATCCTCCCCGCTCCGCGCTCGCCTTGCCCGCGGAACGGTCTCTCCTGAGAACGTAGAAAAATGACTGGGTATGGCTCTCCACCGGCACGCCTCCAACAGGCCCGCGGCGGAAAATCCGCTTAAGCATCCGGCGCGAACCAAACCGAGTTCTGCCGGCCAACCAGACTTGATTTCTCCAAAGAGAAGTGTATCAGGGACAATCCGTTCAACTCCCTCAGACCCCCTCACCAGGCCGCCCCGCACGCGCGGCGCCCTGGCTGTTGCCTCGCATGGATGATTCTCTTTCCTTCAATAGACTCGCTCTGCCCTTGTTGGCGAGCAACTTGCCTCTCCCCGCACGTCAGATCGAATCGCCTTCCACTCTCCTCTAGTGTCCCTCTGTCCCTTTACCCCTCTGTCCCTGCTCTCCCGGCATATACTTCGCAAACCACTCCACCGCGCGGTCCATCACATCCCGCCGGTGCTCCGGATTCACGAAGCCATGCCCTTCGTTGGGATAGATCACCAGTTGCGTCGGCACATGCTCATCCCGCAGCGCGTGCCAGAACTCGTACGACTGCGGCGCGGGACACTCCCCGTCGCGATCCCCCACCACCACCAGCGTCGGCGTGCTCGCCTTCTTGATGAAGTTGATGGCCGACTCCCGCGCGTACGCTGCCGGATCGTCGTACACGCTCGCGCCAAAGTACGGAATCATCCACTGGTCTATCGAGTTCTCACCGTAATAGCTCTGCCAGTTGGCGATCCCCGCGCCCGACACCGCCGCCTTGAAACGGTTGGTCTGCGTCACCGCAAACATGGTCATGAATCCGCCGTAACTCCACCCCGTGATCCCCACCCGGTTCGGATCGATGGGATACTGCGCCTCCACCGTGTCCAGGCCTTTCAGAATGTCGCGCAGATCACCGTAGCCGAAATCCTTGCGGTTGGCCTGCGTAAACGCCTCGCCCTGCCCGAAGCTCCCCCGCGGATTGGGCTGCAGCACAAAGTATCCCAGCGCCGAAAATGCCGCGGCGCTCAGTCCGCCGCCTCCGCCCCAGTGCGACTGCACCGCCGCCGCCGGCCCTCCGTGCACCTCCACAATGAGCGGATACTTCTTCGCCGGGTCGTAGTCCTTGGGCAGCAGCAGCCAGCCCTGCACGCGGAACTGATCGCTCTTCCAGCTCAGCGAAACCCCCTTGCCCCACGCCGGCTGCACACCCTCGTTGAAGTGCGAAAGCTGGATCACGCCCTCGAGCCCCGACGTCATCACCGTGCCCGGCCTGGCGGCATAGATCTCCGGCGCCTTCTCCAGCGTGCTCGCCTGGAACACGAACAGCGTACGGTCCCCAGTGTCCGACAAGCTGTGCGACCAGCGGCCGTCGCCCACGCTGCCCGGAATGCTGAAGATGGGCGAGCCGAACGTCACCGGACCATGGCCCGTCCGGTCCCCCTGCAGATGCAGCCGGATTAACTGCGCATTCCCGCCGGCAAGCTCGCTCTCATACAGGTATTCATTGCCGCTCCACTCCACCCACGCGGGAGACGCAGGCCGTCCCGTAGTCAGATCGCGTGGCTGACCGCCGTCGGCGGAAACAATCCAAACATCGCCGCCCGTCGAGCCCTGGTCGCTCATCAGTCCGCCGATGAACGCAATCGTCTTCCCGTCCGGCGACCACCGCGGCACCGCGATCTGCAATCCGTGCAGCGGCCCCGAAACCTCCGCTGGAGCCAGCACGGCCTTGGCTTCGCCGTTCAGCGCCTCCGTGTACAGCTTTGCCACCCACCAGTTGTTCTCGCCCGGCGGATCGGCCGCCACATACGCGAATCCCTTCGAGTCCGGCGCCCAGTCAAACTCATACGCATGCAGGTTCGCGGGGCTCACCGGCATTGCGTTCGGAGCCGCCACATCCAGCTGCGACATCGCAATGCGCTGCACCTCCACCCCATCCTCTCCGATCACGCCCGCCGGAGGCTTCATCGCCGCCAGCGCTCCCGCCGCCCGCGTCGCGCCCTCCACATACAGGTAGGCGATCTTCGAGCCATCCGGCGAAAACGCCGGCTCATGCACGTAGCCGTGCAGCTCCGTCACGCGCCGCGCAGGGTTCTGGTCGAACCGGAAGAGATAGAGATCCATCTGACCGTTGCTGCTTCCGCAATCGGAGAAAAACGCCAGCGCCTTCGAATCCGGCTCCCACGCCAGGTCGCTCTCATCGCATTTCTGATCCGGCTTCGCAGCCGCCGTCACGCGCTCGGTCTTCTTCAGGTCGTCCATCGGCGCAACCACAATCCCGCCGCCGCCGCGCCCGCCCTCAATCCACGCCAGTTCCCTGCCGTCCGGCGACACCGCCACCTGGCCCACGCCGTGCCCGCGATTCAGCCCGCGCAGCACTTCCTCAATACGCGTACGATCCGGAGCACTCTGCGCCACCACGACGGCAGCAAACAAAAACAGGCCCGCAGCCGGGCCCGCCACAATCACAGGGAAAATCTGTTTACGAAAATCGGGAAAAGCCATACGCAGAATGCTATCAGCCCGAATCGTGCGGCAACACACACGCCGCCCAATCAAAGCCTGTCTTCCAACAACGCGCTGGCATCCTGAGCAAGGCCGCAGGACGAGCCGAAGGGTCTGCGGTTGCCGTTCAACCTGGCTGCCTCTTCCCGTCACCCTTCGTATTTCGCCACCGCTCCAACCCGCGCAGTTCCCTGCTTCAGCACCGCGGATAGCGCCTCACCCCGCGCCGCCAGCATTCCCGCCGCGGCCGCACTGCCGGAAAGAAATGTCCGCCGATTCATGATTGCCTCGCATTTCACCCCGAACCTTACTGCGCCCGGTTCGCGGACACCAAAGTCAATCCAGTCAAGGTGAGCGATCTGCAGCCATGTTGGAGCACCTGCAGTCGCCATTCAGGCATGCGTCTCGACGTCATTCTGCCGATCCTCAGCTGCGGCGCTCCTGTGCGCACGCACAAAGGACTTCGCGTGCATCCCAAGCAGCGCATCAATATCCGCAGGATATTTCCGAGCCCCGCCCAAATCCTTTTGATGAAGAAAGACCAGGATCAAGGGAGCGATCAACAGCAACGCGGCCATCCTCGGGTCTTCGTCCGCACGCATCTCGCCTCTCCGCTGGTGCTCCGCCAGTCGCTCGGCCACCGCACTCACTGAAGGCTCCAGCACCTGGTCCACAAAGACAGGCCCAATCTCCCGGTTCCGCAATCCTTCTGCAAACCCCAATGAGTACAGGTCGTCCAAACCAAAACGCTCAAAGCCAACGCGCAGAAATCCCAGTGCCTCATGAACTGAAGCATTGAATTCGCCCGCTGGCTCTCTCATGTGTGCCAGATGTGGCGCAGCCCCGGCGCGAGCCTCTTCCAGAACCGCAGTCACAATGTCCGCCCGCCGGCCAAAGTAATGCTGCAGCGTGGAGATGGAAACACCAGCGGCTTCCGCCAGATCCCGATAAGACGCGTGCATAGCGTCCTGCTGCGACAGGCGAATCGTCAGTCGCTTCAGGATCTCTCTCCTGCGCGCCTCATACCCTTCGCTCCGCGCTCCCCGTGGCCGGCTCATCTCGCCTCTCAGAATAGTTCCACCGCACTTGACGGCTCTTTTATTTTATGTAACGTTCGTACCATGTAACAGCCGGTCACTTCTTGGAGAATAGAGCGCTCAAAGCATGATTCCCGATCTCTGGTACGCAGTTCTCGATAGCAGCGAAGTCAAGACCGGCAAGCCACGCGCGTTCCGCCGCATGGGTCAGGATCTCGTCTTCTGGCGCGACTCGGATCGGCAAATTGTCGTCATGCGCGATCGCTGCCCGCACCGCAGCGCTCAGCTCAGCCTGGGCAAGGTCGTCAATGGGAATATCGAGTGTCCCTTCCACGGCTTCCAGTACGGCCGCGAAGGCAAGATCGCCCTCATCCCCGCCAACGGCCGCAATGGCCCAAAGCCCGACGTCTTTCAGTGCGCCACCCTTGTCGCCCGGGAAGCCCACGGCATCATCTGGCTTTGGAACGGCACGCCTCGATCCCAGTACCCTCCCCTCCCCTGGTTCGACAACCTCCAAGGCTTCTCCCATTCAACCTTCCAGGTCCTCTGGGATACTGACCACACACGAGCCATCGAAGGAATGCTCGACGTTTCCCATCTGCCCTTCGTTCACCGCAATACCATAGGCCGCGGCAACGCCACCCTGGTCAACGGCCCTTACACCACGCTTGAGAACGATCGCATACGCGTCTGGCTCGACAACCAGCCCGACGCCGGTCTGCCCGCCATGAAGCCAACCGAGATGCCCCCGCCCGGCAAACCGCCCATGCTCTTCCTCAACTTCCCCAATCTCTGGCAGTTGGGACTTGGTCCAAAACTCCGTATCGTCAACATCGTTGCCCCGGTCGACGAGGAAAAAACCGTCATCTATGTGCGCACCTACCAGGGAATGACGTCACTCCCGATCATCCGCACCATCATCACGCGCTGGACAAACCTCTTCAACCGCTGGATTCTGAAGGAAGACTATGCGGTGACGCGAAGCCAATTCCCGAAGAAGTCCGATCTTCGCATCGGCGAGCACTTCATACCGGCAGACCGGCCCATCGCCCTTTACCTGCAGCATCGACGCCACCTCATCGATGCGGCAAAGCAGCGTGAAAGAGCTTTGGTCGAATGAGCCTGACCTAGTTCGCTGCCCCATGAATCGCCAGCAGCCTCTCCAGCAGCCCCTTCAGCAGATCCAGCCGCAGCGCATTCGCCCCATCCGATTTCGCATTCGCCGGATCGTCATGCACCTCTAGGAACAGCCCATCCACGCCCGCCGCCACCGCCGCACGCGCCAGCAGCGGAATATACTCCGGCTGCCCGCCGCTTACGCCGCCGGCCGCGCTCGGCTGCTGCACACTGTGCGTGCCGTCAAACACCACCGGCGCCATCGCCCGCATCACCGGCAGCGAGCGGAAATCCACCACCAGCGTGTTGTACCCAAAGCTCGCGCCGCGCTCCGTCAGGAAGACCCGCTCGTTGCCCGTCGACCGAACCTTTTCCACCGGATGCGTCATATCCCACGGCGCCACGAACTGGCCCTTCTTGATGTTCACCGCGCGCCCGGTCTTCCCCGCCGCCACCAGCAGATCAGTCTGCCGGCAAAGGAACGCCGGAATCTGCAGCACGTCCACCGCTTCCGCCGCCACCTCGCAATGCCCTGGCTCGTGCACATCCGTCAGCACCGGCAGCCCCGTGTCCTTGGCCAGCCGCCCCAGAATCGCCGTCCCCTCGCGCAGGCCCGGCCCGCGAAAGCTCTTCACGCTGGTCCGGTTCGCCTTGTCGTAACTGGCCTTGAAGATGTAAGGAATCTTGAGATCTGCCGTAATCCGCTGAATCGCTTCGGCCATCTTCCGGACGTGGGCTTCGGACTCGATCACGCACGGCCCCGCAATGAGGAACAGGCGGCCCGCACCCACATGTACAGGACCGATTTCAAAGGAATGACTCACATTAAAGATTCTAGCCTGACCACTCTAACCCGGCCGCGAATGCTTGCTTTGCAACAATGTCGTCCGGACGAACCAGGATAAGATTCTTGAGGACATTTCAAGTTCGTTTGGGTTAAACTTCATCTCCGTTCGGGAATACCTCCCCCCGGGACAAGATAAAACGCCGAACCACTCGAATCGCGCTGACCCACGCAGGACTGTCATTCCATGGCCCAAGCCTCATTCGGATTTATTTTCTGGTGGCCTCGGTTCTTCTTGTTTACACCCGTTGTGCATAGCAGAAACTCCGGTACGCGCCGAGGTCCCGCATCGTAACAAGACCCTCGTGTGCTGGGCCTTTGGACCCACTGACAGGTGAAATCCCCATGAAGTTCGCCAGAAGCAGTGCCTTTTTGTGTCATGCGCCGGTTTTTGTCTGGTTGTGGCCTCTCGCCGGCAACGGCGGAGACACACGCTGCATTGCCGGGTTTCTGGTCCCTTACCCCTGCGCGCTGATGCTTCCGGCGTCTGCGAAACTCCGCGCGTAATCGACCGCAAACGCAACCACTGGAGGATCCCAATGTCGTACTCGATTTCCAAGCCCTTACCCATGGCGTGCCTCGCTTTGCTTCTGGTTCAGGCATGCGTGTTGACTTTCCCCGGTTCTGCGCAATCGGCGCAGTTGGCAAAGCCAGGACTGCCGTTCGAACCTCCGCGGCAGGCAATCACTCTCGAGCCCCCCGCCGGCTGGGAGTTGCAGACCCATCTCTTCGACTCCAAAGGAAACACCCTGCCCCTGGCGCCGTCGAACTTCCGCCGGCTGGGCGAGGCACGCGCCGGAGAAGTGTCCGACCTGCACACGCTCACCTTCCGCTTTGCCGAGTCCACCCGGCTCACTGGAATCAAGACCACGCACGACTTCCGCATTGAAAAGGGCGGCAGTTGTGCGGAAGGCACTTCATACCAGAAGGGCGCCACCTGCACTCTGCTGGTGCGCTTCACGCCGCAAGGCCCCGGAAACAGGCTCGGCCGCCTCAACATCAGCACCAGCAACTCCCCTGCGCCCAAGGCCTTTGGCCTGGGAGGATATGGCTACTCGCCGGTCATCAGCTTCATCCCCTCGGCCATCTCCACGGTAGCTGGGACCTTTCCCGCCAGCGTGGGCCTGCTCAGCGGCGCCCAGAATCTGACCTTCGATGGGGGCGACACGCTATGGGTCGCCGATACGGGCAACGGCCTGATCCGGCATCTTGATTCGAGCGGAAACTTCACTACACTCGCTTCGGGTTATACGGGTGTTCAGGGAATCGCGGTGGACACCTTCGGGCAGGCGTATTTCGATGTTCCGTCGACCGGAAAGATGTACGAGATCTACGATTACGGCCCGGTGGTCCAGGTCAGCGGAACAGGCACCGCCAGTTGCCCGGCATCGGCGCCCTGCACCCTCAGCTCTGAGGCCCTGGGTACACCCGGCGAAATGAGCATGGACCCGTATAACCACCTGTTCTTCGTCGACAGTCACCAGGGAGCCGCGTTCTCAACCGTGCAGCCGATCCCCGCCAACCTCATCTTCCTCTACGACCCGTTCCCCTACCAGCAAAGCCCCTCGGCTGCCATGGCCGTCGACGCGGGCGACAACCTCTACTCCCTGTGGGCAAATGGCGGAGTCTGCGAGATCGTTCAACAGTCGCTCTACAACGCCGAGAACAGCAATGTTTCGTTTAACAAGATTGCGGGCGGGCACACCTGCGGCTTCGCCGGCGACGGCGGCCTGGCAGGCAACGCCGAAATCGGAAACAAGATCGGCCAGATCGCCTTTGATGCTGCGGGCGACATGTACTTCAGCGACCAGCAGAACCAGCGCGTCCGCCGCATCGACTACACCACCGGCGTCATCCGCACCATTGCCGGCAACGGTACCGCGGGCTATACCGGAGATGGCGGCAGTGCCGCGCAGGCCGAGCTGAGCACTCCAACCGGTGTCGCGGTCAATTCCTCGGGAGCGGTCTTCATCATCAGTTCCGCAGCCACCGGCCAGGTCATTCGCAGGGTAGGACCGCAGGGCTATATCAACTTCGGCAATCAGGCAAAAGGAAAGGCAAGCGCCGCTTTGCAGCTCAAGGTGACTAACACCGGCAACTCCGCCATGACACTCACCAACTCTGCGATCACCGGCGTCAACGCAGCGGATTTCAAGGTTGACCCCCTCACGACCACCTGCGTTCTCACCGTCGGCTCCACACTTTACTCCAGCCAGACCTGCAAGGTCGGTATCATCTTCACACCATCCGGCGTCGGCACCCGCACCGCCACATTTACTCTCATCGACAACACCATAACCGGGACCGACAGCGCCGCCCTCAATGGCACCGGAACGCTGCCCGCGCCAACCTTCACCATCACCTCCCCCGCAAACGGCGCCTCATTCCACTCCGGTACCGCTGTGACCTTCAGTGTCAGCGTGACATCCGGATCGAGCCCCGCTCCCACCGGCACCGTGCAGTTCAAAGTGGACGGCGCCAACCTGGGCAGCCCTGTAACAATCTCGTCGGGTGCAGCCTCCACCAGCGTGACAGGCCTGACCCAGACCACCCACACGCTCTCGGCCACCTACAGCGGCGACGCCAACTATGCCGCTGCCGGACCCATCAGCGTCTCCATCACCGTAACGGCGGTCAAGCTGGGTTCGCTTGTCTCCCTTGCCCAGACGGCCAGCGCGGCTGCTTCCTGCGGCCCGACGCAGTTCGCGGCGTCGGTCTCCAGCGCATCCGGCCCGGTTCCCACCGGCGAAGTGCAACTGCTCGATGGAAGCGCGCTCGTTGCCTCCGGAACCCTGAGCCATGGCGAGATCCTGCTCACCCCGCGCGCGCTTACTCCCGGCACGCACAAACTCCTGGCCAGCTATGCCGGAGACGATCTGCACCTTCCCGCGCAGTCGGCCACATTGGTTGACGTCATCGCGCCGACGCGCCCGTGCACCGGCCCGGTGAGCGGCGGAGCGTCGCGCGCTCCAGCCAGCCTGCCGTAGGCAAATCCGCGCCTGGAGCGGTGGTCCCGCAAGTCCGGTCCACCGCTCCAGCCCGCATCCCGCGCGCAGTCGCCCACGGCATCCGCGCTAGACCGGATTCCGAACCAGCCTTTGCCTTCTTGTCTGTCTTTCCCGCAGGGAATCCGCTTCTGGTCTTTGCTTCTCTTTCTGTCTTTCCCGCAGGGAATCCGCTTCTGGTCTTTGCTTTTCTTTCTGTCTTTCCCGCAGGGAATCCGCTTTCAGACCGGATTCCGAGTTGATGTATCCGACCCAATCCTTGTAACAGTCATTCACCCCGGCGCATCAACCGGGCGTCAGCCCCGCACGCCGCCGTCTACACCGAGTGGTTGCGCGACCACTGCGCCAGTGCGCGGTCCAGCGTCTGCAACGGCGTGGGACCGGGCAGGTTCTCCTGCGGTTGCACCGCGCCCCGCTCCGCCAGCCCCCGGCAGTAGGCCAGGTACTCCTCGTAGAACCGGATGTCCTGCCGCGTCTGCCCCAGGGCCTCCAGATCCTCGATATTCAGCTCGATATAGCGCTCGGGAAAAATCACCGCCAGGATCGACGAGGCCATGGGCACATCCACCCCGCGCAAATCCAGCAAGGCCCGCATCGCCTCCTCGGTCGACGACTCCGGCGCCGCCGCCACCTCCAGCGCTTGACGGATGCGCAGGCTGCCGTTCCCGATCAGGTAGTGCACCAGCCGCTCCGATTTCCAGCGGACAATCGCCTCCAGGTT
>Ga0335082_10005424_pt1 | contig 13949 bp, 9 predicted proteins | sample Lox_Sample_41_FD_206718 | JGI IMG/M metagenome (GOLD analysis project Ga0335082, IMG submission 206718) | Soil microbial communities from Loxahatchee National Wildlife Refuge, Florida, United States - Lox_Sample_4.1 | ecosystem: Environmental > Terrestrial > Soil > Wetlands | place: USA: Florida...
CGGAGAATGCCTGCACCACCAAAACAAAAACCGGCGGGATCCATGTCCACGGCAGTACGCTGCCCAGCCCCGCGCCAAGCATCCATGAAAGCGGCGGATAAAAAATGAACCGCGGCTCGCCAAATCCATAATTCGCCCACTCCGTCCAGCGGGGAAAGAGAATTCCTTCTTTCCACTGGCCGGCAGCGTCCAGCCAGGACGAAATGTGGAATTGAATGTCATGCCCGGAGGCCGTGCCGAGCCAAAAAAACGGAGTCAGAATTGCGATCGCAGCGGCTAGCGAAACAATACTTGCTCCAAGCCATGCACGAAAGCCGTCGCTATTTCGCGACGTCTCTGGCGTAGACGGTCCTTCACTCATATGTTGTTTGTCATTTCTTCAGTTCATTCGCTAGATAGATGATCTGGCCGACGTGATGATAGGCGTGTCCCGCCGAACGCAGAAAGATATTGAAGCGTTCTTTCGCTTCCGGCTCGCGCTCGGCGGAGTAAGGCTTCAACCAGTCTTCCGCTTTCTGCTTTCGAATGGTGTGCACAACCATTGCAATCGCTTGATCAAATGCGGCGAGGACTTCTTGCTTGGGCCGCGGCTTCGGCTCCGTGAATTCGAGCTCGCGATTCCGCACGTAGCCAGTTTCTGCCACACGAGCCCCAATGTAGTAGCTCAGATTGCCCGTCAGATGCAGAATCAAATGACCGACGCTATTTCCATAGGGATAGGGCTTGCGCCAAAGTTGCTCGTTGGTCAACGGGTCTACCCATTTGTGCAGATGTTCCCGCACCATTTCGTAGTACGCCGCCAAATCCTCGGCAATCGTTTGGGCCAGGTCTGCCATGTGTTTCCGCGCCCTGCTTACTTGTTCGGCTCGTTCTTATAGATCTTTCCTTCTTTCATCACAAAGAATACATGTTCCGTCGCGCGAATATTCTGGGAAGGATCTCCTGGCACGGCAACAACGTCCGCAAGCTTGCCGCTCTCGAGCGTCCCAATCTTGTCTGCCAGCCCAAGTAAATCCGCGTCGTTTGAGGTGCCCGCCTTCAATGCGTCAATGGGTTTCATCCCCAGATCCACCATCTGATGAAACTCTTCGGCATTCCGGCCGTGCGGATATACTGCAGCGTCCGTGCCGAGTCCGATTTTCACTCCTATCGTGACGGCCTTCGCAAACGTTTTGTGCACGGAGGCGATCGCAGCATCCGCTTTCACGCGAATCGCCGGAGGAATTGCCACGCCGTTTGCAATCTGTTCCGAGAGTCCCTGCACGGCCATCAACGTCGGCACATAGTAGGTACCCTTTTGCTTCATCAACTGCAGCGTGTCTTCCTGCAAGAACGATCCATGCTCGATGGAGTCGATTCCGGCGAGCACGGCGCGCTTGGCTCCTTCATTTCCGTGAGCATGCGCCGCCGCTTTCAGCTTGAGCGCATGTGCTTCGTCCACCAGCGCATCCAATTCCGCTTGTGTTAGTTGCGGTGTATCCACCGCGTCTGCAAGTGAAAGCACGCCGCCGGTCGCGCACGTCTTGATTACCGTCGCGCCATACTTGTGTGCCAGCCGCACAGCTCGACGGGCTTCGTACGGGCCGTTGATTACGCCGTCCTGCGGTCCCGTCTCCGGTCCCAGCGCACCTTCCCGGTATCCCGTTTCGTCGCAGTGTCCGCCTGTCGCTCCGATCGCGTGAACGGCGACCAACATCCGCGGCCCCGGCACAACGCCTCGGTTAATCGCGTTTCGCAATCCGGCGTCCAGGTAGTGGGCGGAACCCACGTCCCGCACCGTGGTAAATCCTGCCATCAACGTGACCCGCGCATTCACGCTGGCGTCTAGGGCCATTTCTGGAATCGGTTTCCGCAAACCGTCCAGCGCGGCACGCGCATAGTCTTCGCTGTACATCATGGTCAGATGCGTATGCGCATCAATGAATCCCGGCAGCAGCGTTGCGTCACCAAGGTCAATCGTTTCCGCGTCAGCGGGAATCTGTGCTCCCGAACCGACGCCGGCAATTTTTCCATCGGTCACCACCACCACGCCCGGCGATGTCACACCGTTGCTCTTACCGTCAAACATCCTGGTGGCTTTCAGTACATAGCTCTTGCTCTCCATTTTCTGCTGCGCCTGCGTCGCGATCGTCAGAAACGCCGTGCAGAAAATTGCCGTTCCGATTCGCATCCTGCCCATTCCCGTCACCTCAGCCTCAACTTTGCTTGCAACCGAATCGCCCACAATATTCTGACGCGCGAAAATGTCAAGCGCATCTCGGCGTTTTCTCCCCAGACGCAAGTTTGCTGCAAAAATACCCAGCTCGCATGCCGCAGAGTTTACTCACTTACTATCAGTAAAATTAAAAATACTCTATTCATTCCGCAAATCGCTTCGCACCAAAAAATCGTTACCCCGCGCCGCCTTCGTTTGTTAAACTCTCCTCTGGAACTGGATACCAGCGACTCTTGCTTCACCGGACTTCCCACCCGCTCCGTTGTATCCGATGAGTCTTCAGCCGGCCGCGTTCCATGGTCAAAATTCATTGAAGGTGGCTGTTATGCCGGAAATTCTGCCTGTTTCTACGGACTCTCCTTCTCACAGCAGTTTTTCTTCGTTTGTTCGTCAAATCGCTCGCAACCTTTTTGGAACCGTCGGGTTTGAACCTACTTCTAGAAGTTCTCACGGCCAATACAGGAAACCGATGCTGCGGTCGTCTCATTCTTCGGGCATTTTTCCTTCCCTTCCGCGGGATTACATTCGTCGCCGTCGTGCTATTCGCCGCATCAGCAATATAGTCATCGTGGTTTTGCTCAGTGTCGCCGTCGCGTATGCGATCGTGCACATTTCCGGCCCTGCGCCATTTTCTGCACCACGCCATTGAGCGATTGTCCTTCTTGCGAATATTTCCGGTTCTCAACCGCTAGTGTGCGCGAGCTTCCACAAACGATTACGGCACTCCGTCAAATCGGAAGCAACTTGTTTGGTAGGTTTAGCGCGCAATCAGGTTACTTGCCGCTTCTCTAGCGACCACACGCGTTTTGCGCCTCTCGCGCCACGCAAAGAATCTCCGCAGCGCCAGCGAAATCCCGGTGTAGACGAGAAACACTCCACCCAGCGACGCCAGCGTGGCAATAAACTGTCCTGCAAGTCCATAAACCTCGCCCGTGTGTGCAAATCTCATCCACACTCGCCACTGTCGCCCGCGCGAATAGCTTCCGTATGTCTCCCACTTTGTTTCGGCTCTGGTCTTTCGGTTAAGCGTTAATTGCGAACGCTTTGAAGGTTGCCCGCCGTTGCCGGTATCGATCGAAAATACCGCGGTTACATCTGAATCTGCCGGCAATCGCAGACTGATCGTATTCCACTCCGCAATTTTCTTCTCCGCCGCCGCGCCCAACGAATTCAGTCCGTCCAGCGAAATGCCGCTCTTCGAACGCTGCCCGCCCGCCGGTCCGCCTGGTGGCCCTTGCGGTGGCACGGGACTTCCCGCCGCTCGATACACCAAATTGTTCGCCCACGGATACGACATCACCACCGAACTCATCACCATTACAAACAGCGGCACGCAGCACCAGAATCCAATCGTGTTGTGCCAATTGAAGTCGCGCGCTTTCCCCGTCAATCGGCCGCGGAACCAAAACACCGCCTTGCATCCCGCCGCGCTTCTTGGCATCCACAAATAAAGTCCGCTGCAAACCAGAAAGAAAAATGCCAGATTGCATGCGCCCGTTACCGCGCGCCAGACCGGTCGCTTTTCTGGGCCCGCTCCCAGCCATCGGTGCCAATCTTCCACACTGCCAAAAAACTTCCGCAGCCCTTTTGCGCCTTCGCCAACGACCGCGCCGCTGTACGGATTTACAAAAACCGTTTTGTCACGCCCATACCCAAGCTCTACGCTGGAATCTGCTTCCGGATGCCAGCTCACAATCGTCGGCAAGCCTCCTCCATTTTCTTTCACTTTGATTAGCAGTTCTTCGATAGGCAGTCGCGTACCGCCACTCGGGACGGCGACCACGCGCACGTTCTTCTCGGCGCGTTGCACAATTTGCTTTTCGAACGCAAGTAACACGCCCGTCGCGCTCATAATCAAGATTACGGCGCCAGCCACGCTGCCCGCCGTCAAATGCAGCCAGAAGAATAGGTTTCTGGGTTTCAAGGAAGGTCACCGGTCATCGGCCAATCGCTCTTATGCGTCCGCCCAGCGCCGCAGCAAATTGTGATAAACGCCGGTCAATTGCACCGCAGAAGGATGCTCTGGCATGTCGCGCCCGATCCGCTGAATCGCCAAGTCCAGATCAAACAGCATGGTGCGCTCCCCGTCGTCGCGAATCATGCTCTGAATCCAAAAAAAAGAACAAACACGCGCCCCGCCTGTCACAGGCTTCACGTGATGCAAGCTCGTCGAAGGATACAAAATCATTTGCCCCGCCGGCAGTTTCACGCTGTGTGTTCCGTATGTGTCTTCCACAATCAATTCGCCGCCCTCGTATTCCTCCGGCCCCGAAAAAAAAAGCGTCGCGGAAAGATCGGTGCGGATTCGGTGCCCACTGCCTGGCACTTGGCGGATCGCATTGTCCACGTGCGTACCGAACGATTGCCCGCCTAGGTAGCGATTGAAGAGAGGGGGAAAAACCCGTAGCGGCAATGCCGCCGATATGAACAGCGCATTTTGTCCGAGCGCATTCAAAATCATTTCGCCGAGTTGCTGCGCCGCCGGACTTCCTTCCGGCAATTGTTGATTATCCTTCGCGCGCGCCGATTGGTGCCCCGCCGTCACTTTGCCGTCCACCCATTGCGCCGCGTCCAGAATCTGCCGCGCTTGCGCCACTTGCCCAGCGTTCAACACATCCGGTATTGCCAGTAACATCTGCTCCTCGATTCTTCTGTTGCCAGGTCTTGTTTTTCGGGTTTTGCTAGAAACGGAATGTCAATCCGCCCAGCGCCGTGAATCCCGCTCCCGGCACAATGTGTCCCGGATGCGGCTGGTCGAAGTAATACCGGTTCGCCAGGTTGTAGAAATTGATCTGCGCGCTGATGTGTTCCGTAATCGGCCGGCTCGCCATCGCGTTAAACACCCAGTAGCTGGGGATTTGCTTCACCAATCCCGTTGTCGGATCGAGCGGCACCGTAGAGCTCGCCGTACGCGAGCCAACAAACTGCATACCCGCACCCGCCGTCAATCGCCACGGAAGTTGGTAGGTCGTCCACAAGTTGAACGTATTCTTTGGCACGTTCGCAAGTTGTGCCCCGACCGCGGCCGGAAACGCCTGCGAGTTCACCACTTTTCCGTTCAGGTACGCATAACTGCTTAGCACCTGCCAACGATCCGTGAGTCGTCCCGTCACCGACACCTGCACACCGTCCACGCGCTGCGTTCCCGCCAGGACGTTGAACAGCGGATTGTCCTGGCTTGGTTCGCGCGCATTCATCTTTTCTGTGCGGAAGACAGCCAGGCTCGCTGAAAGCTTCTTCGACGGCAAATCCCATTTCGTTCCCACTTCAAACGTTCGGTTGCTTTCCGGTGCCAGCGGTTCGGGCTTTCCATCCGGACCGATGGGGAAATTGGCAGCGGAGAGCGAAAGCGCTTCTGCGGAAGGATTAAACGAAGTTCCATAATCGAAGTAGATGCTTCCAAAGTTCGTCGGCTTGTAGACGATAGCAGCGCGATAGCTCGGCTTTTCATCCACTTGCGAAAGCACAGTCGGCGTGGGATTCGTCTGGTTCATCGGAGTGAACGCTAAGCTGTTGAAATCCGTATCGAACCGGTCCCAGCGAATTCCGGCAATCACGTCCACGCGCCGCCCGAACTTCATCGTGTCCACGGCGTATGTTCCAAAGCTGATTGCAATGGCATGGGCAACGGAGGAAACAAACTGTGTCCCCGCCCCCAACTGCGTCTCGTCCGGGTCAGCCAGGCTTGTGCTTGGCACGACCACCGTCCCTGGCGGCGTTCCCGTCAACGAAGTCGGAAATGTGAATCGCTCCGGCGCCGATGTTTCTCGTCCGCCTTCGACTCCCATCACCAGAGTGTGCGAAATGCCTCCCGTCTTGAACCGGAACGACATATCCAACTGATCGCCTAGATACGTCTCCAGGCTGTTCACCGCAATCTGGTTCCGAGTCACGTTGATTTCGTCAATTGGCGTGTCCTGGCTGACCGGCGTGCCATCGGGCAGCGTGGGAATCACTTTCGCTTCTGTGATCTTCACGTCGCGTCGGTAATGTCCATACCGTGCCTGATTCCGCAGTGTCACGGACGTTCCGAATTCGTGCTCCACCTTCAGCGTGCCAACGTCTACGTGCGTCTTCAGGTAATTCCCATGCTCGAATCCGTAGTAATTCGTCCGATCCACGGGCGCCGGCCCGTTGAAGAGCCACGGAATTCCGTAATCCGGATTGTTGTCTTCCGATTGATGCAAATAGCTCAGCGCCAGGCGCGTCGGCGTGCCCAGCCCAAACGTCAACGCAGGGGCGATTCCCGCGCGCCGGTTCTCCGCAATGTTGCGCTCGGAAACCTGCGAATCCTGCCCCATCGCGTTCAACCGGAACGCCGCATTCTTCCCCAACTGGTGGTTCACATCGGCCGTGATTCGCCGCGTCAGGTCGCTGCCGAATTGCAGCGTCCCAGAGACAAAATTCTGCGCTTCGGGAACCTTACTCTCCTGGTTCACCACGCCGCCCGTCGACCCGCGTCCAAACGTCACCGATGTCGGCCCTTGCAGCACGTCTACGTTTTCGTAATTGAACGAATCCCGGTAATAGCTTCCAAAGTCGCGCATGCCGTCTAGGAAAATGTCATTGCGCGCAGTGAATCCGCGGATTGTCAGGTTGTCGCCCTGCGCTCCGCCCTCTCCCGCCGCCAGGCTGATGCCCGCCACGTTGCGCAGCGCATCCCGCAGCGTCGTCACTCCTTGCTCTTGCATCACCTGCTGCGAAACCACGCTCACCGTCTGCGGCGTGTCGCGCAGTAGCTCCGTATATTTCGGCGAAGAAATAACCTCGGGCACGATCGAGTTGGCGCTCACTTCAATCGAAGTGGACACTCCCGACAGCTGTACCAATACCTGGTCCGTCGCCGTAAACCGGTACGACATCCCACTCTCCGCCAAAATCTTTCTCAGAGCCTGGTCGGGCGCATAAAGTCCAGTCACGCCCTCGCTCTTCAGCAGCTTGATTCCCTCGTCCGCGTAGCTCACATGGATTCCGGTGATCTTCTCGAAGCTCGCCAGCACATCGCCGAGCGTGCCTTCAGAAATTTCAAAGCGCCGCACAATCAGAGTTTGCGATCCCGAGCTTGAATTCGGACTATTCTTGTCGCTATTCCCGCCGAATGACGAACCCATAGTTACCTTGCTCGCGCCAAACGCTGTATATGCCATCAGCGTTCCCATTGCCACGAACCGGTAAGTTACTGGCCAGCAACCCCTTGCTCGACTTTCCGTCTCCTGCCTTTTCTTGCTGCCCCTCATGAACCACCCCTGAGATTGAAGATTTCGACCTGATCCCTGGGAATCTATACCTGCAAAGTATTTGCAACTAACAAGCCCACTTTATCCTTAGTTGCAAATCACTGTCAACTGAATCCACCCGAAGGTCCTATTCCATCATCGAACGGGGAATATACGACCTGAACGGTCCTATATCGTACAACGATTCGTTTCCTCTTGGCTAGTGCTTCGATGCCTTCGCATGCGGAAAGCGGCTTGTATTTCCAACGAACAACATTTCTCACGCACAAGCGTCGAGTTTCTTCGGCTTCTCTTGAGTTTCACATCGTGCACAGTTCCATTCGCGGCAACGCGAAAACTCACTACCGGCGAGCCCACATATTTTTCGGCCTTGCCCAGACAGTTTTCCGGGCTGTTGAAGTTCGGCCTGCGAGATGAGCGTCACTTTGCACTTCCGCCGCACTTCCGCGATCTCCGCTTTGGTCAATGGTTCTTCTTGCGCAAATCTCGGAGCGCTAAATACAAGGGCCAGCGAAATAGCGACGAAGCATTTCTTCAAGATTATTTCTCCACCTTACTCAGACACCGCACACAATTTTCCACATCCTGTCCCTTTGGCAATCTTCCGTACTATTGACCAGGGTACTTTTGCTGCCGAAACTGTTCGCATGGCCCGCTATTCAGCCTTTCTCGGGCGCAAAGTGGAAGTGCATTACCGCGCTGGCGATATTTGCCTGCCCGCTTCGGGAACGTTCGTAGCCGATTCCGGCCGCTCCATTTTCCTCGAACAGCACTTCGAACAGCGCGGCAGCCAGAAAACATTCCGCTGGGAAGTCCCCTACCAATACATCATTCGCATCGAAGAGCTTCCTTCCGAATCTGCCACCGTGCCTGATCCCTTCCTCGCAAAGCTCTCCGCCGAAGCCGCCAAGGCAAATTCCGATTCGCCTGACTCCAAAACGAAAGCTGCCGCCGCGGGAGGTGCGGTCGCCGTCCTCCCTTTCGTCCCCGGCGCTAAACTGGCCTGATCCGCGGCCGCAAATCTCCTGGTCTGTTTTCTCTTCCTCTTCACACTTGCGTCTCCGCGCTCAAGTATTCTTCTCAGTCGCGAGCGCCCCAATTCCGCTACAATCTTCCTCTCCATCTTGGAGGAATTCGTGTCGCATACCACTGTTGGACTTATCGGTCTCGGCCTCATGGGCAATCCCATGGGCCACAATCTTCTTAAAGCCGGTTTTCCGCTCACCGTCTGGAATCGCACTGCTTCCCGCGCGGACTCTCTCGTTGCCGCCGGAGCAAAACTCGCCGCTTCTCCGCGTGAAGTCGCCGCTGCCTCTGACGTCCTGATCACCATCGTCAGCGATCCGCCCGCACTCGAAGGAGTTCTTTGGAACTCCGGGACAAACTCCGCGTTTTCCGCGTTAAAAAAGGGAAGCATCTACATTGACTCGAGCACCGTTTCGCCAGCCCTCGCGCGAAAAATCGCCGCTGCCTCCGTGCAAGCCGGAATTCGCTTTCTCGATGCGCCCGTTACCGGCGGCACTTGGGGCGCCGAAAAAGGCGAACTCGTCTTCATGATCGGCGGCGAAGCAGGCACGCTGGAAGCCGCCAAGCCCGTTTTTAACGCGATGGGCAAAAAACTATTTCACCTCGGCCCGAATGGCGCCGGTCAAACAATCAAGCTGGCCATGAACTCTCTTCTCGCCGTTGAAGTTCAGGCCTTCGCCGAAGCACTCGCGCTTGTACAGCGCGCCGGTCTCCCAGGAGAAAAGCTCGTCGAAGTCATGCAATCCTCTATGGCCCGCGCAGGAATTCTCGACATCAAAGCGCCGTCAATGCTTAGTGGTGACTTCAAGCCAAGCTTTCCGCTGCGCTTGATGCACAAAGACCTCGGCCTCGCGCTCGATCTCGCGAATCAAATCGGTGTAGCTCTGCCCGCCACCGCCGCCGCCCGCGAAACTTACAGTTACGTCAAAGGTTCGACAACGGAGGATCTTGACTACGCCGGCGTTATGAAATTCTGGCGCTCCTGAATCCACTTCTTTTCCTCAACAATTTCGTTGACATTCCCCGTATCCAGCCGTAGAAGTGACCAAATCGCAGTTTTTCCTCTCCCTCCTGCGTATTTAGCCGGTCCGGGTCGTCTATCCACAATTCGTTTGACGCGATAGTCTGGATACCACTTGCCCGCAATACTTTCCCTTGGAGCCCCACATGAGCACATCAGGTACGGCGCTTTCCGGAAGCAATCTTATTCAGTTCGATAAGACCAAACAGTTCCTCGATGGCAACGCGGCCGCAGGCATCCAGGTTTCCGCCGACGCTTCTCCCGATATTCTCAAAGCCCTCAAAGACAACTCTCCCTTTCCCGACCGCCAGATTGAACTCGGCAATATCTCCGTTCATGCGGAGGTCGGTCACGACATTTCCTTTGCGGGTTCGCGTGGCAACGTTTCTTTTAACGGCTCTGCCAGCGGCTTTGCAGGAATCGGTATCTATAAAGACCCTTCCGCGCTGCTGACCACGCTGAATCCGTCGGAAGAAACAGCTCCTGCTCTCAATCTCTCAGCTCCCGCTGGCTCTTCGCTGTATTTGCTGCGTTGGGGATTCGATCTCAAAGCCTCTGCAAGCGGATCCATCGCACTCGGGGCAGGCTTGTCTGCTACTTTTGGCGTCGACGGCCAGAAGGAAGGTCTCTTCGCCACTATCCGTTGCCTGCCGCCCGGCGATGGCGCTCGCAATCAGCTCACGAAGCTGGCACAGTCCTGGATTTTGCCTTCACGTGTAAACAACATTTCCCAAGTGGAACCCGGAACCTGGCTCTTTTGTGAAATTGACGGTTCCCTCGGCCTCAAGCTCGGCGCCCAATTCGGTTACGATTTCAATTGGGTTCGCGCCTTGCCCATAACTGGCATCAGCGGCGACATCGGCCTTCGCATCCAGCTCGGCGCTTCCATCGCCCTCGGCTTCAGCGCGCAAGGAAGATACGGAGTTGTACTCTCGCGAGACCCGCTCGATCCGGCAGCTCCCGCCGACAAGAAAGAACAGCTCCGCCTCCGCGTCTTCAAATTCGCTAAAAAAGGTTGGAACTTCAATTTCAACGCCAACGCCTCCGTGACTTCCAGCCTTACCGGCATGCCCTCCGACTACAAGGAATTCATCGGCGCCATCTTCGGCCTTCATTCCGCGCAATTCCTCAACGACCTCCAGCTCCTAAACAAATGGTCCAACAAGGATTCCAAACTTCCGGATCTCTTCGCCGACATTGCAGTGGACGAAGGTCTCGATCTCCTGCAAAAAGTCAGCGGAATTGATCCTCGCGCGGAATTTGAGAAAGCCAAAGGCTTCGTCACAGGCCTGCTCGACAAGTGGAATCAGATCGATCACACCGTTGCCACCGCCATCTGGAAACTCATCCCGGAAAAAGACGCGCTCAATAAGATTGCCGGCATCGCCAATCAAATCGGCACAGCCACTCCGGATTCTCTAGCTGCCCTTCTTCAGAAGGAGCTTTCGAGTATCTCCTTCTTCCAAACTCCCGAAGGCAAGTGGCTCGAAGCCGCTGCTGGAGGCCGCATCCTCACCGCCATCACCAGCACGCAAGCTTTTGCCGATTTGCAAAGGGTTGCGAATTTCACCACCAGCATTCTCGATGGCAGCAAACTTCAGGACGGCCTTACCCGGCTCAAATCCTTTATTGACGACAAGCTCGACATCCAGGAGATCGAAGCCGTCGTGAATCAAACTACGTTCGATAGCCTCAATGGATGGGTCAAAGCGAAACTCAGCGCGTTTCTTGCGGCAAAAATCGATTTCACCGCGCTCAACAAAATCCGCGACGCCATTTCCAAACTCGACGCCATGGGCCAGTCCTTTTTCGACAAAGCCATTCAAGCTCTCAATCGCCAATATTCCTTCGCCTTTGCCGAAACCTATCAGTCTTCCACCACCCGTACTGCGCTCATTGACGTTACCTTCGATTTCGCCGTGCCCAACCCCGCGCTTTCCACTCTCCTCCACCGCGCTCTTGACGGCGACTTCGGCGATCTCCTTCTCAGCTCAACGCCCGGTGTTACCCTCAACCTGGGCACCCTCACTCACGATATCCAGCGCCACAATCACATTGACGTCACCCTCCCGCACTTCCAGATGAGCATCGATCATTTCAATGACGCGCTTGCCACGGCCAACTCCGTTCACGAGGACGACGGCCGCATCCTCGTCTATGACCTCGATGCAAAGGACATTTTCACCGTCAGCAACCGCCGTCAAAGCAGCCTAACCATCGGCGCGCACCTTGCTCTCCCAACCAACAATGTCGTCCGCCATTCCACTCGCTCTCTCAGCTATTCCTACTCTTATAAACAAGCCGTCAAAAATATGCGCCGCGCTCAGTTGGATGATCAGCTCAAGCCCTATATCGATCTCTATCTCCCCAAAGTCTTCTCTCCCGGCACGCCAGGCACTACCACAGGCTCTTACAACGCTTGGGTCGGAGATATGGACAAACTGATTGACGAGGTCGATTTCAACGGCACCAACAATTTCGGCAACACCCTTCTCTCTCTCGAACTCAGCCTTCCCGAAGAAGCTGTCGCCGCCTGGATCAATGCTCCTTCGGACGACAAATCCTCTCCAGCCTTCCAGGAATATATGGACATGTCGCGAAATCTTCAGCGCAAGTTGAAGGAACTCATACCCTTTTATTTTTTTGCGGACGCAAAAAACTACACCTCTTCTCCCGCCGCGGCGCAGGCTCTCCTCGCTTGGTCTGCCATTCCCCCCATGACGGCTATCACGCTTTCTGCCGACGGCGGCTCGTTCAAGGAAACCTCTTCCGATCTTTATTGGAATTTTCCGGATTCGCGTTTCCGCCACGCCATGCTCAACAACCGCAAAACGCTCGGTGCTTTTAGCCCGCTCCTGCAAGCCGCTTCGAATCGCCTCGCAAACACTCCCGGCCTCGAGGGTTTCGCGGGGGATTACGATCCTCGCCGGATCGGCGTCATTCTCGCCGGCGTCGAAGCTGGCACGTTTCTCAATGGACTGCTCTTCGTGGAAGCAAATTTGATTGATATGTCGAAGAAAGCCGGTTTCCAAATTGCCAAACTTCGCTCTGCTGCCGTTCAGGATCCTGTAAAAGCCATCGCCCTTTTGTCACAGATCGGCTCAGACATGACTTCGCTATTCAATTCAAAGCTTTCTGGTATTTATGGAGGAGATGCAACTCGCCCGCTGGCCACGATGCTTTTCGTGGAGGCTGGCGCCGCGTTCAATCAAATCGTGCCGAAATCGAATGCTGTCGCCAAACTTGAAATCGCCGTTCTTCGGCAATCCGCCGCGTTTCCTCCGGCCAATTTTCCGGACAACGCTCTTCCCGATCCGAAAGATATCGTCTGCCATCAGGTTCTCTTGAATCTCGGCGCCTGATTCGAATTCTCAATCTCGATTCGTCGCGCCGAAGAGTATTGGACGCAATCGCCACGCGCCCGTAGAGCTACTTACGGTAAAACCAAAGTCTGCTCTCCCTCGCGTACAGTGCTCTCTTTCCCATTCCAAAAAAACGACCCTTTTATTCCACTCGGCAATTTCACTTTTGCTTCCAATCCCCTTTCCGTCCGTTTGTACTCCACTTCAACCATCCCCTGTGGAATCGCCATCCCAGCTTTCAATTCCTTCAATTCTCCCAAATGCGGTTCAATCGCAATCTCCCTGAACCCCACGCTCTTCGGCCGCACGCCCGTCACAATCCGCAGCAAATCAAAATTCGGATGCGAGCTCCACGCGTGCGAATCAGACCGCGTCGGCTCCGGCGACTCCGCCCAAGTCGTCAATCCCAGCCCCACCATCTGCCGCCACGGTCCCAGCAATTTCAAATATTCGTCGCCCATTCTCGCGTGCTCGATCGCCCGCGCCAGATAAAACCGAAAGTAATAAGTCGCCGCCGTCATCGACGGAATTTCTTCCGCCGCGGCAAAGCCCGAATCGCTCTTCGATAGAATCTTCGTCAACACCTCTTTCTGCTTCTCTTTTGGGATCACATCCAACCACACACCCAGAATATTCGCATGCTGGCTAAAATGCTTTTGTCCCGGCGTATCAGCCAGTAATCCATACCGTTCATTCCAACAAAGGTTCTTCACAGCCTCAACCGCGCGCGCCGCCGCCTTTTCATATTTCTCTGCAAGCGGCGCATCGCCGAACGCCCGCTCCAGCTCCGCGCCATACCGCAGCGCCTCCACGAACTGCAGCGTTATCACGCTCGATCCGCCATCCGCATTCTGCGGCGATTCGCCGGCTTCAAAATCCGCCCCCCAATCCACAAATGGCCACCACGGGACTTTTCCCAGCAATCCATCCGCGCGTTGCCGTCGCAAAAACCAGTCGAGCACCGTCCGCGTCCCGGGAATCTGCCCTCGCACAAACTCGGCATCCCCGCGATACATCCAGAAGTCATGCACCATCCCCACCCACATGAGCGAAAACGTCGGTATCATCTGCACGAGCGACGATGGATA
>Ga0335082_10005425_pt1 | contig 13949 bp, 11 predicted proteins | sample Lox_Sample_41_FD_206718 | JGI IMG/M metagenome (GOLD analysis project Ga0335082, IMG submission 206718) | Soil microbial communities from Loxahatchee National Wildlife Refuge, Florida, United States - Lox_Sample_4.1 | ecosystem: Environmental > Terrestrial > Soil > Wetlands | place: USA...
TCGAGTCCTTCCCGAACATATTCAGAAACTGGTATTGGACACCGACGTCAAACGACCCGATAATCGGGACGGAAATCTGCGCTCCACCTCCCACACCGATCCCTTCACGAGTTTGTGACGAGGCATTTGCAGATGTATTTGTCAGATTGTTGACGAGTCCATGTATTCCGAGATACGGGCTCATGAATGGCAGTGAAATGGGATATTCCAGGCCTGCACTGCCGCTCCAAATGACATCGGACTCGCTGCCCTGTTGATTCGGAATTCTATTATAGATTCCTGCGGCCACAATATCGAGCGGCATCAATCCGGAAAATCGGACTTTCACGCCGGCATTCCAGCCGGTATTGTCCCGATTACCGAGATCACTCGTAGGAAGGGAAACGCCTCCGCAGACGCCGAACTTCACACTGAACGGCAACCCAATACCGGGCGTCTGCGACTGTCCTCTACCGGCAATCATCAACAGCATACATGCAATGAGAGCAGCTTTCATGGTGGTTCTCCTTTGTGGTTGATGTCGGTGCGTTTGTTATGAATGATATTCCTGCAGGCTGCGAACTGTCGATTTTGCTTCCCGGATCCACTGAATTCCTTTTACTGCCGCAGCGGCCGCAGAGACGGTTGTAATGAGGGGAAGCTTCGCCTCAAGGGCTGCGCTGCCGATCGAGAGTTCGTCGTACCGCGAAAGCTCACCCAGCGGTGTATTGATCAGGATATTGATGCGACCATTCTTGATATGATCCACAATGTTGGGCCTGCCTTCGTTGACTTTGAATACGGATGTGTTCTTCACATGGTGAGATGTAAGAAACGATGAGGTGCCGTCGGTGGCGAAGAGCGTAAACCCAAGACGTTCGAATCCCTTGGCAACTTCCACCAGCCGGTAATTCTTGTCATTGTTGTTGACACTCACGAAGACTCCTCCCGAGACCGGGAGATTTTCTCCCGCTCCGATGATCGCCTTTGCAATGGCATCGCCAAAATTGTCGGAAATGGACATGACCTCACCCGTCGAACGCATTTCCGGGCCAAGGTACACCTTCACTTTTGGAAATTTTCCAAATGGGAAAACCGGTTCCTTGACAGCAATATGCTTCGGGGCGGCGTTCAACGGCACGGCAAGCTCCTGGAGCGATTTCCCCACCATTACTCTGGCCGCAATTTTCGCGAGAGGCATTCCCATGGCCTTGCTGACAAACGGAACCGTCCGCGATGCACGGGGGTTTACTTCCAAAACATAAACGATGCCGTTCTTTTCCGCACATTGCACGTTGATCAGTCCTCGCACGCCGAGTGCCAGGGCAAGCTTACGGGTAAAATCCTTGAGCTGTTCGATCACCTGGACGCTTTCGACCTGCGGCATGAGTACACATGCGCTGTCACCCGAGTGGATTCCCGCTTCCTCGATATGCTGCAGCACGCCGCCAATGAGAACATCCTTGCCGTCGCAAACGGCATCGACGTCAAATTCCTTAGCATCTTCCAAAAACTTGTCGATCAGAATCGGGTGATCGGGAGAAACTCTGACAGCAGCTTTCATGTATTGTTCGAGCGCCTCGGGCTTGTAGACAATTTCCATGGCGCGTCCCCCGAGGACGTATGATGGCCTGACTAGAACCGGGTAACCGATGGAAGCCGCGACGACGATCGCTTCGTCAACCGAGGTCGCATTTCCATCCTTGGGATGCGGAATATGGAGTTTCTTCAGCAAGTCGCCAAAACGCTTGCGGTCTTCGGCAATATCGATCCCCTCCGGCGAGGTTCCCAGAATTCTGACGCCGCTTGCTTCCAGTGCCTTGGAGAGCTTCAGTGGCGTCTGGCCTCCGAAGCTGACGATAACTCCGTCCGGCTGTTCCACGGCACAGATATCGAGAACGTTCTCAAGCGTCAGCGGCTCAAAATAGAGGCGGTCGGTTTGATCGTAATCCGTCGAAACAGTTTCCGGATTACAATTCACCATGATGGCCTCGTATCCTTCCTCCTTCAGGGCAAAGACACCGTGCACACAGCAATAGTCGAACTCGATTCCCTGCCCGATCCGATTCGGGCCGCCGCCAAGAATAATGACTTTCCTGCGATCCGACGGTCGGACTTCTGTTTCCGTTTCGTATGTCGAATAATAATATGGGGTCGAGGCCTGAAACTCTGCGGCGCAAGTGTCGACCGTCTTGAACACCGGCTTCACGCCGAGCCTCTCCCGTAACTTTCTCACGGAGAGCTCATCCGTTTTCCAGAGGTGCGCGAGCTGCCTGTCCGAAAATCCATATTGCTTTGCTTTCCGCAGAAGATCGGGAGTGACCGACTTCATGGAAGAATCGTTTGCATCCTCCCTGAGTGACTTTTCCAGCTCAACGATTTGCCGGATATTCTGCAGGAACCAGGGATCGATCCCTGTTATTTCGTGTATCTCGTCCACATGAATGCCAAGTTGGAGCGCATAGCGGAGATAGAAAATATTATCCGATTTCGGGCTCCGGAGCTTTGTTCTCACACGATCGCGCCATTCGTCCCGCTCAACATCTGTGAGCGAATCGACGTCGACGACGTCTTTACCGTCGGCTCCAAGGCCATAGCGGCCGATCTCGAGCGAGCGGAGCGCTTTTTGCAGCGCTTCCTTGAATGTCCTCCCGAAGGCCATCGCCTCGCCGACGGACTTCATCTGTATCCCCAGTGTGTCGTCAACGCCTTTAAATTTCTCGAAGTCCCACCGGGGAATCTTGACAACCGTGTAGTCGATGGTTGGCTCAAATGAGGCGGGCGTCTTCCGCGTAATATCATTCGGTATCTCGTCGAGCGTATATCCAACGGAAAGCTTCGCTGCAATCTTTGCGATTGGAAAGCCGGTCGCTTTGGATGCGAGCGCGGATGACCGCGAGACGCGCGGGTTCATCTCGATCACAAGCATTTTCCCATCTTCGGGATTCACGGCAAACTGAATATTGGATCCGCCTGTTTCAACGCCGATCGCCCGGATGATCCTGATCGCTGCATCGCGCATATGCTGATATTCCTTGTCGGTGAGGGTTTGCGCCGGGGCAACGGTGATAGAATCGCCGGTGTGAACTCCCATGGGATCAAAATTCTCGATGGAACAGATGATGACAACGTTATCCTTGAGATCCCGCATCACTTCCAGCTCAAACTCCTTCCAGCCGATCACGGATTCCTCAACAAGAACTTCGTGGATCGGGCTTGCAGCCAGGGCATGCTGGATCTTGCCGCGATATTCTTCAATATTGTACGCGGTTCCTCCGCCGGTGCCGCCAAGAGTGAATGACGGACGGATGATGATCGGAAATCCCGTCGATTCCGCAAACATGAGAGCTGCATCGAGCGTGCGGACAAAACTTCCGCGGGCAGTCTCGAGACCGATCGATTTCATCGTCTTCTGGAAGAGCTCGCGGCTCTCCGCCTTGCGAATCGCCTCGAGTTTTGCCCCGATCAGTTCGACACCATATTTTGCCAGCACACCGCTCTCCGAAAGCGCCACCGCCGTATTGAGCGCTGTTTGCCCGCCCATGGTGGGCAGAATGGCATCCGGCCGCTCGCGCTCGATGATTTTTTCAACAAAGAAGGGAGTAATCGGCTCGATGTATGTGCGATCCGCGAATTCCGGGTCGGTCATGATCGTGGCGGGATTGCTGTTGACCAGGATGACGCGGTATCCCTCCTCTTTGAGGACGCGACACGCCTGAGTCCCCGAGTAATCGAACTCGCAGGCCTGGCCGATGACAATCGGACCGGCACCGATAATGAGAATCGAACGGAGATCTGTACGTTTCGGCATTGATGTCTTGAGGTTTGACCAAAATAGGAAAATTTTCAGAGAGTTGCCAGAGGGAAGCTCACAGGTCACGAGCTGTTGCTCCGGTCGGGAAATATTCCTATACTCCCGAGAATTCGAATTACTTCCACAGTACCAGGCGATGTCAGCAATCGAGCTGAAAAATCGACTCGCTGCCGAAAACGGAGAATGAAATGTTCATCGGACACTTTGGCGTAGGATTCGCGGCAAAAAAAGCTGCCCCGAGGATTTCGCTCGGCATGTTGTTTCTCGCGGCGCAGTTTCTCGACCTCCTCTGGCCGACACTTCTGCTCTTCGGGGTCGAACATGTCGCCATCACACCTGACAGCGGCAGGGCGATTCCTCTGAACTTCACAGACTATCCGATCTCCCACAGTTTGCTCATGGTGATTGTCTGGTCGCTGATCATCGGATCTCTCTACTGGCTGCTCCGGAAGAACACCAAAGGCGCTGTCGTAGTCGGCATCTGCGTCCTGAGCCATTGGATCCTCGATCTCATCGTGCACTATCCGGACCTCCCTCTCACTCCATGGAATTCACCGCTGCTGGGATTCGCACTCTGGAGCTCCCCGCTCGCCACGGCATTTGTTGAGGGGTTGATCTTCCTTTCCGGCATCGCACTCTATGTGCACACCACACGTGCGAAAAATCGTGCAGGAAATTTCGGTTTATGGCTCTTGTGCGGGTTTTTGATTCTCAGCCATATTGCAAACATTCTCGGACCACCTCCCCCAAGTGTCACGGCAATTGCATGGGTCTCTCAGCTTCAGTGGCTCTTTGTGGCTCTCGCATTTTGGGTTGACCACAACCGGGTTGCGAAATAAACGGGTCATCCGATTTTCCATCAAGATTGTTCCCCGGGAGGCATTTTGGTGGTATTGCAAATCGAAATGCAATTGAGTATGTTTGAATAGCCACGAGCTGGATAGGTGTTCGGAGAGATCACTCCGAGGGTGCAGCCATCCGACTTTTCATTTCTTTTCAATCCCATTAACCACTTTCACAGCCGCCTGAAATTTTTGCGCGTTCAGGTTCGGAAAGGGTTACGTTTATGAAACTCATTTCCTTTCTTTGCATGTTTCTATCGCTGCTGAGTTCTTCCTTCGGTCAGCGGAATGACTGGACCGTCGTCACCACTCACCCGGCGAGCAGGCGCAATCTCACACTACTCGGTCTGGAAGGAGATTCACTCCTTGTTTCGGGAAAGGAGGGATCTTCTGCGATCCCCGTCTCAACGATCAGAACTCTTGAGCATCCCGAAGGAAATTCCCCGAGATCTTTACGACTCATCACGGGATCATTGATCGGTGCAGGAAGCGGATTCATGATCGGAACGGTCATCGACGCGATGAATCATAATGCGAACGACAACTATTCTTTTTTAGACGGCGACTATAAGCTCTACGGTGTCGTCAGTGGTGCGATTCTTGGCGGAATGATAGGTGCCGGCTCGTCGTCCTCGGGTACGAGAAAATTCGATATCGCGGGCATGGACCTCGATGCGAAGGAGAAAATGATCTCCGCAATCCTCTCCACCGAGGGAAAAGAAACACCTCCTCCTCTTGCTGTCGCCCCGGGAAATGTCGTTCACCTGAAATCCGGAACGGATGTCACCGGCACAATTGTGGAGCTCTTTCCCGACAGCTCAGTGAAGGTATGCACTGCCGACAGCAGTCTCTTTGTTTTCACGATGAGTGAGATCGCTTCGATTGATACGATTGCGACAAACCCGGCGACTCCCGCAAATATCGTCTATCTGAAAAATGGCAGTGTTATCAAGAGTGCACTTATCAGATTCATTCCCGATAGTTCGCTGACGGTCAGAACGAGAGAAGGAATTTTGTTGCACTACGGAATAAAAGAAGTCAGCAGAGTCGGACTCGATACGGCACCGCCGCCGGGGATTACACGCAGAGGGGAAATGCCCCGCGCGGCACTACGAGATGAGACAGAGAACTATCCGCACATCCCGAGACCGCGGTTCGGGCTCCATGCAGGCCTTTCATTGCCGACCGGCGATTTTTCATCAAACGGTGAGAGCGGGGGAGACGCCGGGGCGGGCTATTGCTTTGGAGCCGACATGTACGTCGGCGAGGATGTCGGATGGTACACCAGCGCCACCCTGGCGATCAACACCGTCGATCAGAGCAAGATGGATATACCAAGTTCCATCGGCACAGACTTTGGCAGCTGGTCATCGATCTGGCTGATGAGCGGTATGCGTGGCTCCACTCCAATTGGAACGAATACTCAGGTGTATGGATTTGGCCAAGTCGGGATCCTGTTTGGGGGATGGCCTGATATCCACATTTTCTATCTTGGACAGACAGTCAGCGAGACAGCTTCAAGCTCAACCGCGCTCGGCTTTGGCTTTGGAGCCGGTGTAACCTACGAAGACAAATACAGCTTAGGGATGAGGTTCTACGGTGCCAACCCTGAATACACGGTCACAATTTCAGGCGGTGGCATAAGCGGCTCCGCAAAAGGAAAGCAATCAACAACAATGGTCCTCCTTAATTTTGAGATTTTATTCTGAAGAACTCCGGAATGAGACCACTCACTATTTCTAGGGGAATTCATTCATGAAGAGCCTGTTCAACAAGAACGATTACAGCGAGATCTCCGCGCGCATTAGAAATCTCCAAGCCTCATCACACCCGCAATGGGGATCAATGAACGTCTCGCAGATGCTGGCACACTGCCAGCAACCGGTTCGCATCGCGCTGGGCGTGCTGACTGCGAGGAGGTCGGTTGCGGGAGTGCTGCTTGGAAGGATCGCAAAGAAAAGGATGATGACGGAAGAAACATTCAGGAAAAATCTTCCAACGGATAAATCGTTCAAGGTGGTGAATACCCTGAAATTCGAGGATGAACGAAAGAACCTGCTCAATCTTCTGGAACAGTTTTCCGCACAGGGAAGTTCGGGGATCAAGACAAGCATTCATCCCTTTTTTGGAAAACTCACGCCGGAGGAATGGGATCGACTGACATGGATACATCTCGATCATCATCTCCGGCAATTCGAAGTGTAACAACGCCTCCCGGTTTCCGCTCCGCGGCACACGGGGCCACCGTGTGCCACTGCGGGTCAGTCTCTAGTCGTAATATTCCAAACCAAGATGCGTAATGAGCTCTTCCCCCTTGAGATGGCGAAGCGTATTCTTGAGCTTCATCAACTGGATGAAGAGATCGTGTTCGGGATACAGGCCGGGAGCGACCATAGGGCTCTTGAAATAAAACGAGAGCCACTCCTGGACACCTTTCATGCCCGCCCGCTGCGCAAGATCAATGAAGAGAACAAGATCGAGCACAATCGGTGCAGCGAGAATGGAATCACGGCAGAGAAAATTCACTTTCACCTGCATCGGATAACCCATCCATCCGAAGATGTCGATGTTGTCCCACGATTCCTTATTATCACCGCGCGGGGGATAGTAATTGATCCGCACTTTGTGGTAAAAGTCCTTGTAGAGTTCGGGATAGAGATCCGGCTGGAGGATCCCATCCAGCACCGATAGCTTGCTTTCTTCCTTCGTCTTGAACGATTCGGGGTCATCAAGCACTTCGCCGTCCCGGTTGCCGAGAATATTTGACGAGAACCAGCCGCTGAGTCCGATAAGCCGGGCTTTCAGCATCGGAGCAAGGACCGTCTTGAGCAAGGTCTGCCCGGTTTTGAAATCCTTTCCGCACACCGGAACGTTCATGCGCTTTGAAAGATCGATAAGGGCGGGAATATCGACGCTGAGATTCGGGGCTCCATTGGCAAACGGGACTCCCTCCTTCAGAGCAGCATAGGCATACAGCATGCTCGGGGCAATATCGCGGTGATTCTTCTTCATCCCCTCTTCAAACTGCTTGAGATTCTTGTGAACCTTATCCGGCCTGATGAAAATCTCCGTGCTCCCGCACCAAATGACGACGCACCGGTCAAGCTTGTTCTTCGCCTTGAAATTCCGGATGTCTTCACGCACCTGTTCCATCAGATCGAACTTGTTCTTTCCCTTTTTCACATGCTTCCCCGTCAGACGCTTCACGTAGTACTGGTCGAAGACGGCTTTCATCGGCGTGATGGCCTGAAGGTCTTTCTTGATGGCGGTGAGATGGCTCTCGTTCAGGACTCCGGCCTGAACTGCCGAGTAGTAGCAATTCTCGTTCCGGATGTCCCAACCTCCGAAGACAAGGTCCTCGAGGTGCGCCAGAGGAATAAATTCCCTGATGAGCGGCGAGCGGCGGTCGGTACGTTTGCCAAGACGAATCGTGCCCATCTGCGTGAGTGAGCCGATGGGACTGGCAAGTTCCTTCTGCACCGCGATCACGCCGGCCAGAAACGTCGTCGAAACTGCACCATTCAGTCCAACAACGAGTACACCGAGTTTTCCTTTGGGTTTTTCAATCTTGATTCCTGATTGCATTGATGATTCCTTTCTCTGAGAATACTGTACTTTCGTTCTCTATTCGTCACGACGATGGTGAACCACCGCGTACCGGAAGAACGACCTTTTTCAATTCTTCAAACTTGTGAATGATGTGATCCGCCGCGTCCGATGAGGGCGGCATCGTCCAGCTTTTTCCCTGCAGCCAAACCGTCGAACAGCCGAGTGTCTTTGCAGGCACGATATCCCGCTCATACGAGTCACCCACGACAAATGCATCCGCAGGGCGTACGGCGAGATTATCCAGCGCGAGCTGCCAGATCGCCGTGTCCGGCTTCCGGATTCCCACGACCGCCGAATCGACAACCGTTCGGAACAAGGTCTCCAGTTTGAATTCCCGGCAGACAACTTCAAGGTTTCCGTAAAAGTTCGAGACGACACCAAGGCGGAGATGCTGATGAAGCTCCTCAAGAATCCGGCGGGCTTTCTGCACGACGCTCGAGACGTCCTTGTAGCATGCATCTGCCATCGACTTCAAGAGGTCACCCTCGTTTTCCATTTTCAGTGCAGCAAACTGAAGTGCAAACTGTTTGTGGAGTGTTTTGTAGAACGTGAGCTTTGGCAGATCGGCGTATTTCACGATCATATTTTCCGCCTGGACAAATGCCTCTTCGTATGCGTTCTTCGTGATTTCAACTCCAAAATGCTCGTAATACTCCCAGAATTTTTCACTCCAGTGCACTCCGTCGGTATCGATCGTGCCGCCAAAATCAAAAAGAACGGCTTTCATTCCACACCCAGAAGCGATTGGCAATCCGAAGATCGGTAACTCACTTCGAGCATTTTCATCACGTTCACCGCTTCCTCAAGAAGATCCGTCGAGAGCATCTTCCCCTGAACTCTTCGCACAAATTCCCGAAACAGCTTCGCATACCACTCGACATATTGATTTTTGTCGGAAACATCGGGCATAGGAATCTGCCGGACTCCTTCTTCTGTCGTATGAAGCAAACGACTGCCGTCATACGAAAGTGATCCCTTCGTTCCGGCGACGTAAACGCTGTTGGCCCGATTGCTCGCCGCCCATGTCAGTGTCATCTGCATGAGGGTATTCGGATATTCCAGCGCGACGACCGCGGTGTCTTCAACGCCGTACTCACGGTGTTTCATTGAACGAAGTATCGCTGAGATGCGTTGGGGCATGCCGAAGAAGTACTGGGCAAGATAGTAATAATGGGCGCCAGTATCAACCAGAATTCCCCCGCCGCTGTGCGTCTTGTTCGTTCTCCATTCCGGCTTCCACCCGGCGGTGCCGGTATCCGCGTGCATGCGGTACACATTGAACTGGGCGAGCGTCACCGTTCCGAGCTCCCCCGTTTGGATCATCCCGCCGATCGTATGCCAGAGGGGAGAGAATTTGTATTGATGACATGGCACGAACACAATGCCGGCGCGGCGAATCGTCTCTTCGATCTTCCTCGCTGTTTCAAATTGTTCTGCAAGCGGCTTTTCACAGAGGATGTGAACTCCTTTTGCCGTGGCAGCCCGAATATATTCCGCGTGCGTGTGCGGCGGGGTGCAGATATCCACAAAATCGAGCTGTTCGCGGGAAAAAAGCGTATCAACATCGGAATAGAATTTCGCACCGGGCAGCATTTCGGCCACCCTGGACCGGCTCTGTTCGACCAGATCGAGCACGGCTGTGATTTCAATGTCGCGGCAGACCAACTCGTGCCGGTATGCCGGTACGTGACCCCGCTGGGCGATGTTTCCGAATCCGATGATGGCGCCGCGCAGCACTAAGCGGTCACCTCTTGCCGGTCAATCATGGAAAGGAGCGCCGCGCTCAGTTTTTCCTGGTGCATGGTCACCAGCACCATGACAAGGTTGATCACCAGAATCTCCACGGCGAAGTAGATGGGAACCAGATCGCACAGGACTGCAATCGCCATCACGATCATGCGGGTATTTGTCGTGAGAATCGCATAATACTTCATGAGGGGCTTATTCATCCGGCGATATTCATCCCGAAACCATTCCGGCACACTCTGGCCGAATTGTGAAGCGACTCGTATCCTGAGCGCCTGGAACTTCGGAGAGAATGTTTCCTGCTGCGTGGTATAGTTCAGATAGATTCTGAGCAGGGTTTTCTTTACGGGATTGTCCCGGAACCGTATCGAGGCAAATTCCGCTTTCACATCCGCAGCGGCTTCAAGTTCCGATTTCGACGGATCGACAACGAACTTGAGATAGGCATTGCGGTAGTAATCGGCCAGGGAGCTCTGGACGGAGTGACTCGCGCCGCCGAGAAGAACCACCAGAAGCAGCCACGGCCATCCCACAACCGGATAGGAAACCACGAGACGCGCAAAGAGATGCAGATAAATGCTCAGGAACATGATGTTGCCGCCCAACCCGTCGAGTATCCTGCCGATTCTCGACTTATGATTGGTCATGCGTGCAAGCTGTCCGTCGACGCTGTCGAGAGTATCTGCAATAATCCAGAGAACAATACCCCACACATTTGTCGCGAAGTCCCGATAGTAGAGCAGGTGGCCGCCGGTGACACCGATGAAGATGCTCACGATCGTGACGGTATTCGGGGAAATCCCGAGCGCCTGGCACACCCTCGCAATATAGTATCCCAGCGGCCGATAGAAATAAATGTCGATCGTCTCTTCGACGTCGACCGCTTTATACGTTGATTCGATCTGCGACAAGTGTAAACACCTCTTCCAGAATGTCGATGCCTTCTTCCGCGGTGGCTTCGTCAATAATGAGCGGCGGATTGATGCGGATGTCGGGATTGTATCCCATGGTGATGAGCCCGCGTTTCAGACACTCGTGGAAAATCATCTTGCATGTCTCTTTGTCGAGTTTCTCCTTCGTGTTCCGATTCTTTACCAGCTCAACGCCGATGAGAAGTCCCTTCCCCCGGACTTCGCCGACGAACGGAAATTTTTCCTTGAACGCCGTGAGTTTCTTCAGCATGAACGCTCCGACGCGTGCAGAATTTTCGACCAAACCATCCTCAAGAATCGTTTTCACCGTCACGTACGCCGCGGCCGAGGCGAGTGGATTGCCGCCGTAGCTCGAGGAACTGCCGCTGGGATTTGCAAAGGGCTTGGAAAAGATAATCTTGTCGTTCGACATTAATCCCGTCATAGGGTATCCGCCGCCGAAGCTTTTGCCGATCGTGATGATATCGGGTGTCACCGCATCATGCTGGCATCCAAACAACTTTCCCGTGCGACCGAAACCGGTAATCATCTCATCGACAATCAGAAGCGCGCCAAGTTCGTCGGCAAGCCGGCGCAATTCCACGAGGTAGCCGTCCGGCGGGACGACGTTGCCGTTCGTTCCCTGGATCGGCTCGACAATGATCGCGGCAAGACTTCCTGTCGTTTCTACTTTCACCTTTTCCCGGATGAAATCGACACAGGCCCACTGGCAATCGGGATACGTCAGGTGAAGCGGGCAGCGGCGGCAGTTGGCGTACGGCGTATTGTAGATGCCGTGGGGAAGCGGGCCGAGATGATGCTTGAACGTATCTCCGATCAGCCCGACGACTCCGAGAGTTTTCCCATGAAATCCGCCCCAAAACCCAAGCACTTCTGTTTTCTTGGTGTATGATTTTGCGAGACGCAGCGCGGCTTCGACCGCTTCCGCACCGCCGCTATAGTACTGCGTGCGATACAGATCGCCGACGCAGTGCTCCGCAAGCATCCGGGAAAGTTCCGCACGGACCTTGGTTGTGAAGCTCCCGACATGAATTTTCGCAACCTGTTCCTGCATCATCTTCACATACTTCGGATGATTATACCCCAGACTCGCCACGGCCACCCCGGCAAAGAAATCGATGTACCGGTTGCCGTCCACGTCCTCAACGATGCACCCCTGCCCCCTCTCCATGACGAGCTGTGACAGAGTTGCGATCGTCTGCGTCCCCGGAGAAATGAATTTCTGTTCCTCATCAAATATCTGCTTGGATTTCGGTCCGGGGATTGCCGTTTTCACCGAAGCTTTTCTGCTGACTGTCTCATTGACCAACATGTTCTTTTGCCTTTCTGAAAATAAGCTGTGCAATATGCCTGCTTGCCTGTTCGCGCACAGGGGCGAAACTGGGCCAGTCGTTAATATCGATAATCGTGACACGTCCGTCTTTTCCGATGATGGCATCGCCGCCGTAGACATAGAGCTTCATCACCTCGGCAGATGCGGATGCGAGTTCCCTCAATTTCTTTTCATCGAATGCCGTATGGTAAATGCCGTTGAGATAATACCAATGAAACAGCTCGGTTTCCCGGACGGCATAAAATTTCACCGTATCGCCGTCAAGATGCTCCTGGAGAATTGCCTCATTGATATCGCGCTGGTGAAATTCTTTCAGCAAATTCAGTTCTTCGTCGTCCGTGTTTGCAAGCGTTACGTCTTCTTTGTGAACCGCGTGAACGTCGCCGCGTTTGATCCAGATCCTGGTGGAAGTGAAACCCGCACCGCGCGGATTGGTATCGGAATCCGTTGCGACAATGACGCTTTTCGGAAAGGGGATGCCCGCCGCCGGAAGAAGCTTGACCATATTGATCCGGTAGCAGTTCATCACTGCCCGGGGAGAGTTGATAATGAAAGCGCCGCGGTCTTCGATCTTGGCGAGAGTTTTCGATCCCAGGGGCCCCTGCGCCATCGAGAAGACGAGTTTTTCTTTCACGGAATCGGGCGTGATCAAACCCTCATCGTACATAACGACCTCCGCCCCCAGGTCCCGGATGGCATCCGCCGTCTGGTTGATGATGAGAAGATCATTGACCACATGATTTGGTGAGAATTCGGTTTTCCGGGTTATCCCGGCAAATTTCAGTTTCATGAAAACAATTTCGATAAGAATGATGGCGGATCGTCGGGCGGCTGAGGAATACCCAGCGCAATTTCATACTCGCGCCGGAGTATCGCCTGGGCGTCAATCTCCGCCTGCAGCCGGTAATCGACAAGTATCGTTCCGACGATAAATCCGAGAAGATTCGCGAAGAAGATTACATGCATCGCAATCTGAAATCCCTGCACGTGAAAAATGAGTGTGACGAGATATCCGAAATAGATCATGAAGCGCTTGAACCCTGGATCAAATTTCGATAACGGCTCGATAATCGTCACAAGCAGAATTGCTGCAAACGCAAGAAGGGCCATTCCGTATGTCACATATCCCGTCATCGCAAGCGCCAGAAACATCGTCAGCTCGTTCAGCCGGTCGAACACGACCTCCAGCTGCTGGCCCCGTGCAGACTGGAGACGGTATTTCCGTGCGACACCACCGTCGAGTCCGTCAATAATTTGTGAGACCGCCATCACCAGCAATCCGGTGAGGAGATCATTGGCACCGACAAGAACTGCGGCGATGAGCCCGATAACAAATCCGATCACAGAGATCTGATTGGGCGAGAGACCCAGTCGCTCGTGAAAGAGGGTAATCAATCCATTCAGTATGCCGTCTGATTGCCTGCTCACTGGTCTAGAAAAATCGGTGTCGGGTGATTGTCAAAAGGATGATAAGAGCGGTACAGATTGCACACGTCCAGATCTCCTTGGCAGTATCGGAATATCCGGTCAGAATACCTTCCGTCGAATATGTGCTGAAAGGATAGAACGGACGTTTCTCATAACTCACCATATAGTCGAGAAGAAAATGCGACGTGAAAAAAAGTGCCGGAACATATGTGCCGAGATAAAATGAAAGAGGAATGATCCACATGAGAGCGACCGGTTCCTGCAGA
>Ga0335082_10005426_pt1 | contig 13947 bp, 14 predicted proteins | sample Lox_Sample_41_FD_206718 | JGI IMG/M metagenome (GOLD analysis project Ga0335082, IMG submission 206718) | Soil microbial communities from Loxahatchee National Wildlife Refuge, Florida, United States - Lox_Sample_4.1 | ecosystem: Environmental > Terrestrial > Soil > Wetlands | place: USA...
GCGCTGCGTGGCCGAGAACATCGGCCCCGGCGCGATCGAGATCCCGCGCGCGAGCAGCTGCTCGAACAGCGCGATCGAGTCGCAGGCCTTGGGCAGCTCGACCCAGAGGATGAAGCCGCCGGTGGGGCGGGTGACGCGCGTGCCGCGCGGGAAACGCTCGGCGATGACGCCGCGCGCCGCGTCGACCTGCTGCTCGCAGCGCCGGCGCAGGTGGCGCAGCGTGCGCTCGTAGCCGCCCGATTCCAGCAGCTCGGCGAGCGCGAGCTCGACGACCTCGGAATTGCCGCCGCTCGCCACCCACTTCAGCGTGCGCACCGCGTCGCGCCAGCGCCCGGGCTCGATGAAGCCCGACTTCAGGCCCGGCGCGAGCGTCTTCGAGAACGAGCTGCACAGCATCACGTTGCCCGTGCGGTCGAAGCACTTGGCGGCCCGGCGCGCGGCGCTGTCGTAGGCGAGCTCCGAGTAGATGTGGTCCTCGATCAGCGGCACGCCGCGCGCGGCGAGCATCTCCACCAGGCGCTTCTTGGCCTGCTCGGACATCGTCGCGCCGACCGGATTGGACACGTTCGGCATGACCAGCACCGCCTTGATCGCGTGCGCCTCGAGCGCGACCTGGAGCGCCTCGAGCGAGATTCCGCTGCGCGGATGCGTCGGGATCTCGAGCGCCTTCAGCCCGAGCGACTGCAGGATCTGCAGGAAGCCGTAGTAGGTCGGCGACTCGAGCGCCACCGTGTCGCCGGGCTGCGTCACCGCGCGCAGCGCGAGGTTGATCGCCTCCATGCAGCCGTTGGTGATCACCAGGTTGCGGTGGTCGATCCGGCAGCCCCACTCGAGGGCGCGGCGCGCGATGGCGCGGCGCAGCGCCTCGGTGCCGGGCGGCAGGCCGTAGCGCCCCAGCGCGTGGCGGTCGCGCCGCGCGCGCGAGGAGAGGACCCGGCGCACGCGCTCGAGCGGGAACATCTCGCCCGCCGGGCAGGCCGAGCCGAACGACACCATCTTCGCGTCCTGCCCGGCCGAGAGCATGACGTCGGCGAGCGCGTTGACCTCGACCGCGAGCGCGCGCTGCGGCGGCCGCGAGGCGGCCGGCTCCTCGACCGGACGCGCGGCGCGCTTCACGTAGTAGCCCGACTGCGGCCGCGCTTCGATCAGGCCCGCGTCCTCGAGGCGCCGGTACGCCTGCAGCACCGTGGCCACGCTCACGCCCTGCTGGCGCGACAGGCGGCGCACCGAGGGCACGCGCTCGCCGGGCCGCAGCGTGCCCGCGCGGATCAGCGTGTGCAGCTGCTCGGCGACGGTGTGGTACAGCGGGGTCGATTCGGGCATGGCCGCATCCTCGCAAACGCGTCCGCGGGTGCACAGGCACAGTTGCCTGGCCCGCGGACCGGCACAGTCTCCCATGACGGAAACTGTCTTGTGTACAGATTGTGAAGTTTGCATCTGTGCTGGTCGCTGCCCGGCCGGTAGGCTGCACGCCATGGAACTCACACTCGAATCGAACGGCACGCTGCGCATGGCGGGCGCGCGCGGCGCCTTGCTCGAAGTGCTCGATGGCCGCGCCTGGATCACCGAGGAAGGCCGCCGCGCCGACGCCTTCGTCGCGCGCGGAGCGCGCTACGAGGTCGGCGGCGACGGCGTGGTGCTGGTCGGCGCCGAGCAGCGCGTGCGGCTCGCGCTGCGCCGGGGACGCCCGGGATGGATCGCGCGGTGGCTGGAGTCGCGCCGCGCGCGGGCCGAGCTCGAGGCGCTGCCCGACTACCGCTTGCGCGACCTCGGCCTGAGGCGCGAGGACATCCGCGCGCTGGTGTAGGGTGGGCCTTCGGCCCACCGCACGTCGGTGTAGGGTGGGCCTTCGGCCCACCGTACGTCAGAGCTTCTTCAGCCGGTAGAGCAGCTCGAGCGCCTCGCGCGGCGAGAGTTCGTCCGGGTTGACCTGGGCGAGCGCGTCGCGCACGGGGTCGGCGGCGGGCTCCGGCTCCTGCGCCGCTGGACGCGCGAAGAGGTCTGCTTGCGCGCCGCCTGCTCGGCTCGCGTCCTCCAGCTGCTGCAGCAGGCGGCGCGCGCGCTGGATCACCGTCTTCGGCACGCCGGCGAGCTGCGCCACCTGCAGTCCGTAACTCTGCGAGGCGGGACCGTCCTCGACGGCGTGCAGGAAGACGATCGAATCCTTGTGCTCGACCGCGTCCAGGTGCACGTTCAACGCCTCCTTGTACTCGAGCGCGATCCGCGTCATCTCGAAGTAGTGCGTGGCGAAGAGCGTCAGCGCCTGGTTGCGCTCGAGGAGCTGCCGCGCGATTGCCCAGGCGAGCGCGAGCCCGTCGAACGTCGAGGTGCCGCGGCCGACCTCGTCCATCAGCACGAGGCTGCGCTCGGTGGCGTTGTGCAGGATATTCGCGCTCTCGGTCATCTCGACCATGAAGGTCGAGCGCCCGCCCGCGAGGTCGTCGGCCGCGCCGATGCGCGTGAAGATCTGGTCGAGCGGGCCGAAGCGCGCCGACGCGGCCGGCACGAAGCTGCCGGCGTGCGCCATCAGCGCGATCAGCGCGACCTGCCGCATGTAGGTCGACTTGCCGCCCATGTTCGGCCCCGTGATCAGCAGGAAGCGGCGCGCAGGACCGAGCCGCACGCCGTTGGCGATGAAGCGCTCGACCTGGCTTTCGACCACCGGGTGGCGACCGGCGTCGATCTCGATGCGGACGTCTTCGGCGAACGAGGGACGGCAGTAGGCGCGCTCGGCCGCCACCGCGGCGAAGGCCGCCAGCACGTCGAGCTGCGCGACCGCACGCGCAACGCGCTGCAGCGCGGCGAGGTGCGCGCCGAGCGCCTCGAGCAACGCGTCGTACAGCGTCTTCTCCAGCGCCAGCGCGCGGTCGCGCGCCGAGAGCGCCTTGTCCTCGAAGGCCTTCAGCTCCGGCGTGATGTAGCGCTCGGCGTTCTTCAGCGTCTGGCGGCGGCGGTAGTCCTCCGGGATCTTCTGCGCGTGCGCATTCGTCACTTCGATGTAGTAGCCGTGAACGTGGTTGTAGGCCACGCGCAGGTTCGGGATATTCGTGCGGGCGCGCTCGCGCGCCTCGAGCTCGACCAGGAACTCGCCGCCGCCGGCCTGCAGCGCGCGCAGCTCGTCGAGCTCCGCGCTGAAGCCCGGAGCGATCACGCCGCCGTCGCGCACCATCGCGGCGGGCTCCGGCGCAACGGCGCGCCGAAGCAGCTCGAGGCAGGCCGCCGGCGTCGCCAGGTCCCCGCGCAGCGACTCGAGCAGCGGGGCGCCCGCGGGTGGTGCCTCGCGCAGCGCGGGCAGCCGCTCGAGGCTCGCGCGCAGGCCGGCGAGGTCGCGCGGCCGCGCGCTCCGAAGCGCGATCCGCGCCGCAATGCGCTCGACGTCGGCGAAGCCTCGAAGCGCCGCAAGCACGCCCGCGGAGGCGGGCAGCAGCGCCTCGACTGCCGCGTGCCGCGCCTCGATCGCGGCGCGGTCCCGCAGCGGGTGGTGCAGCCAATGCCGCAGCAGGCGGCTGCCCATCGCGCCCGCGCAGCGGTCGATCTGCGAGAACAGCGTCGGCGCGGGCTCGCCGCGCAGCGTCTCCGTGATCTCGAGGTTGCGCCGCGTCGCCGCATCCAGGCGCACGTACTCCGAGGCGCGCTCGGCGCGCAGACCGATGACGTGCGCGAGCGCTTGGCCCTGCGTCTTTCGCGCATAGTCGAGCAGCGCGCCGCAGGCGCCGAGCGCGAGCTCGAGGTCGTCCACGCCGTAGCCCTCGAGCGTGGCGGCGCCCAGCTGCTCGAGCAGCGATCGCTTTGCGCGCTCCACGTCGAAGTTCCAGGCGGGCAGGCGCGTCACGAAGCAGCCCGGCAGCTCGATACCGTCGGCGGCGAGGACTTCCGCCGGGCCTATGCGGCGCAGCTCGTTGGCGAGCGCCTGGGGCGCGACCTCGGCGACGCGCAGCTCTCCGCTCGCGAGCGAGAGCCAGGCGAGGCCGACCGCCGAGCGGTCGGCGCACAGCGCGAGCAGCACGTTGTCGGCCTTGTCCTCGAGCAGCTCCGGGTCGGTCAGCGTGCCCGGCGTGACGATGCGCGTCACCTTGCGCTCGACGGGCCCCTTGGCGCTCGCGACGTCGCCGACCTGCTCGCAGATCGCGACCGACTGGCCGAGCTTGACGAGCTTCGCCAGGTACTGCTCGAGCGAATGCGCGGGCACGCCCGCCATCGTGACGGGCGCACCCGCCGACTGGCCGCGCGCGGTCAGCGTGAGGTCGAGCAGGCGCGCGGCGCGCTCGGCGTCGTCGTAGAACAGCTCGTAGAAGTCCCCCATCCGGTAGAGGAGCAGGAGATCCGGATGGCCGGCTTTGATGCGCAGGTACTGCTGCATCACCGGGGTGTGAGCGTCCAGCCCTGGCATTTGCGGCAAGTGTAACAATCGCGGCACGCCCACGAGGCCACGAGGAGCCGCCATGACCGAGCCTGCAGTCCTGCACCAGATCGACGCCCGCGGCGTCGCCACCGTGACGCTGAACCGACCGGAGGTGAACAATGCGTACGACGCGTCGCTCATCGCCGGGCTGCACGCGGCGATGGACGCCCTGGGGGCTCGACGGGAGCTGCGCGCGGTGGTGCTGCGCGGCGCCGGCAAGCACTTCCAGGCGGGCGCGGACCTGAAGTGGATTCGCGCGGTGGCCGCGCAGGGCGCGGCCGAGAACGAGCGCGCCTCGCGCGACACGGCGCTCGCCGTGCACCGGCTGAACGCGCTGCCGGTGCCCACCGTCGCCCTGATCCAGGGCGGGTGCTTCGGCGGCGGCACGGGGATTGCCGCCGCCTGCGACGTGGTGATCGCGGCCGACAACGCGATGTTCTCGATCGCGGAGACGCGCTGGGGCCTGACCGCCGCGATCATCCTGCCGCAGCTCGCCGACGCGATCGGCTTTCGCCAGGTGCGGCGCTACGCGCTCACCGGCGAGCGCTTCGGGGCGGAGGAGGCGCGGCGCATCGGGCTCGCGCACGAGGTCGTGCCGCTCGCGGAGCTCGCGGCGGCGGGCGAGCGCGTCGTCGCCCGGTTGCTGGCAAACGCGCCCGAAGCCAACGCGCAGACCAAGGCCGCGGCGTTCGAGTTCGCCTGGGGCGGGTTCGGCGACGAGGTGCTCGGGCGCCTGGTGGCGCAGCACGCCGCCAAGCGCAGGAGCGCCGAAGCGGCCGAGGGACTTGCCTCGTTCGTGGAGAAGCGCGCCGCTAGCTGGGCAACGGGATGAATTCCCGATCGTCGAGGTCGGGCAGCTTCATGCGCCCGGCCTTCCAGTCAGCCTTCGCCTGCTCGATGCGCTCGCGCGACGAGGAGACGAAGTTCCACTCGATGAAGCGCTCGCCCACGGGCTCGCCGCCGAGCTGCATCACGCGGGCCGGGGCCCGCGCTTCGAGCACGGCGTCGCCGGGGCCGAAAACCAGGAGCCGGCCCGCGCCGAAAGTCCGGCCGCCCGCCGCGACCTCTCCGTCGATGACGTAGGCCGCGCGCTCGGCATACATGCCGGGCAGGCGCTCGCGCGCGCCGGCTTCGAGATGGCTGTCGATGTAGAACAGCGGCGAGTGCGTGCGCACCGGCGAACGCTCGCCATGCGCCTCGCCCGCAACGAGCCGGCGGGCGATGCGGGGTTCGTCCAGCGCAGGCAGGTCCGCTTGCGCGTGGTGCCAGAAGCCCGGCGCTGTCTCCTCGTGTTCCTCGGGCAGCGCAACCCAGGCCTGAAGCCCGTCCATCGGGCCGCCTTCGCGGCGCGCGCGCTCGAAGCGCTCGGAATGCGTGATGCCGCGGCCGGCCGTCATCCAGTTGACCTCGCCCGGGCGGATCGCCTGCTCGGAGCCGACGCTGTCGCGGTGCATGATTTCGCCCTCGAACAGATAGGTCAGCGTCGACAATCCGATGTGAGGATGCGGGCGCACGTCGACCGAGCGCGGGATCCCCGGCGCGAAGCGCGCCGGCCCCATGCGGTCGAGGAAGATGAACGGGCCGACCATGCGCCGGGCGGCCGAGGGCAGCAGGCGCGCCACCTCGAAGCCGCCGAGGTCGCGCCGCCGCGGGTCGACGACGAGCTCGATCACTTTGACAGTCTACTGCGGCCCCCACTGGTACTGCAGGCCGGTGAACAGCAGCGTATCGCGGTTCTCGACGCCGGGCGGCGGATTGCTCTGGTAGCGCAGCGTCTTCTTCACCTACGCGCTGGTATTCACGCGCTTCCACGGCGTGAGCCCGGCGTCAACCGGACTGTACTGCTGCTGCGCTGTGGAGCGCGATCTTCTTCTTCGCGTCGGCGGCCGCGAGCTCGGCCTACCTGACCGCGAGCGAGGTCTTCCCGCTCGAGATCCGCCCGCTCGAGGAAGTGGCGCCGCCGCTCACTTCAGCACGCTGAGCAGCTGCGCCAGCACCTTGGGCGTGGCGGCGGCGATCTCGCCGCGCGCCAGGAAATCGGGCCCGCCCTCGAGGTCGCTCGCGAGCCCGCCCGCCTCCTGGATCAGCAGCGCGCCCGCGGCCATGTCCCACGGCGAGAGGCCGAGCTCCCAGAACGCGTCGAGGCGGCCGGCGGCGACGTAGGCGAGGTCCAGCGCCGCCGCGCCCGCGCGGCGCACGCCTGAGGATTCGGTCATCAGCGTGCGCAGCTGCCCCAGGTAGCGCTCGATGCGGCCGAGCTCCTTGAACGGAAAGCCCGTCCCGACCAGCGCGTCGGCGAGTTGCGTGCACTTCGAGACGCGGATGCGGCGATCGTCGAGGAAGGCCCCGCGCCCGCGCGTGGCCGTGAACAGCTCGTTCTTCGACGGGTCGTAGACCACGGCCTGCGTCAGCGTGCCCCGGTGCTCGAGCGCGATCGACACGCAATACTGCGGGAAGCCGTGGATGAAGTTGGTCGTGCCGTCCAGCGGGTCGATGATCCAGCGGTAGTCGGGACGCGCACCGGCGGTCGCGCCCGATTCCTCGGCGAGGAAGCCGTGCTCGGGGTAGGCGCGGCGGATGACGTCGATGATCGCGCCCTCGGCCGCGCGGTCGACCTGCGTCACGTAGTCGTTGCGGTTCTTGGCGCGCACCTCGAGGCCGCCTTCCAGCACCGCGCGGTTGATGATCGAGCCCGCGCGGCGCGCGGCTTTCACCGCGATGTTGAGCATCGGATGCATGCGGCATTCTAAACTGCGCGCATGGCGCCGATCCGCATCGTGCTGTGCCGGCCGAGCCACCCGGGCAACATCGGCGCGTCCGCGCGCGCGATGAGGGCCATGGGGCTCGAAGACCTGCGGCTGGTGGCGCCGCAGCGCCCGCCCGCGCCGGAGGACGAGTGGATGGCCACGCATGGCGCCGACGTGCTCGCCGCGGCGCGCACCCACGCGACGCTCGGCGAGGCCATCGCCGACTGCAGCGCCGCCTTCGCGCTCTCGGCGCGGCCGCGCGAATGGTCGCCGCAGGTGCTCGATGCGCGCTCGGCCGCCGTGCGGGCGCTTGCCATCGGCGCACCCGTCGCATTCGTGTTCGGCAACGAGTCTGCGGGGCTGACCAACGAGGAGCTCTTCGCCTGCCAGTACCTCGTGCACATTCCCGCCGATCCCGCCGCCAGCTCGCTCAACCTGGCGCAGGCGGTGCAGGTCATGGCCTACGAGCTGTACGTCGCGCGCGGCGCGGGGGTGCCCGCGGCCCGCGCCGAGAAGCTCGCAACGGTGGAGGATCTCGAGGGCCTGTACGCGCACCTCGAGGCAGCGGCGCTCGACTCGGATTTCATGGCGCCCGGGTCCAAGCTGCGCGAGCGCTGGCGGAGGCTCTTTTCCCGCGTTCCGGCCTTCGAGCGCGAGGAGGTGAACATCCTCCGCGGGCTGCTGAAAGCCCTCATGAAGAAATAGTTGATCGATTTTATCGGATACCCTAGAGTCGCCGCATGTTCAGTCACCTGCGTGAAGACATCGCGAGCATCTTCGAGCGCGACCCCGCCGCGCGAACGACCTTCGAGGTGCTGACCTGCTACCCCGGCCTGCATGCGGTCTACATCCACAAGCTCGCGCGCTGGTTCTGGACGCGCGGCTTGCGCTGGCTGGGGCGGCTGACGTCCAACCTCGGGCGATGGCTCACCGGGATCGAGATCCATCCGGGCGCGATCGTCGGCCGGCGCGTGTTCATCGACCACGGCATGGGCGTGGTCATCGGGGAGACGGCGGAAGTCGGGGATGGCTGCACCATCTATCAGGGCGTGACGCTTGGCGGCACGACGCTGTATCGCGGCACCAAGCGGCACCCGACGCTCGGCGAGGGCGTGGTGGTTGGCGCCGGCGCCAAGGTGCTCGGCGGATTCACGGTCGGGGCGGGCGCGAAGATCGGTTCGAACGCCGTGGTGGTGAAGGAGGTGCCGGCAGGTGCGACCGTGGTCGGAATCCCGGGGCGTATCGTCGAGGAGGCGCCCGCGCAGAAGACGCCGCATTTCGCCGCCTATGCGGTGGAGCAGGGACAGGACGACCCGTACGCCCAGGAGCTCAAGCGCCTGGCGGCCCATTCCGCCGAGCTCGAGCAGGCCTTGGCGACCCTCAAGGAGAAGCTGCAGGATCTCGAAAAAGCGGAGCGGAAAGAGCAGCTTAGAGCGGTTAAGTGAGTTGTTGACCGATTCTGTCGGGATTCGATATACTTGATCAACTCGATCAGGTATTCGGAGCAGCCATGAGACTCACCACGAAGGGCCGGTTCGCCGTCACTGCGATGGTGGACCTCGCCATGCGGCAATCGCGCGGGCCGGTCACGCTCGCGGCCATCAGCGAGCGCCAGCACATCTCGCTTTCCTACCTCGAGCAGCTGTTCGGCAAGCTGCGGCGGCACCACCTGGTGTCGAGCGTGCGCGGCCCCGGCGGCGGCTACAACCTTGCGCAGCCGGCGGCGTCGGTGTCGGTGGCCGACATCGTCACGGCGGTCGACGAGCCGCTCGACGCGACGCAGTGCGGCGGCAAGGAGAATTGCGCCGACGACAAGCGTTGCATGACCCACGACCTGTGGGCGACGCTCAACGCCAAGATGCACGAGTACCTGTCCTCGGTCAGCCTCGCCGACCTGGTCGAGCACCAGAATGGCAAGCACGTCGCGGTGCTGCACGACCACCGCCGGGCGAGCGACAAGGAGACGGTGCCGGCATGAGCCTGCAGCTGCCGATCTACCTCGACTACTCGGCCACCACGCCGGTCGACCCGCGCGTGGCGCAGAAGATGATCCCGTACCTCACCGAGTTCTTCGGCAACCCCGCCAGCCGCTCGCACGCATTCGGCTGGAAGGCGGAGGAGGCCGTCGAGGAGGCACGCGGGCACGTCGCCGCGCTGATCGGCGCGGACCCGAAGGAGATCGTCTGGACCTCGGGCGCGACCGAGGGCAACAACCTCGCGATCAAGGGCGCCGCGCACTTCTACCAGACCAAGGGCAGGCACCTCGTCACGCAGAAGACCGAGCACAAGGCGGTGCTCGACACGATGCGCGAGCTCGAGCGCCAGGGCTTCGAGTGCACCTACCTCGACGTCGAGCCGAACGGGCTGGTCGACCTGAAGAAGCTCGAGGCCGCGCTGCGGCCCGACACGATCCTCGCGTCGATCATGATGGTCAATAACGAGACCGGCGTGATCCAGCCGGTGGCCGAGATCGGCGAGCTCTGCCGCAGGCGCGGCATCATCTTCCACTGCGACGCGGTGCAGGCCGCGGGCAAGGTGCCGATCGACCTCGCCACGCTCAAGATCGACCTGCTGACGATCTCGGCGCACAAGATGTACGGGCCCAAGGGCATCGGCGCGCTCTACGTGCGGCGCAAGCCCCGCGTGCGCATCGAGCCGCAGATCCACGGCGGCGGGCACGAGCGCGGCTTCCGCTCCGGGACGCTGGCGACGCACCAGATCGTCGGCTTCGGGGAGGCCGCGCGGCTCGCGAAGCTCGAGTTGGCGGCCGACGCCGAGCGCATCCGCAGGCTGCGCGACCGGCTGTGGACCGGGCTGTCCTCGATCGAGGAGGTGGTGCTGAACGGCGACCTCGAGCGGCGCATCCCGGGCAACCTGAATGTCAGCTTCAACTACGTCGAGGGCGAGTCGCTAATCATGGCGATCAAGGACATCGCGGTGTCCTCGGGCTCGGCCTGCACCTCGGCGTCACTGGAGCCCTCGTACGTGCTGCGGGCGCTGGGGCGCTCGGACGAGCTGGCGCATTCGTCGATCCGGTTCACGCTCGGCAAGTTCACCACCGAGGCGGAGGTGGATTACGCGGTGAACCTGGTCAGGACCAAGGTGGCCAAGCTGAGGGAATTGTCGCCACTGTGGGAAATGTACAAGGACGGCGTCGACCTGAACACGGTCCAGTGGGCCGCACATTGAAGTAGGAGCTGCTTATGGCATACAGCGACAAGGTCATCGATCACTACGAGAACCCGCGCAACGTGGGTTCGTTCGACAAGTCGGACGATGCGGTGGGCACCGGCATGGTCGGCGCGCCCGCCTGCGGCGACGTGATGAAGCTGCAGATCCGCGTCGGCAAGGACGGCGTCATCGAGGACGCGCGGTTCAAGACCTACGGCTGCGGCTCGGCCATCGCCTCGAGCTCGCTCGTCACCGAGTGGGTCAAGGGCAAGCACCTGGACGAGGCCGCGACCATCAAGAACACGCAGATCGCCGAGGAGCTGTCGCTGCCGCCGGTGAAGATCCACTGCTCGATCCTCGCCGAGGACGCGATCAAGGCGGCGGTCGAGGACTATCGAAAGAAGCACGGCCTCGCGCCCGCAAAAGAGGAAAAGGCGGCCTGACATGCCGGTGACGCTGACCGAGAAGGCCGCGAACCACGTGCAGGACTACATGGCCCGGCGCGGCAAGGGCGTGGGCCTGCGCATCGGCGTGCGCACCTCGGGCTGCTCGGGCTTCGCCTACAAGCTGGAGTACGCCGACGCGGTGAACCCGGAGGACCACCAGTTCGAGAGCCACGGCGTGACCGTCGTCGTGGACCCGAAGAGCCTGCCGTTCCTCGAGGGCACGCAGCTCGACTACACCCGCGAAGGCCTGAACGAGGGGTTCAAGTTCCTCAACCCCAACGTGAAGGACGAGTGCGGCTGCGGCGAGTCGTTTAACGTCTGAAGAACCACTTCGAGCTCTTCGGGCTGGCGCCGACATTCGCGCTGGACGCCGCGGCGCTCGAGCGCGCCTACCGCGACATCCAGTCGCGCATCCACCCGGACCGCTTCGCGCAGGCGGGTGACGCCGAGCGGCGCGCTTCGGTGCAGTGGACGGCGCGGGTCAACGAGGCCTACCGGACGCTGAAGAGCCCGGTGCAGCGGGCAAAGTACCTGCTGGAGATGAGCGGCGTGGACGTCGGATTCGAAACCAATACGCAGATGCCCCCGGATTTCCTGCTGCAGCAGCTTGAATTGCGCGAGTCGCTGGCCGAGGCGAAGGAACCGGCCGCGCTCGACCGGCTGCGCGAGGCCGTCGTCGCGCAGACGCACGCGCTCGAGGGCGAGATCGGCGAGCTGCTCGACGCACGGCGCGATCTGCGCGCCTCGGCCGAGGCGGTGCGCAAGCTCATGTTCCTCGACCGCCTCGCCGACGAGATCGACGGGCGCTACGAGACCCTCGGCTGATGGCGCTGCTGCAGATCTCCGAGCCGGGACAGTCGCCGGTGCCGCACCAGCGGCGCCCGGCGGTCGGCATCGACCTCGGCACCACGAATTCGCTGGTCGCCGTCGTGCGCAGCGGCGCGCCGGCGGTGCTGCCCGACGCGCAGGGGCGGCCGTTGCTGCCCTCGGCAGTGCGCTACCGCGCCGACGGGCGCGTGGAGGTGGGGTATCCGGCGCTCGCGCAGCTTTCCGAGGACCCGAAGAACACGATCGTCTCGGTCAAGCGCTTCATGGGTCGCGGCCTGCGGGACGTGGTGCACGCCGAGAACCTGCCCTACGACTTCGCCGACGTGCCCGGCATGGTGCGGCTGCGTACCGCCGCGGGCGTGAAGTCGCCGGTCGAGGTCTCGGCGGACATCCTGCGGGTGCTGCGCCATCGGGCCGAGCTCTCGCTCGGCGGGGAGCTCGCCGGCGCCGTAATCACCGTGCCGGCGTATTTCGACGACGCGCAGCGCCAGGCGACCAAGGACGCGGGCCAGCTGGCGGGGCTCGAGGTGCTGCGCCTGCTGAACGAGCCGACCGCGGCGGCGATCGCCTACGGGCTCGAGAACGCCTCGGAGGGCGTGTACGCGGTCTACGATCTCGGCGGCGGCACCTTCGACATCTCGATCCTCCGGCTGTCGCGCGGCGTGTTCGAGGTGATCTCGACCAGCGGCGACGCGGCGCTCGGCGGCGACGACTTCGACCAGCGCGTGTTCTGCTGGTTGATGGAGCAGGGCAAGCTCGCGCCGCTCGGCCCGCGCGACGTGCGCCAGCTGCTGACCAAGTCGCGCGAGGCCAAGGAATACCTGACCGCCCACGGCGAGGCACGCATCACGGCGAAGCTCTCGACGGACGACATCGTCGACCTGTCGCTCGACACGGAGACCTTTTGCGGCATCACGCAGCACCTCGTGCAGAAGACGCTCGGCCCCGTGCGCAAGGCGCTGCGCGACGCGAAGCTGCGCCCGGCGGACGTGAAGGGCGTGGTCATGGTCGGCGGGGCGACGCGCATGCCGCAGATCCAGCGCGCGGTGGCCGAGCTCTTCGGCCGCGAGCCGCTCAACAACCTCGATCCCGACAAGGTCGTGGCGCTGGGCGCGGCCATGCAGGCCGCCGCGCTGTCCGGCGAGCGCCCGGGCGGCGAGGACTGGCTGCTGCTCGACGTGATCCCGCTCTCGCTCGGCCTCGAGACGATGGGCGGCCTCGCCGAGAAGATCGTGCCGCGCAATTCGACGATCCCGGTCGCCCGCGCGCAGGAGTTCACGACCTACAAGGACGGCCAGACCGGGATGAGCTTCCATGTGGTGCAGGGCGAGCGCGAGCTCGTCGCCGACTGCCGCTCGCTTGCGCGCTTCGAGCTGAAGGGCATCCCGCCGATGGCCGCGGGCGCCGCGCGCGTACGCGTGACGTTCCAGGTCGACGCCGACGGGCTGCTCTCGGTGGCCGCGCGCGAGGCGACGACCGGCGCCGAGGCCTCGGTCGCGGTGAAGCCCTCGTACGGGCTCGCCGACGGCGAAATCGAACGGATGCTTCGAGAGTCCTTCGAGCACGCGCGCGACGACATGCACGCACGCGCGCTGCACGAGGCGCGGGTCGAGGCGCAGCGGCTGCTCGACGCGGTGCGCTCGGCGCTGGCCGCGGACGGTGCGCTGCTCGAGGCCCGCGAGCGCGCGCGCATCGACGAGCGCATCGCCGCGCTGGAGGCGGCGCTCGCGGGGACCGACCATCGCGCGCTGCGCTCCGGCACCGAGGCACTGAATCAAGCGACCGAGGCGTTCGCCGCGCGCCGCATGGACGAGGGCGTGCGCCGCGCGCTCGCGGGCCGGCGCATCGCCAGCCTGGACCTGTAGATGCCGCGCATCCGGGTGCTGCCGCACGCGGCGCTCTGCCCGGCGGGCGCCGAGTTCGACGCGCCGGCGGGCCAGTCGATCTGCGACGCGCTGCTCGAGCACGGCGTGGACATCGAGCACGCCTGCGAGAAGTCCTGCGCCTGCACGACCTGCCACGTGATCGTGCGCGAGGGGTTCGACTCGCTCGACGCGGCCGAGGAGAAGGAGGAAGATCTGCTCGACAAGGCCTGGGGGCTGGAGGCGACCTCGCGGCTGTCGTGCCAGGCGCGCGTCGCCGCGGCGAACCTCACGGTCGAGCTGCCGAAATACACGATCAACTACGAGCGCGAGGGCGGGGGCAGGAAATGAAGTGGACCGACACCCTGGACATCGCCATCGCGCTGACGGAGCAGCACCCGGACACCGACCCGAAGGCGGTGCGCTTCACCGACCTCTACCAGTGGGTGCAGGCCCTGCCCGGGTTCGACGACGACCCGAAACGCTGCGGC
>Ga0335082_10005428_pt1 | contig 13940 bp, 11 predicted proteins | sample Lox_Sample_41_FD_206718 | JGI IMG/M metagenome (GOLD analysis project Ga0335082, IMG submission 206718) | Soil microbial communities from Loxahatchee National Wildlife Refuge, Florida, United States - Lox_Sample_4.1 | ecosystem: Environmental > Terrestrial > Soil > Wetlands | place: USA...
CCGGCTGACGGCTCCGCTCGCCGACCGCGCACATCACGTGATCGCGATCGAGCTCGACCGCGGGTGCGTCGAGCATCTCCGCGCCGCGTTCGCCGGACGCGCGAACGTCGAGATCGTCCACGCGAACGCGCTCGCGGCTCCGCTCCCCCCTGCGCCGTACCGCGTCTTCGGCAACCTCCCGTTCTCGTTCGGCACCCGGATCCTCCGACGCCTGCTGGACGAACCGGCGTCGGCCCTGGAGGGTCTGGACGCGCTCGTGCAGGTCGACGTGGCGCGCAAGAGAGCGGCGGTGTGGCCGAACACGCTCGTCTCGCTCGGCTGGCAGCCGTGGTGGGAGCTCTCGTTCGTCCGCCGGATCCCCCGCCGCGCGTTCGATCCGGTGCCCGGCGTGGATGCCGGCGTCCTTCGCGTCCGCCGCCGCGACGAACCGCTGCTGCCGCCCGCGAGCCGGGCAGCGTTCATGCGGTTCGTGGGGAGCGGCTTCGCACGATCGGACCGGCCGGTCGGCGGTGCGTTCCGATCGGATGTTCCTGCGGCGGTGTGGCGCCGGCTGGCGCAGGAGCGCGGGTTGCCGGCGGACGCGCGAGCGCCGGAGCTCGACGTGTTCGACTGGGTGGCGCTGTTCGCGGCTCGCCGCCCCGAGCGGCGCCGGCGCTAGCCGGTCGAGGCGCCCTCGAGCGGATCGACACCCGCGTCGAAGAGCATGCCGACCTCCTCGGGCGGCAGCGGCCGTGCGAACAGGAAACCCTGACCGGTGCGGCAGCCGGCGTCGCGGAGGTCGTTCCGCTGTCGCTCCTCCTCGATCCCCTCCGCGATCGTGTCGACGTGCAGGGTCCGAGCGATGTCGAGGATGGCCTGCACGAGCAGCGGGCCCTCCGGATCGTCCGCGCCGAGCTCGTCCACGAACGACTTGTCGATCTTCAGCAGGTCGATCGGGAAACGCCGGAGGTACGAGAGCGACGACGCGCCCGTGCCGAAGTCGTCGATCGCGAGCCGCACGCCGAGCTCCTTCAGCTCCCGCAGCTTCACCGCGGTCTCGGTGATGCCCTGCATCAGGCTGCCCTCGGTGAGCTCCAGCATGAGGGCCGACGGCTCGAGGCCGCTCGCGCGGAGCGACTCCCGGACGGCCGTCACGAGGTTCGCCTCCAGCAACTGGCGCGTCGAGAGGTTGACGCTCACCCAGAGGTCGGCGCGCGCGGGATCGGCGCGGCGCCACTCGGCCGTCTGGCGGCACGCCTCGCCCAGGACCCAGGCCCCGAGCGGCACGATCGCGCCGGTCTCCTCGGCGACCGAGATGAACGCCGCGGGCGGCAGGAGCCCGCGCGTGGGATGGCGCCACCGGACGAGGGCCTCGACGCCCGCCACGGATCCCGAGGCGAGGTCGACGATCGGCTGGTAGTGCAGCACGAATTCCGAGTGCGCCAGCCCGCGATCCAGGTCGCCCTGGACCTCGAACTTCGCGAGCGCCTCCTCGTGCATGATCGGCACGAAGAACTCGTAGCGCGCCTTGCCGCCGCGCTTGGCCGCGTACATCGCCGCGTCGGCGTTGCGGAGCAGCTCGTCGGTGGTCGTCCCCGCCACCGCGATCGCGATCCCGATGCTCGCCCGGACGAAGACCTCGCGGCCGCGGACCTGGAAGGGCGTGGTGAGCACGGCCAGCACGCGCTCCGCGACGGTCCGCGCGCCGGCGGATCGCGCGTCGTCCTCCAGCAGGATCGCGAACTCGTCGCCGCCGATGCGGGCGACCGTGTCGATCGAGCGGCCGCTCGCCTGCAGTCGGTGCCCGACCGCGACGAGCAGCTCGTCCCCGGCGTCGTGCCCCAGCCCGTCGTTCACGGTCTTGAACCCGTCGAGGTCGAGCAGCAGCACCGCGGGCTGCTGGTGCAGGCGCGCCGCCCGGGCGACCGCGTGGTCCACCCGGTCGCGGAACACCGCGCGGTTCACGAGCCCCGTGAGCGGATCGTGGAAGGCTTGGTGCGCGAGCTCGTCCTGGAGCGCTCGGCGGTCCGTGACATCGCGGGTGTTCAGCACCAGCCCGCGGACGTTCGGGTCGTCCATGCGGTTCGTCACGATGCTCTCGACGTAGCGCCAGGAGCCGTCGACGTGCCGGACCCGGTACTCGGCCGTCGCGGCGGCGCCCGGCGTCGCGGCGAGCTCCCGGAACACGGCGTCCAGGTGGGCGCGGTCGGCGGCGTCGAGCGATCCCAGGTAGCTGGTCCCGAGCAGCTCCTCGGCGGATCTGCCGAGGACCGGTTCGGCGGACGGGCTCTGATAGCGGATCGCACCCGACGCGTCGACCACGGTGATCAGGTCCGTCGCGTGGTGCACCAGCGAACGGAACTGCGCGGCCTGGGTCGCGGCCGTGCGGCGCAGCAGGAGGCCCATCGCGACCGCCGCGATCGCGCCCAGCACGCCCAGAGCGATGCCGATCGCGACGAGCCGCGCGAACGCGGCCTCCGCGTCGCGCGTGATCTGGCCGACGGCGTCGTTCGAGATGCTGTTGACCTGGCCGCCCAGCACGCGGAGGTCCTGCAGCCGGGTCGCGTACCCGGGGGTCGCCTGGCTCATCGGCAGGAGCTGGTCGCCGGCGTCGAGCAGCTTCGCGATCAGGCGTTGCTCCTCGTCGAGCTTCGCGATCACGAGCGGATCGTCGGCGCCGTGGATCACCACGGTCGCGTCGGCGCCCTGGACGGCGGTGACCTCACCCCCGTGCAGCAGCGCGTCCGCGTTCGCCCGGAGCTGCTCGGCGTCGTCCTGAGGATCCGCGGCGATGCCCTGCGTCTGCAGGATCACGTCCTTCGTGTACCGCTCCGAGAGCGCGCGCTGGCGGGCGGCGACGTTCACGACCAGGGCCGAGCCTCGCTGCTGCGCGATCGCATGCGCGTTGTAGCCGACGATCAGGGTCACCACGACGAAGTACGGCGCGAGGATCCACCGGAGTCGCCGGGACTCACGCATCGGGGGTGACCTCGAGGACGCCGTGCATCCCGCCCATGTAGTGCCCCTCCATGTTGCAGAAGTAGACGTAGCGCCCCGGCGCGAGCGAGAGCGAGAGCGTCTCGTCTGCGCCGGCCGGCACGTCCGACAACTCGCCGACCGACGTCAGGACGTCCTCATCGACGCTGATCCCGTCGGCGGCGATCGGCAGCCGGTCGTCCGGGTCGTCGGTGCGCACGAGGACGAACTCGTGCGTCGCCGGGGCGTCGTTATGGACGTCGAACGAGACCGCCCCGGACGCGACGGTGATCGCCGACGCGTCGATGCGGAAGTCGTGCTCGTGGATGGCCACGCTCGTGCCGGCCCGCGGCGGCGCCGCGCCGGTGCACGCGGAACCCAGCAGAAGCGCGACCAGGGCCACGAACAACGGCCGACCGGAACGACGGATGTCTCTCCTGCCCACGAGCCCTTCCGTTCAAGGGGTGCTCCGATTGCATCGGAACGCCTCTGGGGGCTCTTGAACGCAACGGCACCGGGTCTGCGGCGCAGTCGTTCCTCTCAGCGCCAGACGCCGGGGAGCCTGGGCAGGACGACCTCGCCGGCGCCGAGCCACGTCGCCAGCTGTGCGATCTGGCGCCGGGCGGGAGCCCAGTCCCCCGGCCGTGCATCCGGCTCCGCGTGGACGGCGTTGACGCGGAGCACGCCGGCCTTCCGGTCGAACACGGGGTCGATGCGCCCGACGAGCCGGTCGCCCCGCAAGATCGGCAGCACGAAGTACCCGAACTCGCGTTCTGCCTTCGGGACGTAGATCTCGAGGCGGAAGCGGACGTCGAACAACCGCTCGGTCCGGTCGCGGTCGGAGATGAGGTCGTCGAACGGCGACAGGAGCGCCGTGCGGCCGCGGAACGGCGTGTCCAGCAGGCCGCCGTGCGCGACCCACCGGCCCTCGAGTCCGACGGTCCGGACCGGGACGATCACGCCCTCGCGACGCAGCCGGTCGATCGCGGCCGCACGGCCGGGCACGGGGCCGTCGAACAGGCGGCCGATCCGCTCGATGCGCTCCACGCCGCGTGCGCGCAGCTGCCGCTCGACCAGCTCGCGTGCCAGCTCCGCCTGCGGGCGGCGCGGCGCCGGCGGCAGCGAGCGCGACGCCAGATCCCACAGCCGCTGCTGGCCGTCGCGACCGACGATCATGACCTCGCCGCGCTCCCACAGGATGTCGAGCAGCATCGCGGTGTGCCGTCCTCCGTCGTTCCACCCGCCCGTCCGCCACGGCACGACCGTACGGTCCTCCAGATCGCGGGCGCGCAGTGGACCGCGCGTGCGCAGCTCGCGCAGGACGTAGCGGCGGAACGCCGCGTTCTGCTCGAGCCACTCGCGGATGTAGGACGAGCGCGAGGCCGGCCCGTGCGGGTAGCGCCGCATCGAGATCCGGTGCATCGCCAGGTCCGAGGTCGGCACGATGTGGACCCAGTACTCGAACAGCCGCCGCTCCTCCCACAGCGACCGCTCCAGTTCCCGCACGCGGAACCTCGACCCCAGCCGGCTCCACAGCACGAGGTGCTCGGTCCGGGCGACGACCGCGGTCGGGTCCAGCTGGACCTCGCCGAGCGCCCGCACCGTCTCGAGTAGTGAGGTCGGTCGCGGCGCCGCGAGGAGCTGCCCCATCACCGCGAGCTGACGGGCCCGCCGCCGCGGGAGATCGAGGGGATCGGTCATCGCGGCGAAGCGTACCGAGGGGCGACGACGTGCGAGGATGCCGAGCCGTGGAGCTCACGGCGGACGAGCGGGCGATGCGGGACGGCCGAGACGGCGAGGCGGCGGCCACCGCGATGCGGATCCTCGTCGAGACCGCCGAGGTGATGGGCGCGTCGAGGCTGCTCGCGATCTCGCGCGCGCACATCGACGGCTGCCTCTACCACGGCGAGGCCGGGCTGGCCTTCGCCGAGCTGCTGCGGATCCAGGGCGGGCGCGTCGCGGTGCCGACCACCCTCAACGTCGCGTCGCTCGACCTCGTGCACCCGGGCCGGGTGCGCCTCGACGCGGAGACGGCGGCCGCGGGCCGCCGGCTGATGGACGCGTACGTCGCGATGGGATGCCGGCCGACGTTCACCTGCGCGCCGTACCAGCTCCCCGACCCACCGGTGCTCGGAGAGCAGATCGCGTGGGCGGAGTCGAACGCGATCGTTTTCGCGAACGCCGTGTTGGGCGCCCGGACCGAGCGCTACGGCGACTTCATCGACGTGTGCTGCGCGTTGACCGGCCGCGCGCCGGCGGTCGGGCTCCACACCGACGAAGGGCGGCGGGCCCGCGCCGTCGTGCGGATCGACGCCGATGTCCGCCCCGGTCTCCTGGAGGAGTCGGCGGGGCTCGCGGCGCTCGGCACGGTGCTGGGCCACGCCGTCGGCACCCGCATCCCGGCGATCGTCGGCCTGCCGCCGGAGACCGACGCCGACGGGCTCAAGGCGCTCGGCGCCGCGGCCGCCTCCTCCGGGGCGATCGCGATGTTCCACGCGGTCGGCGTCACCCCGGAGGCGCCCACCCTCGAGGCGGCCCTCGGCGGCGGCCGCCCCGACCTCGAGCTCGTGGTCCGGGCCGCCGACCTGCGGGCGGCGCGCGACGAGCTGGGCGCCGCCTTCGACGGGACGCTCGGCGCGGTCAGCCTCGGCACACCGCACGCCTCCGCGACGGAGCTCGACCGGATCCTCGCCACCGTCGAGCGCGATCGGCCGGTCGTGCCGGTCTACGTGAACGTGGCGCGCGACGTCCTCGCGAGCACGGATCCCGAGCGCCTCGACGCCTCGGGCATCATCGTCGTCTCGGACACCTGCACGTACCTCGTTCCGGTGATCGCGGACGCCGAGGGCTGCGTGATGACGGATTCCGGGAAGTGGGCCTGGTACGCGCCGGGGAACCTGGGCCTGCGTCCGGTCTTCGCCACGACCCGCGAATGCCTGCGCTCGGCCGCGCTCGGCCGCGTCTGGCGGGACGACGCTCTATGGGACCCCCGGTGACGCTCGTCGGGCGTTCGCTCGTGGCGGGGACCGCGGAGGGCCGTACCGTGGTCCTCGAGGAGCCGCTGAGCTTCTGGGGCGGCGTGGACCCCCGGACCGGGCTCGTGATCGACGGCCACCACCCGCAGCACGGGGTCAGCCTGGCGGGATCCGTCCTCGTCCTGCCGGCCGGCCGAGGCTCGAGCTCGAGCTCCTCCGTCCTGGCCGAGTCGATCCGGGCCGGTACCGCGCCGGTCGCGATCGTGCTGTCCGAACCCGACCCGATCCTGGCGCTCGGGGCGATCGTGGCCCGCGAGCTCTACGGCTCGGTGGTGCCGATCGTGGCGCTCGACCCGGCCGCTTTCGCGGTCGCCGCGGGGGCCCGAGCCCTGCGGATCGACGGCGGCGCCGTCGAACCCCGCTGAACCGCTGCGGGGCTTCGCCCGTACTGCCACGGAGTACCGTGCTACGCGTGCGAACCGACGATCCGGAAGCGGACGCCGCGCTCATGAAGGCCTTCGCGGGCCGCGACGAGCGCGCTGCGGGCGTGCTCTACGACCGCTTCGCCTCCCGGATCTACGGCCTCGGCATCGTGATGCTCGGCAACGATGGATCGGCGCAGGATCTCGTACAGGACACCTTCGTGAAACTCGTCAGGACCGCCGAACGCTTCGACCCCGTCCGGGGCCGCCTCGAGACGTGGGTGCTCCTCACGGCCCGCTCGCTGGCGATCGACGCGCTGCGCCGGCGGGTCCTGGAGGCGCGGTCGCTGCACGCGATCGGGGTGCCGCGCGAGGACGATCCCTCGCCGGGACCGGAGGAGATGGCGACCGTCGCCGACCTCTCGTCGCGGGCGCGACGGGCGATGGCCGTGCTGTCGGCCGAACAGCGCTCGGCGCTGGAGCTGGCGTACTTCGGCGGCCGGACGACCGCCGAGGTGGCGGCCCTGGAGGGGATCCCGCAGGGCACGGTCAAGACACGGATCCGTGCGGCCCTGCTGCGGCTGCGCGAGGAGATGGCGAAGGAGGCGGATCATGACGTGTGAAGAGGTCCGTGAGCTCCTCCCCGAGCACCTCCTCAGCGCGCTCGACGAGACCACCGACATGGCGGTCCGGCGGCACCTGCGGGGCTGCGCCGCGTGCCGTGAGGAACGGATGAAGCTCGAGGAGGGCGTCGCTGCGCTCTCGCACGCCGTCCACGACCAGGAGCCGCCGGAGGAGCTGCGCGCCCGGGTGCTGCGCGCCCTCGACGAGGAGTGGGAGGAGCCGGGACCCGTGCCCGCGGCGCCCCGTCCTCCCACTCCTTCCCAACGCCGGTCCGTCTGGACGGCCGTCGCCGCGGCGATCGCGATCGTGCTCGTGGCTGGATCGATCACGTGGGGAGCCACCCAGTCCCACCGGGCGAACCTGGCGACGGCCGATGCGGGCAGCTATCGCTCCCTGTTGGGCTTCCTGGGCGGCAAGGAGTTCCGCGTCGGCGCGATCCAGCCCTCGACGGGGTCGTCCGTGAGTGGACGGGTGGTGCTCTACGACGGCGACGCCACGAAGGGGTGGTCGTCGTGGGGCCTCGTGATGGTGAAGGCGCCGGGGTACGACGGTGAGGCGCGGGTCACCCTGCTGGGACCCGACGGCGACACCTACGCGTGGCCGCCGTTCCACATCCACGACGGCGAGGGCGACGCGTGGATCGTGACGCACCAGGACATGACGGACTACGACCGGCTCACGATCACGACCTCGGACGGGACCGTGGTCGGCTCCGCAGCTATCCACGCTGCATAGACACACGGGAGGCAACGACATGCGGGAACGGAACCTCGGATCGATGACGGCCTCGGTCGGGCTCGGCGTCGTGCTGCTGCTGGCGGTGGCGTGCACCTCCAGCTCCAGCTCGGCCGCCTCGACGAGCTCGACGACCACGACCACGCCACCCCCGGCCACGCAGACGTCGCAGAGCCCATCCGGCGGCGGCGGCGGGACGGCGACCGTGACGGGCAAGACCTCGCTCGCGATGACGGCCGAGAACTTCTCGTTCTCACCGAGCGAGCTGGTGGGATCGCCCGGTCAGACGCTGAAGATCACCGTGAAGAACACCGCCACCGTGCCGCACAACTTCTCGATCGACGCGCAGAACATCAACGTGACGATCAACCCGGGACAGTCGAAGGTGATCACCGTGACCTTCCCGCAGTCGGGCTCGGTGCAGTTCTACTGCCTGTTCCACAAGGTCTCGAACAACATGGTGGGCGAGCTCAAGGTGGGCTGACGCACCTCGGACTCAGCTCGAGCCGGCCAGCGTTCCTCCGAGATCTGAGCGACAGCCGAGATGAGGACGCAAAGATCCCCTCGGGACTGAACCGATACGGGCGCCGCCCGTACATCTACTGGCCGCGCTCGCCCGTGGCGCGCCCGAAGGGAGGGTTCCATGCGGCATCTCGCAGCGATCGCGGCATGCGTCGCGCTCGCGCTCGTCGGAACGGCGGGAGGACTGGCGAACGTCGCGCTGGCGGCGCACCACATCTCCTCGCCGGTGCAGGGGTCGTTCTACGACGGTCACAAGGACGCGATCGTCGTCACCGATTCGTCGGGGAAGACGCAGGCGCACGCGATGGGGATCAACTTCGCGCCGGGCCTCAGGGGGCTGAAGCCGGGTCTGTTCCCGAGGATCTTCATCTTCCGCGGCGCGTCGGCGATGGGCCAGCTGATGGTCCTCGGCGCCGAGCCCGGGGAGAAGGACTACTCGCCCGTCTGGCGTGAGATCGACGTCCGCTGGAACATGGGGATGACGCCGACGCTGCTCACCAGCGACGACCAGATCGACGCGGCCCGGGCGGGAGGCATGGTCACCACGACGGCGCGGAAGCTGCTCCTGAACGCTCCCGTGATCGCGAGCAACGTGGCCGACCCCGGCTCCGTCAAGCCGCCGAAGGTCTTCATGACGTTCTACGACGCCCACAAGGACGGCATGCTGGCGACGGACGTCTCGAGCAAGGCACAAGCGGCCGCGAAGCACATCAACTTCGCCCACCAGCTCGGAACGCTCGACCCCTCGAGCTTCCCAGAGATCTACATCGTCCAGGGCCGCCACGCGCCGGGACAGCTGATGGTCCTCGGCTCCGAGCCGGGCGAGAAGGACTACTCCCCGCTGTGGCTCGAGACGAACGAGCGGTGGAAGCACGGCGTCAAGCCGATCGTGATCAAGAGCGACGACCAGGTCGACGCGCTGATCGCGAAGGGCAAGCTCGTCGAGACGGGGACGCACATCGTCCTCGACTGCCCCGTGACCAGCACCCCGTAGCGGCACGACACGAAGGAAGGACGGAACGATGCGACGTCGGTTGATGATCATCGCCACGGTGATCGCGGTGATGATGGCCGTGTTCAGCGCGGGGTCGGCCGGCGCCGCATCGTCCATCAGGGCGGTCGGGGGCGCGTCCGGGTTCCACTGGGCGCCGGGCTCCGTCCGCGTCGCCGCCGGCACGAAGATCGTGTGGAAGGCGGTGACGGGAACACACACCGTCACCGCCTACGGCGGCAGATGGAAGAAGAACACGACGCTCACGAGCGGTGGCACGACCTCGTTCACGTTCCGGAGCCGGGGTGTCTATCACTTCCGCTGCCGGTTCCACTCCGTGCTCGTGAACGGCGTCTGCCGAGGGATGTGCGGCAAGGTCGTCGTGACGTAACCGCGGTTCCGGGTTCGAGCACGCTCGCATCCACGGCTAGGATGCGAGCGTGCCTGCCTGCCCGAGCTGCGGGAAGGACAACCCCGCCGACTTCACGTACTGCGGGCACTGCCGGACGCCGCTCCGCGAGGTCACTGCCTGGAGCGAGGAGCGCAAGCTCGCCACGATCGTGTTCGCCGATCTGACCGGTTCCGTCGAGCTCGGCGAGCGGTTGGATCCCGAACGCCTGCGCTCGGTCCTGCAGCGGTACTTCATCGAGATGGCCGCGGCGGTGGATGCGTGGGGCGGCACGATCGAGAAATACATCGGCGACGCGGCGCTCGCCGTGTTCGGTGCCCCGGTCTCGCGCGAGGACGACGCCGAGCGCGCCGTCCGCGCCGCGCTCGAGATGTTCGAGCGACTCGACGAGCTGAACCCCGACCTCGAACGGCAGCACGGGGTGCGGCTCCAGATCCACATCGGCGTGAACACCGGCGAGGTGATCACGCCAGCCGGAGCCGAGGTCGACCAGCGCATCGTCGCCGGCGACGCGGTGAACGTCGCGGCGCGCCTCGAACAGGCCGCGGAGCCGGGGACGATCTTCGTGGGCGAGCGCACGTTCACCGCGACGCATCGCTCCTTCCGGTTCGCTCCCCCGATCCCGTTCGAACTGAAGGGGAAATCAGGGATCGTCCAGGGGTACCGGTTGCTCGGTCGCGAGCCCGGGATGGAGGGCGAGCGCGCCTCGACCGGACTCGCGACGGCGATGGTCGGTCGGGATCGCGAACTGGGGTCGCTGCTGGAGGCACTGGCCGACGCCGCCTCGTCAGGCGAGGTCCGTGCTGTCCTCGTGCTCGGCGCCGCCGGGATCGGGAAGAGCCGGCTCCTCCACGAGTTCATGGACCGCGCCGCCCTGCGGGACCCCACCCCCGCGATCTACCGGGGACGCTGCCTCGCCACCGGCCGCGGCATCACCTACTGGGCGCTCGGCGAGATGCTGCGATCGGCGTTCGGGATCGCGTTCGACGACGCGGTCGAGGTCGCGGCAGGCAGGGTGCACGCGGGGGTCCGCGCGGCGATGGCCGACGCCGGGGCTTCCGACGACGACGTGCGGATCACCGCCGCCGCCCTCGCCGTCACCGCCGGGCTGCCGCTCGCCGGCGGCCCCCTGGATGGGCTGGAGCCCGAGGAGGTCGGCGACCAGATCGCCCGCGCCTGGCCGAGGTTCGTCACCGCGCTGGCCGGCCGCGGGCCGACGATCCTCGTGGTCGAGGACCTTCACTGGGCGGATGACCAACTCCTGGAGATCCTGCGGCTGATCGCGACCCGCTCGCAGGGGCCCGTGCTGATCGTCGGGACGGCCCGTCCGGAGTTCGCCGCGTCCGATCCGGCGTTCACCGACGGCATCGCGGGCTCCGCGATCCTCGAACTGGAGCCGTTGTCCGACGACCAGAGCGCGCAGCTCGTCGCGGGTCTCCTCGTCGGCGCGGAGCTGCCCGCGGATCTGCGCGCGCGTATGACCGAGAAGGCCGAGGGCAACCCGCTGTTCCTCGAGGAGATGGTCCGACGGCTGATCGACGAGGGCGTGGTCGTCCGCGAGGCCGACGGCTGGGTGGCGCGCGCCGGCGCGTACTCCCCCACGCTGCCGGACACGGTACTCGCGGTCCTCGCGGCCCGGATCGACGCGCTCCCGCCCGTCGAGAAGCGAGCGCTCCAGGAGGCGTCCGTCGTGGGCCGGAGCTTCTGGGCGGAGCCGCTCGCGCGCACGCTCCGGCGTCCGGATCTCACCGACGCCCTGGCCGGGCTCGAAGCGAAGGGCCTCCTGCGTGCGCAGCCCGTCTCGAGCTTCGCGGGGAACGCCGAGCACCGCTTCGCCCACGCGCTGATCCGGGACGTCGCCTACGGATCGCTCCCGGTCGCGCGGCGCGCTCGGGCACACGCCGAGGTCGCATCGTGGATGACCGCCGTCGCGGGCGATCGCTCCGAGGAGGTCGCGGAGTTGATCGCCGATCACTACGTCCGGGCGGTCACGGGCGACGCGGACCTGGCGTGGTTCGACGAGCCCGAGAGACGGCGGGACGTCGAACGCGCCGCGTTCGACGCGCTGCTGTTCGCCGGGTCGATCGCCCGCAGCCGGTACGCGGTGCCGCGCGCCGTCGAGCTCCACACGACGGCGGTCGCCCTGGCGTCGACGCGCGCCGACCGCGCCAAGGCGCTGGAGGCCGCCGGCGACGACCACGAGGCGGCGATCCACGGCGACGAGGCCCTCTCTGCCTATCGGGACGCGATCTCGCTGCTCCGCGACGATCCGGCCGCCGACGGGGACCGAGGGCGGGTCTGCAAGAAGGCGGCCGAGCTGGTCCTCGCCCGGAGCGGCGCGTTCAGTTCCATGCAGGAACCGGCGATGGTCGACGACCTCGTGCTCGAAGGGCTGTCGTGCGCCTCGGATCCGGCCGACGTCGCCTGGCTCCGGGCCCTGTGGGGCGCGGCGGCGATCTGGTGGCGGAGCACGGGCGGGCAGGTCGACTCCTTCGAAGACCGGACCCGCTCGCTCTCGACCGCGCTGGACGAGGCCGGCGCCCTCGAGCTGCCCGAGCTCGAGGCGTTCGCGCGGGAGTTCCTCTGCGAGGTCCACATGGCGCGCGGCTCGTACGAGCGGGTCGCCGAGCTCAGCCGCGAGGTCGAGGTCTTCGACCGGATCTCGTCGCCCGCCCAGCGCTCGCTCGGGCTCGTCGAGACCGCGATCTGGGCTCGCGACGTGGCGGGCGAGCCGGAGCGCGCGCTTGACCTCGGGATGCGCGGGTACGAGCTCGCCCGGGACCTCAGCGCGCACGACCTGATGCACGCGACCGGCTTCGTGATCCCGACGCTGCTGCAGTTGGGCCGCTGGCGCGAGCTCGATCCGATCCTCGATGCGCACGTGGCGGCGTTCGCCGAGGAGGCCGACGCGACCTGCGAGCTGCTCCACGCCGGGGTCCTGGCCGGAGCGACCCGCGCGGCGTTGGGCGGCGACGCGGCGCGGGCGCGCGAGCTCGGCGACCTTGCGAAGCCGTTCGTCTCGACCGACCCGTTGTGGGCCGGCTACGTCGACTGCTGGCGCGCCCGGCTGCGGATCGCGGAGGGCGATGCGGACGAAGGGCTCCGGCTCGCGAGCGCCGCGCGCGGCTCGTCGCCGCCGTGGCCTCGCCTGCACGCGACGCTCGTGGTGCTGGAGGCCTTGAGCGCTCTCGACGATCCCGACGCGCTCGCCGCGTTCCTCCCGGATGCCCGGCGCGACCAGGACGGCTTCGCGATGCTCCCCCCGGCGTGCGACCGGGCCGAGGGGGACTTCGCGGCGGTGCGTGGCGATCCCGAAAGCGCCGGCAAGCTCTGGCTGCGCTCCCTCGAGGCGTTCGAGGCGCTCGGCGTCCCCTACGAAGCGGCCGGGACGAAAGAACGGCTCGCGAGCGTGTCACCGCCCGACGAGGCGCAGACGTTCCTGCGGGACGCGCTTTTAACCTACGACCGGATGGGCGCCCGCCCCGCGACCGAACGGGTCGAGCTGGCGTTGAAGTAGGGTCCCGACGTCCACGCGAGGCCGGAGGTGAGCTTCGCCCGAGCGACCGGAGGTCGCGATGTCGCGGGAAGCGATCGGGGCCGTGGTCGACACGCTGGGCGGCGCGATCGTCGTCGAGCCGATCGAGGTCGACGACCCCGGACCCGGCGAGGTGCTCGTCCGGATCGTGGCGAACGGCGTGTGTCACAGCGACCTCTGGGCGCGCGAGAACGGCAACTGGGGTGCGCCGCTGCCGATGCTGCTCGGCCACGAAGGCGCCGGTGTGGTCGAGGCCCTCGGCGACGGCGTCGACGGTCTGTCCGTCGGCGATCCCGTCGTGATCGCGTGGGCGGTCCCTTGCGGCGCCTGCGCGCCCTGTCGCCGGAACCAGCCGAGGCGCTGCTCGCACGCGTGGACCCAGCCGCCCCGCATGCGACGGGCACGCGACGGCGCGCCGCTCGCCGGCGTCCTCGCGTGCGGGACGATGGCCACCCACACCGTGGTGCACGCCGCGCAGGCGATCCCGATGCCGCCGGAGATCCCGTTCGATCGCGCGCGCCTCCTGGGATGCGGCGTCTCGACGGGCGTCGGCGCAGCCGTGCAGACGGCGGAGGTCCTCCCGGGATCGAGCGTCGCCGTGATCGGCCTCGGCGGCATCGGTCTGTCCGCGCTCCAGGGGGCGAAGATCCGCGGCGCCGAACGCCTGATCGCCGTCGACATCGCGCCTGCCAAGCTGGCGTGGGCCGAACGGTTCGGCGCCACGGACGTCGTGGACGCATCCGCGACCGATCCGGTGGACGCGGTCCGGCGA
>Ga0335082_10005430_pt1 | contig 13939 bp, 9 predicted proteins | sample Lox_Sample_41_FD_206718 | JGI IMG/M metagenome (GOLD analysis project Ga0335082, IMG submission 206718) | Soil microbial communities from Loxahatchee National Wildlife Refuge, Florida, United States - Lox_Sample_4.1 | ecosystem: Environmental > Terrestrial > Soil > Wetlands | place: USA: Florida...
ACTGAGCATGCGGAAAAGTATGCCGCTTTCGAGTCCACTCTGAAATCCTTCTACCCGAATCTGCAACTCCTGAAGCCGATCGAAGATCACGACGTGGAGAAGGAAGCTTATCGGAAGTGTCGCAAGTTGTTTGAAGAGAGTTCGGACTTGGCAGGGATTTACGTCACAACCGAGGCCTCGATCCCGGTGTTGAGGGCCGCGTGCGATGCCTGTGTCCTCGACCGTCTGACCGTAATCAGCACAGATTTATTTCCTGATCTCGTTCCGTTCATCCGCTCGGGTGCGGTCGTGGCGACGATCTATCAGCGTCCCCGAGCGCAAGGGCAAATGGCCCTGCGCCTGTTGCATGAATTCCTGGCAGAGGGCGGACGACGATCCCATCAGGTGGCACTGGCGCCGCACCTTGTCATGCGCGGCAACCTCGATTTCTTCTTGCGGCGGCAGTCCCAGGAATCTGCCAGCAAGAATGGAGACTCATCCCGCGAGACACGGGGACTGATGCAGGATTTCGCTTAATTCATTCCATACAGGTCAGGACGGATTCATGGCATACCTGGGCATTGACGTCGGCACCGGCGGTACGCGCGCTCTTGTGATTGATGCGCAAGGAAAGGTTGTGGCTTCCGCTTCCGAGGAGCACGCTCACTTCGCGAGCCCCCGCCCCGGATGGGCTGAACAGGATCCGCAGGATTGGTGGCGAGCCGCCGGCCTTGCCGTCCGGAAAGCCCTGCAATCATCCGGGCTGAAACCGGATGGCGTGGCCTGTGTTGGTTTTTCGGGTCAGATGCATGGCGCAGTCTTGCTCGACCAATCGGACGATGTCGTGCGCAATGCTCTCATCTGGTGCGATCAGCGCAGCGATCCGCAGAGCCACGAACTGGAGCAGATGTTCGGGCGTGATGAACTCATCCGCCTGACCTGCAACCCTCCCCTCACCAACTTCACGTTGACCAAATTTCTCTGGGTCCGCGAGAACGAGCCGAAGAATTGGGACCGTGTTGCGCATGTGATGCTTCCAAAAGATTATGTTCGCTTCCGGCTCACCGGGGACCGCGCGATCGATATGGCCGACGCGTCAGGCACGCTGCTGCTCGACGTTGCAAATCGAAAATGGTCGGAAAAGATCCTCACCAAGACTGGCATCAAGGAAAGTCTGCTTCCGGCTTTGTTTGAGTCTCCACAGGTCTGCGGGAAAGTGAACGCCGCTGGGTCCGAGGCAACCGGATTGAAGGTCGGAACTCCAGTTGTAGCCGGTGCGGGGGACCAGGCTGCCGGTGCCGTGGGTATGGGCATCGCACGCGTGGGAGCGGTGAGCGCGACGATCGGGACATCTGGAGTGGTGTTTGCTTCCACCGATCGTCCAGCGATGGATCCAGCCGGACGTCTGCACACCTTCTGTCATGCGATTCCGGGCCGCTGGCATGTAATGGGCGTAACCCAAGCCGCGGGATTATCACTGCGCTGGTATCGCGACAATTTTGGTGCCGCCTCGCCCGGCGTACAGAAAAAAGATGGCCGCGATCCCTACGATGTGTTTGCCGAAGAAGCTGCGTCGGCGCCCGCCGGATCAGAGGGTGCGTACTGGGTGCCGTATCTGATGGGCGAGCGCACGCCGCACCTCGACCCCAATGCGCGGGCGGCACTGGTCGGACTGACTGCTTCACACACGAGGGCGCACGTTATCCGGACCATCATGGAAGGTGTGGCTTTCAGCTTGAAAGACACATTCACGATTTTCGAAGAGATGAAGATTCCCGTGACATCGATTCGGCTCGGCGGAGGCGGCGCACGCTCGCCGCTGTGGCGGCAGATCCAGGCAGACGTCTACGGTAGGGAAGTCGAGATTGTCGCCGCAGAAGAGGGCGCAGCTTATGGCGCGGCGATTCTGGCGGGCACGGGCGCGGGGGCGTGGGCATCAGTGGAGCAGGCTTGCGGTGCCATCGTGAGCGTGGCGAAGAGAGTCACGCCGAATCAGAAAGACTCGGCGACCATGCAGCAGGCATACTCGACATACCGAAAGATCTATCCAGCCCTGCGTCAAATCAGATAGCCCAATGGCCGGGCTCATAAACTGCAGCGCGGAATTTTCAAGAAGCCAACTGGGTGACTCCTCCACCCTCGATGATCCCCTGGACAGAAGGCTCGGTTCCGGCTCGCCATAAAACTCTGAGGCAATCATCTCCCAGGCAGTTGTATGCCGCGAGTTTGTCGAGGCGCTCACAGTCCGCACGTAAACGCTCCTTCCAGACCTCAAAATCCAATTGGGATTTCTCGGATTCTCTCTTCTCTGTCATCTCCCGCGTTTCATTACGACCAGTCACGTTTCATAGTACGCCCACTCCCACCTTGTCTATTCTTCTTTTCCTGTAAAAACTAACAGTTCATTATCTTTCGCGAGGTTGTTATTGAAACAGAGTGCCGGCTGGTTCGGAGCCAATCCGAATTGACTGAAGGGAGTGTTGGGGGGAAGTGTGCAAGCCACGCAGTCATTCCAAGGGAACGTCACCTTCAAAGGCAAAGGGGCAGGCGGGATCAAGCAAAAGGCAAATCGATTCGCGCTCGGACTCTCGTTTTATGTAATTGTATTGGCTTGTGTTACGGCAAGCCTGCCACTGGTTGCCCACTCGACTCACGAGTCCTCTGGCCCATCTGCATCGCAACCAATAGACGCCAACAAAGGCCCACCTGAGCTCAATCATCACGTCAGCGGTTGGGCGCTGATTGGAGTTGGCATGCTGGTGCTTACCGGGTTCCTTTCGCCCAGGTTCGAAACCCACCGCTACCTTTGGCCTGCCCTTTTTATTCTCGCCGGGCTCTACTTGGCCCTATGGAGCGATGGGGAAATTTGGCCAAGAGGAAATCTGAATTGGTTATGGCTCTTGCACCATGACGCCGAGGCTCGACAGCATAAGGTCTACTCGCTCCTTCTGGTTACAATCGGCGTGATCGAGTACGCCCGCATCCGAGGCTCCCTAACGCGATTCTGGAGAACGTGGGCCTTTCCTCTCCTCGCTGTGATGGGTGCGGGTATGTTGTTGCTCCACGATCACACGGGAGGCTCCGGCGCGCGCTCACCCGAGGCAGAAGCTTACTTGGTCAATCCGGCTTTCGATGTGGACGGCAAACCCCGAACGGCAAGCTCGGCTAAGGACGATGCGGATAACTCACTCGACCAGCAGCACCCGCTTCAAGCTACTTCTGACAGCGGCATGACCGCAGCACCAATGGCTCACGGCGCTATGCTGATGGATCCTTCTCCAATGACTATGGCTGTTTCTACAGGAGATAGCGTCTCTGGCTCTCGCCACCACATCATGACCGACTCGATGCTTCGGGTCGAGCGTCAACATATGTGGTTCCTGACCGTCGGACTCTCTATCGCACTCTTCAAGTTCATCTCGGATGGAGAATTCTTCCGCAACCGCATGGTCCCCTATATGTGGCCAACCTGCATGTTGCTGCTCGGATTCATGCTGGTGCTCTATCGGGAATAGCCCAGACAGCCGAGCCCCGACTGCGTGGGGACGATTACTGGCAGTAAAGTCGCGTCGCCTCGTGCCAAAAGCAAAGAGGATTCACGCTGCCATAGGCGTGCTCAGAGCCCCGATCTGCTGCAGCATCCCGAGCTGATCCCAGTTGTCCCAGCCCTCGACGATCTTTCCATCAGCGAAGCGGACCAGCGTGACGCCGCGTGTCCGTACCGTCCGGCCGCTGGCCGGCATCCCTAGCGTATCGCCGGTATGTTTCATGATTGACGACCAACGCAGCGCGCCCTTGTCGTCGGTGGCAAAGACGTCTTCCACGGTAAGCTGCATCTCGGAGAACGCGCCACGGATTTTCCGCACAAAGCGCTCGAACTCCTCCGGGCCGTGAAGCTCCCCTTCGGCGCCCTCTTGTCCGTGGGCGATTGCGTCGGGAGAAAACAGTTCATAAACAGTTTCGATTCGGCCCTCGTTCCACACTTCCTGGAACCAGCGTCGCATGAGCTGGACATTCTGTTCGACGGACATAGGCCTCCACTCCTCTGGTCTGATTTCGGGCGTCACACGTTACCCCAGGGAAAGGAAGCGGGCAAGCGAAATGTAATGAGGAAATGGCTATGCCGAAGTATGGTTACTAATTTCATCCCACTCCGTCTGTAGCTATGGCTTACCCTGTTTACGTCCATGCGCTACGCAATTCTTCTTTCAATTTTGCTCAATGCGACAGCCGGGTTTTCGCAGGAACCCATTCGCGTCAAAGTCAATCTCGTCAACGTCTCCTTTTCGGTGCGTAACTCCCGGGGTGCATTGGTTGAGAATCTGACGAAGGATGATTTCGAGATTTTTGAGGATGCTGTTCCTCAGAAGATCGCTTTCTTCTCTCGTAGTTCCGACGTGCCGCTCACGCTTGGACTAGTGGTGGATGCCAGCGGTAGTCAGGAACATTTCTCCAAACAGCACAAGCACGACTTGGAGGTCTTCCTGCAAGAGCTCCTGGGACAAAACGATCGCGCCTTCATGTTGTTTTTCGGTAATCATCTGCGCCTCGCCAGCGACTTCACCCGATCGAGCAGCGAGATTCTGGACGGAATCAGTCGCTTCGAACGTGATAACAAGCATCTCGTCGAACTAGGACCGGACGAGTCCCGCGACCTCGGTACAGCGTTTTACGATGCCATCTTCTACTCCGTAGCCGAAAAACTCGCGCATGAGAAAGGTCGACGGGCGCTCCTGATCTTCAGTGACGGCGAAGACAACTCAAGCTCCCACGACATGATGACGACGATTGAAACCGCGCAGGATGCAAACGTGATACTGTTCCCCATCCGTTACACACAAAAAGAACACGGCAGGCTCACTGCCCGGAACAAGTACGGAATCCGAGTGATGGATCGCATCGCAAAAGAGACCGGCGGTACCACATTTGATGGGGAGACGATCGATCCGCACACATACTTTCATCAGATCGGCGAGGAACTTCGAAGTTCCTACGAATTGGCCTATTATCCAACCAACCCCATCAAAGACGATTCTTTCCGCAAGATATTAATCCGTCCTAAGCAAGACGGACTCAAAGTGCAAACAAAAACCGGATACTTTTCGCGTTAGTGCGGAATCAGGGGAGCGCGCAAACCCGATTCAACCCAGCCCACGCGACTCCCCACGGTCGCATGCCGAGCGGATCACTCGACCTGAATGCGTTGCCCGGTGACGTCCCCTGCAATCTCCGTGACAAAATTCCCGGAAGCGTCATAGATATCCAGGGTGAAGCTGCCCGTTTGCGCGTTGCCCTTTTGATTCAAATAGACTGTCTCACTCAAGTGAAACGTCCCTTGAAAATTTCCATCAGTGTCATAGCTCCATACACGATGAGCTAGCTTTATGGCGCCGCTAGGGGTCTTAACCCATGTGCCCAGACAAATGGCGCTGGTACGCGGGTCTACATTTGGGTTATGTACTTCTGTCCCGCCGAGGTTCCAGTTTTGAAAAGCTTCCTGGATGGGCTGCCCACCCACCACGAACTGCACGTACCACATGCCGACGATTGAAGAGTTGGCTGGCCTGTTTGTGATCGAGGCGGCAGCGAGTTGCTTACCTACCGCGGAACTGACAATCGCTTTCCCCGTTGCCATCGCAGCTAAGCTATCCCCACAGGAAGCTGCAGCACTCACACTCAGTCCTATCGTTACTGCGGCGCACATCGCGAGCTTCGTCCAATTTTCAGCGAAAATCGTCTTCATCATCCTTCTCCTTTTGAACTTTGAGCGTTTCGAACGGGCGGTGAAAAGACTTAATTAGCTCCCCCAAGTGCCCGCTCGCGCCCATACTTATGCCGCGCACGCGAGTTTCCGGCAATGCAAACCGGATCACGGGCAGTACATTTTCACAACACGGTCTAAACAACTGAAATGGCGCTAGTTATGAGGCGTTGGCGGAGTGGAGCATTCGTTCGACCTCTCAGTTGACTGCCGCGCGAATTGCGTTCAGAATCGTGCGGGCTTGTTTCCTGGTTAGAATCCCGCCTCACGCCGGACAGTCTGGGGACGATGAAGACTTCTAGAGCGCGCACCGCGCTGTTCGGGCCGTATTCGCTTGATCTCCGCTCCGGCGAGCTACAAAAGTTCGGCAGCAACATCAAGATGGGGGAACAGAGCTTCCGTATTCTGTGTCTGCTGCTTGATGCGAACGGCGAGATGGTCACTCGCGAGGAGCTTCGAGAACAGCTCTGGGCCAGTGATACCTTCGTCGACTTCGACCACGGGCTGAATTCCGCCGTGCAGCGCCTCCGCGATTGCCTGTCCGATTCCGCTGAAGATCCGCGTTGGATCGCGACCGTCCCGCGGCGTGGCTACCGCTTCGTCGGGCAAGTGGATTGGCAGGATGACAACAAGCTTGCGCCTGTAGTGGATGCTCAACTGCAAACGTCGGAAACCTCGCGCAGCACGGAACTACAAGCCGCGGTGAGCCCGGAAGCCGGAAAAAACTCCACTTCGCATCAACTTGCCGCAGACCTGGCGAAGGGTAACGAAGCGAATTTGCTATTGTCGGCTAACGCATCAGCGTTAGGCCCACGGCCGCCGATGGTACCCGGAATTGCCACCAACGGCGCGGAGCATTTCCGAAAAGCTGTCGTCCTTGCCTTGCTCTTCATATTGGCTCTTAGCGCTTTTACTTATGGCGGATGGCGATTCTTTCGCCGTGGTGAGCCCACCAAACAAGTAATGCTCGCAGTACTTCCGTTCGAAAACCTGAGCGGCGATCCGGGCCAGGACTATTTCAGCGACGGGCTTACCGAAGAAATCATTAGCCAGCTCGGAGCGCTTAGTCCGGAGCGGCTCGGAGTCATCGCACGCACCACGTCGATGACCTACAGGAATACTTCTAAAAGTGTCCAGCAGATTGGCCAGGAACTGGGCGTGGACTATGTGCTTGAGAGTAGCGTTCGACGCGATGGCGACCAGGTTCGAGTCACCGCCCAGCTCATTCGCACGCGGGACCAGGTCCACATCTGGGCACAGAGCTACGACCGAAACATTATCGGCTCCATCGTCTTGCAAGAAGAGGTGGCGCGGGCGGTGGCGAACCAGATTGAGGTGAAGCTCAGCCCGGTTTACGCCAACCGCTCGACCCGGTCCCACTCCGATCCATTGGCCAACGAAGCCTATCTGCGAGGCCAATATTTTGGGAATCAATTTACGGCGGAAGGTTACTGGAAGGCCATCGATTACTTTCACCAGGCCATCGAGCGCGACCCGCAATTCGCTGAGGCCTATTCAGGGTTGGCGGATTCTTATCGTTGGCTAATCATCACCGACACGATTTCTCCCTCCGAGGGAGGTCGCAAAATGAACGACGCCGCCCGTCAGTCGGTGCAACTGAACAACTCTCTGGCAGAATCACACACTGCCTTGGGCGGCGTGCGGATGAATTTCTACGATTGGCCGAGCGCAGAGAGCGAGTTCCAGCGCGCGAATGCACTCAATCCAAGCTACCCCGGATCGCATCGCATGTATGCGGCTCTGCTCGCTGCCCAGAAACGCCATCGCGAGGCCGTGGAGGAAATCGACCAGGCAGTTAGGCTCGACCCCTTATCGTTACCTAACAATGCAGAGGCAGTGCGCACGTTGTACTATGCCCGCGATTACGATGGCGCAATCGCTCAGGCACAAAAGGCGATGCAGCTAGACCCTGCTTATTACCGGATTCATTTCTGGCTCGGCCGGGTCTATGGGCAAAAAGGGATGTTCCAACAAGCCGTCGATGAATCGGAGAGAGTTCTCAAAGCGACCCCGGATAGCACTCTGGGGCTTACCGAACTGGCTTATAGTCTTGCCGCCGCCGGGCAGGCAACCCGTGCGCGGACGATTCTTCGAACCCTCGAGCAACGATCCCGATCGAGTTGGGTTCCCGCTTACAACCTCGCGATCATCCATATTGCGCTGAAGGAAAACGACGAGGCCTTGCACTACTTACAAAAGGCATATGACGAACAAGACTGGGCTCTACTGGTTCTCGCCGTCGAACCCAGGCTCGATGCTTTGCGCAGCGATCCACGTTTTCAGGAACTTTGCAGGAAGCTGAAATTTTCTGTCTAATTTAGGATGGATTGTTTGCCGGCGCACTGGCGGGCCAGGCGCGTCAAATTGGACCTGCCACCGTCCCCTCTATGTCGGTTACATTACGCGGCATGGTTGCCAGGCTGGCGGTTTAGCCTGACTTCGGCGGTGACCTCAGTGCCTTTCCCAGGCTTGGAATTGATCAACAATCGCCCCTCTTCCAGCCTCAGACGTTCCCGCATCGTAGCAAGCCCCAGCCCACTTGCGGCACCTGCAGTACTAAACCCGCATCCGTAATCTCGAATCGTCATTCGCAGCGACCCGTCGTCCGTGAAAATTCTCAGGTCAGCACGCTCGGAGCCACTGTATTTGATGGAATTATTGAGCGCTTCCTGCGCCACACGATAGAAGCAGAGGGCAGTGTCTTCCGCAAGAGGAAATGGGACATTCTCCCCCGAATACCGAATGTCAATCTGATGTTGACGGGCGAGTTGCTGGCAGAGCGTCCGTAACGCCCCCTCCAATCCCAACGCTTCGAGCCTGCTGGAATGCAGTTGGTGAGACAAGTCGTGAACATCCGTACTAAGCTCATGTACTTCCCGCAGTGTCTGGTTCACCCAATCTTGCTCGTTCGCCTCGTCTTTCTGGCTATCAAGTTCAAGGGAAATCATCGCCAGGCGTTGTCCAATATCATCATGCAGCTCGCGGGCAATTCGCTTCCGCTCTTGTTCCCCGGCATTAATGAGGCGGCCGCTCAGTCTCTTCAGCTCCGACTCTGAGCGTTGTCGCCGCCTCCCCTCGATCTTCAGTTTGACGATCAGAAGAAACTGCAGCGCGAACACCGCTACACTGGTCAAGATATAACCCCAGTATCGCTGCCAAAGGGTCGGTTCCCGGAATTCGACGATAGCTCCGGCGGGAAGCCGGCTCTCAGAGAGCTTCCAACGCTGCAGTTGTCTCCAGTCCACTCTGATCGAACTTGGCGGTGCGTCCACAACCTGGGCAAGCGGCTTTTCCCCGTGTAAAACTCTCAGCGCCATGAGTGCCGCCTTCCGGTCTGCTGCGTTGAAAGTTACGACGCTTCCGCCCACCGTACCGTTGCCCACATACGATATGGCATAGACCGGCACATTCGCCGAAACAGACAGTTGTGAACACACCTGCGGAGGCACATACACTCTGCCGCTGGGGTCTTTGTTGAACTCCTGATAAAGAACGATGCTCCGCGGGGGCAGTTGAGACACCCGGGTCAGGAGTTCAGGAAGCTCTATCTGGTCCAGATACTTGATCGTGACTCTTCCAGCAAACCGCCGCAGGTCCGCCTCGCTCGTCCGACGCATGAATTGCTCCCATTCCGAGATCCCCACAACATAAAAGACTTGGTCCACATCGGGCTGCAGGCGCAATGCCAGGTCCAGAGTGCCGGCGACATCAAGCTTGCTGGCAACTCCAGTAAACCGGGCCGGCAGGTCTTTCGGAATCATTCCGCGATCAATCGTGGTGAACACTACCGGAGTATTGGCCCAGGGATTTGGCTTCTCGTTCACCAGCAGATGGAGGGCAATCGGGCTCACCGTAACAATCAAGTCGAAGTTCTGGCCCTTATACTTTTCGCTCAAGAACCGGATGAATTGTGAATCATCGGCGTATAGCCTCTTTTCGTCTCTGTATTCGTTGAATGTCTGGATGTGGAAGTCGCGATCGGATGCGAACACATCCTCGATCTCTTGATCGGCGGCAATGTTATAGGGCAGCTTCGGAAAACCGCCGTGCAACACCAGAACGTTCTTTTGCGTCTGTGCACAGGCATAGCTCACGGTGATCGCTAAGACCAACGCGACCATGAACCTTATGGATATGCAATGTTGGGATGCGCGACGCACAACTCTAGCCACCTGGCCGCCGATGGGCAGTCCCCCAAGTTTGAACATCTTACCAGTCCTGCCAACAATGGAAAATCAGAAGTTGAGAGTTAAAGCCAACTGAATGACTCTCGGGTTGACGGCGGTGGCCTGAATGACTCCAAAGGTAGAGGAATTGAAGTTGTTGTCCGGATTGCTGAACTGAGGGTGGTTGAAGGCATTGAAGAACTCCCCACGAAATCGCAGGCTACTCTCCCTGAGAAATCGAAGCGCGAAATCCCGGGAAATCGCAAGGTCTGCATTGGCTTGCCCCGGACCGTTAACGATTCCCGTTCCGCTGTTGCCGAAGTCTGTTCCAATGCCATCGGCCCCGATGACCGGCGGTGTCGTGAAACAGGTCTTGTCGAAATAGCTATTCAGCTTAGACTCGACAGATCCCGGAGCCACCGCCTTGGCAGGCGAGCAGCCAGTAGCAAGCTGGGCGCGATCCTGGCTAATCCCGAATACATTGGTCGAATTTACCGCAAGGATCGTTAACGCGCTGCCCGATTGGATTGTCACTACTCCCGCTAGCGTCCAGCCTTCTGTCAGATGATGAGCAATGTTTTTCCCCGCCACTCCAGGCACAGCGTAGGTGGCACTGAATATGAATCGCTGTGCACGATCGAAACTCACTCGTCCGCGCCGTGCTTTCGCATCGTTTTGATTTCCACGCGTAATAGCGTTTCCGGACGACGTCGCATTCACATTCGCTCCATCGGTATCCAGGCTCTTGGAAAAGGTATACGACGCGAGGAATTGAAGTCCGTTGCTTAGGCGCTTCGTCAAGCTTGTTTCCATGCCGTCGTACCAGGATTGGCCGGCCGACTCGTTAAGGATCAGTCCGCTGGGCGTAAAGCCGATGATCGGAACGCGTTCCGGAATGTTGAGGATGGTGTTCTCGATTTCACCGCGTACGGGGTGATCGGGCGTGGCCAACTGCGCCTGATTGAAAGATCGGAACCGTTGCAAGTGGGTGCCACGAGTTCCGACGTATCCCACTTCGAACATCCAATTTCGATGAATCTCGGTTTGCACGTTGAGACCAAATTGTTGCAATACGGCAGGTCGGAAATCGGCGGATACGGTGTCCAGACTCCCTACATTGCCGGGCAAGTACGGTGGAAAGGAAGGAAATGATTCTTCTGTTGGAAAAGGCGTTCGGAACGGAGCTTGAAAACTGGCGCTTGCGTTGCCAGCGCCTGAGAAAAGTCGGGTCACGGAAAAGGGCGGGCTGAAAACGTTCTGAAAAAATGCCTGACCTGTGGGGCGGGAAAAGTAGAGGCCGTAGCCTCCTCGCAAAACAGAGGACGCAAGGTTGGGAACTCTCCACGCAAAACCCAGGCGCGGCGCAAGCAAATCTTGCCCTTTAGCGTAGTTGCCAAACTCGTTATCGGCCCGAAAAACTCCGGGCGGAATGGTACCTGAAAAGTTGGAGGCAACAATGTATCCTGCAACGCTTCCTTCCTCTGGCGCATTCGGGTCAGCTCTTGCGATGTCAAAGCTGGAGTTCCGGCCCAGTTTGTCGGCAAACTGACCAACTCGTTCGTACCTCAACCCCAAATTGAGGGTCAGCGAGCGGCTGATGCGCCAGTCGTCCTGTCCGAAAAGTGAAGCTTCCCAGGCTCGGTACTGGCGATCCAGAAGCCCGAAATTGTCGAGCGATTCAAAGACATTACTAAATCCTCCGCTGCCGTTTTGGCTGGCATCCAGCCCCAACAAAAAGTCCGGCCAGCTCAGGAACTCTGCGAAGGACCCGATTCCAACAATGTGAAGATTGTCCTGAATTCGAGCCATCGATCCACCCAAACGTGCGGCGTGTCTGCCACGAAGCACACTGAAGTTGTCGCTGGCCGAAAAATTGCTTTGCCGGATCGTCCGCGGAAACGCCGGTGCGAAGCTGACGGAACCCAGAATGAGTAAGGTCGGCAGCTCATTCGCCTGGTTCATCGCGCTCTCGGTTACGCCAACGTCCGACCAGTGGAAAGGCACCGACGGGATCGTGCTGGTCGCGGTGTAGAGGTATCCAACTTCCGCGCTGTTGAGCATCGCAGTCCCAAAGCTGTGAGTGTGGGACACCGAAAGAACGCGAAACTCGGAATTGGCATCACCATGGAATCCGCGGGAATTCCCGACGGGATTTACCGCACTACCAGGAAATGTCACCAGCGCCCCATCATTAGCGAAAAAGAAACGCCCCGCGATCTTGTCCGCAGGCGAAATGATGGAATCGATGTTCGCGGTAAATTGGTCCTCATTAAAGTTGCAGGGCTCGCTGATGGTCGAAAATCCTTGGCTGGCAATGGGCTTCGAAGTATCCAGAGTTTGCGGATTCGGAATGAGGAACGATCCATCGGGCAATTTGAAATTTAGTATCGTCAAAGCGACGGGGTTAATGTTCGATCCATCCGGGTTGATGGCAAGACCACCGTTGGCGCCCGACATGCCACCAAACATTGCCCCGAGTTTGGCCGGCGAGCGATCATCCGTCAGTGGAGGAGTCGCCAGCGTCGCGCTGCAGGCGATGCGCGCTTGACCTGCTGCGAGTCCATTGATCTGGCGCGTTCCCTGATACGATCCGAAACCAAACAAGCGATCTTTCCAAACCGGACCTCCAAGCGTAAGTCCGAACTGATTCTGTTTTAATACACCCCGGGCTTGACCCGTCCGATTCCGAAAATAGTCATTCGCGTTGAGAGCGTCGTTGCGGAAGAATTCGAACAAGCTCCCGTGAAGGCTGTTGCTTCCGGATCTGGTGACGATACTGATGTTCGAACCCGCATACCTCCCATACGACGCGTCATAAAGAGCCGTTTGCATCTTGAATTCCTGAATCGTATCCGGGTTGGGAACCGGTATTCCTCCGCTCGCTGAGCTACTTCCCTGGACGTCGCTAACACTCACGCCATCGATCTGGAAATTGTTGTCGTAGGATCGGCCCCCGTGTACGAAAATCCCATCGTTCGACTTCTCGATTTGTGACACGCCACCTCCACCCAGCCCCAGTTCCATGGCGTTATTCACGCTGGCCGCGACTCCCGGCGAAAGAACGGCGATCTGAGTGAAGTTCCGTGTAACCAACGGGAGATGCTGTACGGCTGTCTCGTCCACGACTCGTCCAAGCGCAGCGCTGTCCGTCTGTAGCAAGGAAGAGTTAGCCTTCACTTCCACCTGCTCTCGGGCAGTCTCGACTTGCAGGCGCAATTCGAGGCGAAGGGTTTCAGTGACATTGATGTGGAGACCAGTCTGGTGCAGGGTGGCGAACTTCTCCTTTGCGACGTCAAGAACGTAATCGCCAGGTTGTAACATCTGAAAGGCGAAGAGCCCCGCGGCATTGGACTCTCGCGATTCGACCTGATTAGTTTGGACGTTTCGCAATCGAATGGTTGCTCGTGGAATCGGCGAGCCACTTGGATCGAGCACACTCCCAACCAGCGCACCGGTAGAACCGGTCTGTCCGTGCGCGCACAGTACAAGACCGAGGAGGGCAGCAATCGCCTTTTCAACGAGACGCGTCACTGGACGAAACCTCACACGGGCATGCAATTCATACGAGTGATCTCATCGGCGAGTTGCACTCGTCAACGTCCGCTTTGCCATGCAAATTGACAGCAAGGATTTGTGGAAGGAACTCGAGCCCCAGAAAATAGGCGAGAATTATACTCGCATTAATCCCGGACCTTCCTGCTCCGGGCGAGCGAATCAGGCCAGCAATTCAGCCAGTTCTATAAGATTGCCGAACGGGTCGGCAAAGAAAGCGAGCTTGCGGCTGATTGCGGGCAAAACGAACGGCTCGTTGACGATGACCGCGCGCGCGAAGTTTTGCAATCGTTTCATCCACATTGGTTACGGTCAGGCAGAAATGATGATAGCCGCCGTATTTCAGGCTATCTCCGAGGTCAGCGTAAGGGCGCACTTCCGTGGGAAGCTTGTCGCCGCCTCCGAGCACTTCGATCAGGAACTGATCGTCAGTCGGCGGCGCCAGGTAGGCGAGTTGCTC
>Ga0335082_10005432_pt1 | contig 13936 bp, 11 predicted proteins | sample Lox_Sample_41_FD_206718 | JGI IMG/M metagenome (GOLD analysis project Ga0335082, IMG submission 206718) | Soil microbial communities from Loxahatchee National Wildlife Refuge, Florida, United States - Lox_Sample_4.1 | ecosystem: Environmental > Terrestrial > Soil > Wetlands | place: USA...
GGTTGACCTTCGTCCTTTTCTCGCCACAGATAAATTATGTCACAGACGGTCAAACTTGTCTACAAACTTATGAATTGGTTAGTACCAGACTCGCCGTAAGCCCGCTGCTGCCGCATGGGGCAAATGCCATATCTTCGCCGCCCGCACGGCCTTAGCCAGCGCCTGAGGCACCCAGTTCCTGGCCGAGGGCCCGTCAGCGGGCGATCGCGAGGGCCGCGGAGGCGGCGGCCAGGGCATCGCCCTGGCCCAGGGTGACGGCCAGACCCGGGCCGGCCAGCCTGCCACACTGTCCCGCCGCACCCATGTCCGCTGGTCTATTCATCCGAACGGACGGTGGTTCCCGCCCCTCCCCGCTCCACGCTACGTCGTTGCGGCGAGTTTGCCACTGATTGCACTCGTTCGGTGGCATCATTAGCGCCAGGGTGCACCAACACTCGATGATTTGCAATAGTGCAAGAGAACTCGCGCGGAACGGAGTGGACGAGCCATGGCCCGACGCGGCGATCCAGGACAGAACCCGACCCTGCGCGGCCGCCGCCTGGCCATGGAACTGCTACGTCGCCGCGAGGCCACCGGCATGAGCCGCGAGGAGGTGGCGCGGCAGCTGGAGTGGTCGACGTCCACCATCTTCCGCATCGAGACCGGGCGGAGCCGCCCCCAGCCCGGGAACGTTCGGACGCTACTGGAGCTGTACGGCGTGACCGGGGCCGAACGGGACGGGCTGATCCAGCTCACCCGGGAGGCCCGCCAGCCCGGGTGGTGGCACTCGTTCCGCGACGTGCTGCCGAACCCGTACGAGGTCTACATCGGCCTGGAAGCCGGCGCCGCCTCGATCCGCAACTTCGAGCCCGTAGTCGTGCCGGGCCTGCTCCAGACCGAGGACTATGCCCGTGCGACGTTCAGGAACGGTCCCCGCGAGCTCGACCACGATGAAGTGGAGCGCCGCGTCGAGGTCCGCATGGCTCGGCAGAAGATCTTGAGCCGCGAGGACCGGCCGCGGCTATGGGCGGTCATCGACGAAGCGGTGATCCACCGCGTGGTCGGCGGGGTTAGTGTCATGCGCGCGCAACTCCGCCACCTAGCCGAGGCAGCCCAGCAAGGCAAGACGACGATCCAGGTGGTGCCATATCGTGCAGGTGCACACGCCGGGACCACCGGGCCATTCGTCATCTTGGACTATGCCGAGGCCACTGATCCTGACGTGGTGTACGTGGAGACGCTGGCCGGGGACATCTACCTCGAGGAGCGTTCGGACGTGAACCGCTATACCCTTGCATTTGACCGGCTGGTGGCCGCCGCGCTGCATCCTGATGAGTCCATGCAGTTGATCGGACGACTGGCCAGCACCTTGAGGTAGCGCGAGCACGTAGAGGAGGTGCGCGGGATGACCGAGATCGACCTGTCCCGCGCCGAGTGGCGGAAGAGCAGTTACAGCAGCCAGGACGGCAACTGCGTGGAAGTGACCCACACCCTGCCAGGGCTCGTAGCAGTGCGCGATTCGAAGGCTCCTGACGAGGCGAAACTGCTGGTCCCGCACCAGGCCTGGCGCGCCTTCCTCAAGGCGTACTCGTCTAAAGCGTAATCTGGCCAGGCAACTGGCCTCAGCCATATTTATCATTCTTTGGCGATATCACCATTTACCAATAAATGCGTATTGGCGCGGCCTGATCAGGCAACGAAGATGTTGGCCTTGTGCCAGTCGAGGTACTTGCGGCCAGGCAACTGGGCCTGGTCCGGGAGCAGGATCGTGTCGCGCAGCGGCGGGCGCCCGTAGTATTGCCGGGCAAGAGGATCCGTGCGGACCGCGCCGGCCAGCGCGCCGGAGACGTGGACCTGAAGGCTTGCGTCCACGGTGAGCAGGCCGGTGTCGAAGGCCACGTCGTGGCTGGGACAGGCGGCCAGGCCGTTGCGGAGATCCATCCGTTCGGCGGACGTGCTGTCCTTCCACGGCTTGATATGCCCCGCTACGAGCATGCGCTTACCGCCGAACGACCCCGGGTTCAGTCCGCAGAACACGCACCGCCCGCCGCAATTGGCCAGCACGTTCAGGGCGAACAGATGCTGCCCGACCCGGGCCGCGGCCAGCAGGATGCGCTCGGTCTGCTGCTCGGTCCAGGTCCCTTCGGCAGCGGCCTTAGCGATCTGGTCCCGGAAGGCATTCTCCAGGGCCGAAGGGCCGAGCTCGTCCTGGCCGAGGAGGTCGAACTCGCCGTCGTGCTCAAGTCCGAGGAAGTCGGGCAGGCGGTCTATGCCAATACCCTCGGCCCGAGCCGCGGTCAGCAGCGTGCGATAGATGCGGGTGAAGTGCGCGGGCTCATCGCGGAGCACGGCACCGGCCAGGATGTCCCACTTGCCACCGTGCGACCGGGAGCCGTCGAGGTTGGCCATCTTGGCCAGGATGCTCGAGGGCGGGCGGGAAAACAGCCGGGCTAGGGAGGGGATCGGCTCAGGCGCTAGACGTGCAGTCGAGCCGCCGAAGCGACGGTGGCTGACCTGGTAAGAGACGGCCAGGCAGAGCAGGGTCTCGACGGGGAGAAATACGGCTTGCCTGCCAGCGGAGACCGGGCTCCGGAGCTTGAGCTCGCGGAATTGCTGGCGGGCTTGGCTGACCGTCAGTTCCAGATAGTCAGCAAGTTCGGCCACATGGGGAGGTTACTCCTGCCGGGATCTCGGAGACGATCGCGGACACGGCGCAGAATCTCCGGATCGTTCACGGCCCCGACTGGTTGCTTCTCCTGCGTACGCGGTACCCGCTGGTTAGCCAGGCTGTTGGGACTACGGAACCAGGAATAATTTGGCTGTATGAACCGAACAGGTTGTCGCAGTGTTGCCGTTGGCCAGTAGCCAAGTCGCCCCTTCGACCTCAATGGCTTGCCGCTCGATGCCGTAGTGATGGGCCGAAAACGATATGTTCGACAATAAATCTCCTTGCTTTGCAAACCGTAACTGTCCGATCCACGTCAGCTAGATGGTAGGCCCCGGCGCCTGTCGCCCGAACGGCCACATTTACGCCTTTGAGACCAGGTGAGGGAGAGCTCGTGACCAAGCTGGCCGCCATTCTTGATCAGATCGACTCAGGAAGTGTGCTGCTGCCGGAGTTCCAACGTGGCTACGTGTGGAACCGCGACCAGGTCCGCGGGCTCATGCGCTCCCTCTACCGTGGCTATCCGGTTGGCGGCCTGCTCACCTGGGAGACTCAGGCCGACGGCTCGCTGGTCCGCGGCGAGGCCGCGGCCACGCCGGCCCTGCGGGTGCTGATCCTCGACGGCCAGCAGAGGATCACGTCCCTTTACGGCATCACCCGCGGACGGCCTCCCATCTTCTTCCAGGGCGATGAGAAGGCGTTCTCCGGCCTGCGGTTCAACGTGGAGGATGAGGCGTTCGAGTTCTACGCGCCAGCCAAAATGCGTGACGATCCGAGGTGGATCGACGTCACCTCGCTGTTCACGCAAGGTCTCGAACGTCACATCGGCGCGCTGAACGGGCACCCGGATACCCAGCCGCGGATCGTCATGTACATGGAGCGCCTGTCCCGGCTGCGGCAGGTGCTGGAACGCGACTTCCACGAGGAGCGGATCACCGGCGAGGACAAGACCGTCGACGTAGTCGTGGACATCTTCAACCGAGTCAACTCCGGGGGCACGAAGCTGTCCAAGGGTGACCTCGCGCTGGCCAAGAAGTGCGCTCACTGGCCAGAGGCCCGAGCCGCGATGCGGATCCACCTGGACCAGTGGGAAGAGGAAGGTTTTTCCTTCAACCTCGACTGGCTACTGCGCAATACCGCCGCCGTGGCGACCGGGCGGGCGGAGTTCAGTTTCCTGGACAACGTAAAGGTAGCTGACTTCAAAAAGGCCTTGGAGGCGTCCGCCAAGTACATAGGCCAGTTCCTCGACGTGGCGGCGGGGCGCCTCGGACTTGACCACGACCGCGTGCTGATGGGCAGATATGCGTTCCCTGTGGTTTGCCACCTGCTTCATCAGGCTGACGGTCATTTTGCCGACTTCGCGGAAACCGATCGCGTCCTGTACTGGTACATCCACTCCGCGCTCTGGGGCCGGTTCGCCGGGTCGACCGAGACCGTGCTCAACCAGGACTACGACACGGCCAGCCGGTCCGGGATCGCCGGCCTAATCGGGTCGCTCGAACGCTGGCGCGGCGGGAACCTAAGCATCGACAGCCAGGATTTCGAGGGCTTTGGCCGGGGCTCGCGGTTCTATCCGCTGCTGTACCTACTCACCCGGGTGCAAGGCGCCCGAGACTTCGGCAGCGGCCTGCCCTTGCATAGTCATCTGCTAGGTCACCTCACGAGCCTCCAGATCCACCACATCTTCCCCAAGGCAGTGCTGTATGCCGCCGAATACGGGCGGAGCCAGGTCAACGCGGTCGCCAACTTCTGCTTCCTGACCCAGGACACCAACCTTGCCATCGGAAAGCAGAAGCCAGAGGACTACTTCGGCGCCGTCGAAGCCAAGAATCCTGGCGCACTCGCTTCGCAATGGATCCCGCAGGACCCGGCACTGTGGCGCATCGACCGCTATCCGGATTTCCTCGCGGCCCGTCGCGAGCTGCTGGCCGATGCGGCCAACACGTTCCTTGACCAGCTGCGTTCGGGAAGCGCGCCCGGTCATGGCCAGCCGCTCGAACGACAGACAGTCGTGGTCGAGGACGTGGAAGACCTCGATTCCCGTAGAGATCAGGTGATGGCTCTCGTCGCGGAACTCGTTGAGCTTGGTTGCGCCGACCCCGCGGTGGACTGCGAGGTATCGGACCCGGCGACGGGAAGAATGCTGGCCATGGCCGAGGCGTGCTGGCCCGAAGGCCTGCAGCCAGGCCAAGGTGATCCTGTCATCCTCGAGCTCGACCCAGCGGATGCTGACCTACCGCGGCTCGAGGAAATCGGGTACGAAGTTTTCACATCCATCGACTCCCTGCGGGGCTACGTCCGTCGCCGGAATCAGGAAGCCGCAGGTCCGGCTGCAGAGTCATCGCTTCCCGCGGAAGCCGCGAGTGCTCCGGATCAGGACGATGTCCCAACCCCTGACGGGGACGCGGAGATGCGTGCCTCATTCGAACGGGCCATGCGGGATGTATACGTCCGGGCCAAGAAGGAGGCCAATTACACGGCCACATACTTTCTCACGATGCTGAGCGACCACGGCGGGCTCGGGACGGCACATCGGCTTCTTGCGTCATCCGAGGTCTCAAGCGGGTTCACGGCTCTCTATGAGCGAGGCCGTCTCGATCTCACCGTGGAGGCACTCGTGGTGAAACCGGAGTTCGCGAGCCTATTCACCGAGGATGAGATCGAGATTGCCAGGCATCGCCTGGACCAGCTCGGCTATCGCTCGCCGCCGACACCGGAAGAGTCCCATTAGAACTGCATTATTCCATCCGCCAGACGGTTCACGCTGTCCGGATAAACCGCTTCTCCTGGCTCCTGAGCACCTCACGCCGCTTCAGCGAGCACTGGAGAGCGCGTGCCGCCTGGCGTAGGTTTGGCATACCGGCACGAACGATGCGAAGATCTGGAGGCATCCACAATGCCCCGCCTGGCTATAGCCAAGAACTTCCTCGGTGAATACGCAAAGCTAGAGAAAAGCGTACAAAATGCCGTGGAGTCCGCAATCGGGAAATTCGAGGCGCACACCCACGCCGGCCTGCATCTCGAAAAACTGCGCAATAGCCGGGACGGACGCATACGTACGATTCGCGTCGATGCCTTCTGGCGGGGTGTCGTCCTCGCGCCCGAGTCGGGCGACACATACTGCCTGATCACCGTCATGCCGCACGACAAAGCCAATGCCTATGCCGCTAGCCACCGGTTCACCGTCAACCAGGCACTCGGAGTCCTGGAAGTCCGTAACGAGACCGCCCTGGAGCAAATAGAGCCATCGCTGGCGACGGTAGCCGGACCGTCAGATGACAGGCTTTACGCCCGTGTCAGCGACGCCGACCTCACCCGCCTGGGCATCGACGAGCACATCCTGCCCGTCGTCCGCCTGCTCAGTTCCGAAGCCCACCTGGAAGCCCTGCAGACAGTGCTGCCAGAAGCTCAGTACGCAGCACTTTATGCCCTGGCCTGCGGGATGACGGTCGAAGAGGCGTGGCGCGAGGTAGCGCAATATCTGCCGGCCGAGGCGCCGCAGGAACACGTCGACACCAGCGACCTGGTGACTGCCATGAAGCGCACTCCCAGCCAGGTTGTCTTCGTATCGGGCCACGAAGAACTTCAGCGCATCCTGGCTCACCCGTTCGATGCCTGGCGCATCTTCCTCTCTCCCGCCCAGCGCAGGATCGCGTACGCGCCCAGGTTCGCGGGCCCGGCGCAGGTGACCGGCGGCGCCGGCACCGGCAAGACGGTGACCGCGCTACACCGGGCGGCGCACCTGGCCGACCAGGCTCGCGCCCAGCTGTACTCTGCACAGTCGGGAAGCGCCGGGACGCCGATCTTGCTGACGACGTTCACCCGAAACCTCGCCGAATCGCTCGAGACGCAGTTCGGCCTGCTGGCCGAGGACGACGATGTGCGGCGCCAGGTCGAGATCCTCAACGTCGACCGGCTGGCCTACCGCATCGTGGAGCAGGCGCGCGGCACCCGGCCGGTCATCGCCGACGGGCATGAGCTAAGCCGGCGCTGGTCCGGCGCGGCCAGCCAGGCGGGCCTGCCGTTCACGCCGACCTTCCTGAACCGTGAATGGGAGCATGTCATCCTCGCCCAGGACCTGCACACCGAGCAGCAGTACTTGACCTGCTTGCGCGCTGGGCAGGGGACCCCCCTGGGTAAGTTCCAGCGCAGCCAGGTCTGGCGGCTGGCCCAGCAAGTCGTGGGAGAACTGCAGACCGAGGGGCATTCGACCTACTTCCAGCTGGCCAACGAGGCCGCGCACATTCTGCGTCAGTCCCTGGCCGCCCCGTACCGGCACGTGATCATCGACGAGGCGCAGGACCTGCACCCCGCCCAGTGGCGGCTGCTGCGTGCAGCAGCACCGCCAGGGCCTGACGACCTGTTCATCGTCGGCGATCCGCACCAGCGGATCTACGACAACCGGGTCTCGTTCGCCAAGCTCGGCATCGGTGTGCGCGGCCGGAGCCGGCGGCTGACCCTGAACTACCGCACCACGCAGGAGATCCTGGCCTGGGCGGTCCCGCTACTCGGCAAGGCGCCGATCACAGGTCTGGACGATCAAGTGGACTCCCTGGCCGGCTACTGGTCGCCCATGCACGGGCGGCGCCCGGAGGTGCACAGCTGCCGGACCCGGGAGGACGAGCTTGCCGACCTGGTCAGGCGGGTGCGCGGATGGCTCAGCGAGGGGATCGAGCCCAACGCTATCGGCGTTGCGTCCAGAGCGGCCTACCTGGCTAAGCAGGCACGCGAGATGCTGGAGGCGGAAGGAATCCCGACCGTCTCGCTGGCAGCCAAGGGGAAGAGACGCGCCGTCAGGGCCGGGACCATGCACGGCATGAAGGGCCTGGAATTCCAGGCGATCGCCGCCATCGGCGTCGCCGAAGGCATGGTGCCGGCACCCGCGGCGGTAACTCCTGCCGACGTAGACCAAGTCGCCCATGCTCAGGATCTGCAGCGCGAACGCTGCGTGCTGTTCGTCGCTTGCACACGCGCGCGTGACCACTTGTACCTTTCCTACAGCGGTTCACCGAGCCCGTTCCTTCCGACATAGGCGTCGATCGCCGCCTGGATGTCGGCCAGCCGCTGCCGTTCCCGGTAGGTCACAGGGTAATCAGGTCATGCTCGGCGCTCGCGCGGACGACGGGCTTCAGGTCGCTGGCTGGCACGAGGTCGACCCTGGCGCCGAGAATGGCCTCCAGGTCGGCCTGGACCCGTCCCAGCCCGAGCAGGCCCATGTGCGGCGGCAGGTCGACCAGCAGGTCGACGTCGCTGTCGGGCCGGTCCTCGCCGCGGGCCACGCTGCCGAACACCCGCAGGTTGGTCACGTCGTGCGCGGCGGCTGCCGCGACCAGGTCCCGTCGCTTCCGCCTGACCTGCTGCCCCACCGGGCCGGACAGCCTGCTCAACCGCGGAGGCTGCGGCTGGACATCCACTATGAGGTCGCACCCGGCCGCATCGATCAGCCTGGCCAGGGTCGGGAGCGACGGCTGCCGCCGGCCGGCTTCGTATGCGCTGATCACGCTCTGCGCGACATGCGCTCTGAAGGCCAGCTCGGCCTGCGATAGCCCCGCGCCACGCCGCGCCCGCCTCAGCAGGCTCCCTGCCGTCTCATCCGTGCGATCCACGAAGCTCATTATAGCGGATTGTAGATATCGGGATATTTCGGTCAGCCCTTGCGCGACAGGATCGCCTCGTGCCGCTGCCTGGCTGTCGTGAACAGTTCCTGGCGGAGCTGCTCCCGGGAACGACCCCGGGTCTTGATCGCGTGGCAGTTGGGACACAGCGCGATCATCTGCTCGGGGTGGTCCGGGCCACCCTGGGCGAGATCCTGGATGTGGTCCACCTCCAGGATCGGGTGGCCGGCATCGGTGATGTCCTGCGGCTCACCCGTGCAGCGCGGGCTCTCGCAGTGCCCTCCGCTGCGCAGCAGCACCGCACGGCGCGCCGACTCCAGGCGCAGTATGTCGACGCTTATTCGTGGCTGGCCAAGCCTGGCGCCACGATCGCTGGCACCAGCCCCGATCCCGCACAGGCGGCGGTACTCCTCTTCCAGCGGGCTCCTGGCCACGATCACGTCACCGGCCGGGACCTCGTCGTCGGCGACGTCAGGCTCCGCGAGCCCCGCGTCAGTCAGGATCGCGTCCTGGTCTGCGTCCCGAAGATACGTATCCATGATCGCCGCGGCCGCGGCCACGCGGGCCTCTCCGGAGTACCGGACGAGGTTGTAGACCGGTGCGGGCAGGCCGCTCGCCGGCTGGTTGCTGGCGAACCAGCGCAGGGGCGCGTCGCCGTGCGCGGGCGGCACGGGCCGCGGGCCGCCGAGATCCCACAGGCCGGCGTGGTACAGCGCCGCGACCGGGTAGTGCGGCCGTGGATGCTCTCCATGACGTTCGAGGAACTCGCCGAGCGCGGCCTCCGTTTCGCTCCAACCCGCTATCCGCGCCAGGCCCTGGTGGGCCCGGCCGATCGCCCACAGCAGGGCCAGCGGCTGGTAGAGCGCCTGACGGCCAGCCGGCGACCGATACGGCCGCAGCGCGGAGAGCTGCTCGATCAGCTCCCCTATCGTCAGGTCAGATGCCGCCTGCGTGACCTGGAAGCCGAGACGACTCAGCAGGCGCCCGACGGTCGCCGCCCCGCCGCTGAAGTCGCCGGCAGCAAGCGGCTCCCGGCCCGGGAGGTAGCCGTGTGCCGCGCCCACGATCGCCTTCGAGTCGTAGGTCTTGCCGTCAACTATCAGCCGGTACGAGCGGGCCGGGCCGAACCCGTACTTTTCGAGGAACCGGTTCTGACCGAGCCGGTCATATTCCGCCACGGCCTGGAGAATCTCGCGGCGGGACAGCTCCCGCAGTGTCATTCGGCAATGGTAAGCATTGCGTCTGGCAAATTTGCCAGACGCAACCGGTTGCCGACCTGCTCACCCGGCTTTAGTACGTTGGCGCGGACCGCCTGGTGTTATCGGCGCGGATCAGGATGACGCCGGTGAGCATGAGGGCGCCGCCGGTGAGTTCGGCGGGGGACGGCGTCTGGCCTAGGCCACGACCGTGCCCGCTGGTCCCGGCCGATAGCACGGCCAGGGCAATGCCAGCGGCCGCGCGGCCGGGCGGGTTCGCGGCCCGGGTCAGTTGCGGCGCATCACCCGGGCGGCGCCTGCCGGGAACCCCTCGATCACCCCGGCGTGGCGCCTGGAAACGGATCCAGCAGGCTGTGGCCGGGGTGCGAAGGAGACTCGTTCGGTAGCGCTTCAACAGCACCGCGCAGGCTGCGGCTGCTAGCTGACCTGGGCTGGGCTACGTCCGCGTCGGGCTGCCCCTACATGGCGCTGCTCCGGAAAGAACCTGACACCCTTGAAACCTCAGGACGACCATGACGTGTGGCGGCTAATCGGCAGCCACACGATCGACTCGATCGATTGTGATCATGTCTTCGTCGAGCGTGTACGCCTCGCGGTACCGGCCGACGCGCAGCCGGTGGTATCTGCCCCCATTCATCGTGTGCCGCGAGGGTGGCCTCGATCTCGGCCTCATCCGGGCTTCCGGGGAAGCATGTCGTTCCACCGCCCGGAGCCGCCGCAGCTCAGCCAGCGGCACGATGGCGGCTGTCTCCCCGCCGAGGGACTGTTGCCCACTGCCGCTCGGATGGCACCATATGCAGCCATGAGGCATAGGCGCGCTGTCGAGAAGCTGCGGATCCTCGCCGAAACGTGCGAGCGCGTGAAGTTGTTCTGGTTCGACACGGAGCCGTTCCTGAAGGCCGTGTATGCCTTCGGCGAGGTACTGGACGGGGCCGACCCGCTGGACGACGTTCAGGTCGCGGTGGCGATCAACCTGCCGCCGGAGGAGGTCCCGTGGGAGTCCACTCCCGAAGGCGCCGGCTGGCTGGCGGACGAGCTCCGGCTCAGCAAGGGCGGCTTCCTGTATTTCTGGCGGTCGTACCTGGACCCGGTGTGGAATCACTACATCCGCGGCCCGGTGCGCGTCTGGTCTGTCGATGGCGGCCCCGACGAGCAGGCGCTCGCGGCGCTTGAGGCGAGGGATTTCGGCTCGCTGAACCGGCTGGTCCCGGACCCGGTCGATGAGCGGCTTCAGCTCCGGGACGACCTGGACGCGGCGCTGGCTCACCTGCGCGAGGTCCGCGACAGGTACTGGGATCATGACTGGCGGCGCAAGCACCGTGGCTACGGCCGCTACCCGGAGAACGAACTGTGGGAAGCGGTCGAGGGATTCCTCGACCTGGTCGATGCTTCGCGGGCCAGCAAGCCAGGCACCTGAGATCCCCGCACAAGACGTCTCCGCGGAGACACATTGCTCCCCGCCAGCAGCAGGCCATGGCGTTCGAAGACGGGCAGGCCATCAAGCAGTACTCGCAGGTGAGCGGCGGGCAGCCCTCAAGGCTCACCGGCAGGCCGTCGTCATCAGCTTCCGCTCCCACTCCCGGCGGGCGTGCGGACCCAGGAGCCGCCACAAGCGGGGCCACATGCTGACCAGCGATTCGCGATGCACAAACCGCCCCAGGTCCTCCCGCTGCGCCTCTGCGAGCAGCAACGCATACAAGACCAGGCGCTGGTCGTCATCGCCGACGTCATATACGCGCCGTCCTGACCAGGCGACGTGCAACGGCAACTCGACCAGGCCAGTAGCCTGTCCCCTCAGGTCCTCCAGAGAAGACGGTACCCGGCGCTCATATCCCGCCCAGCGCGATGGCAAAGCACCGTCGTCCATACGGCCGATCATCCTCCCTGAGGGATGTCGCCAGGACACGGCGCGCCGTAACCTCGCTCGCCATCCACCTGGCGACCCGCACCATATCCGAACCTGTAGCTGGCGACGTTCCGGCCGAAGCGGATGATGTGCCGCCAGTCACCCGCCGGCGACGGGGCTGCGTTTCGGAATGGCAACACGTTGCCATCTTGCCGTCAACGGACAAGGCGGTACTGTCTCGGCCATGCGTGTCGCCTACAACAAGCTCGTCCGCGACCAGATCCCGGACATCATCGCCGCAGCCGGGAGCCAGCCTTCGACTCGCGTCCTGGATCACGCCAGCTACCAGGCTGCGCTGCGGTCCAAGCTGCTGGAAGAGGCGGAGGAAGCGGAATCGGCATCGGACGATCGGCTGGCCTCAGAACTGGCCGATGTGCTGGAGGTGCTCAGAGCACTAGCCAAGGCTCACGACGTGAAGTGGGAAGACATCGAGCTCCAGGCGACACGCAAGCGGGCCGAGCGCGGCGGCTTCGGTCGGCGGATCTTCCTCGAACACGTCGACCAGGCACCTTGAGGACCAGGCCGGAGTAGCCGCCCGCCTCTACTCTTGGCGGCGGAACGGGGGCTCGTTCTGCTGAGCGGCTGGAGCGTGCTTTTCTTCGTCGACGAGTGCGATGGCCTCGGTGAGGGCGGCGGCGCGGGAGCGGGCCGCGAGGTCGGCGCTGAGGCCGCCCTGCTCGATGCACCACTGGGTCCACTCCGGGAGCAGGCGGAGCGCCACATTGGCGTGATCGGGGAAGTAGGCGTCGCGGATCAGGCGGGCTGTCATCTCGATCCGATGCGGTGAGGAGGCGTAGCGGGAGCGTTCGTCGAGGGGCGGCTCAGGTCCCCACTCGTAGAGGATCGTGCCCACGGCGTCGGCCGTGTCCTCCGGGACATCACCGTGCCGGGACGCGTACCAGCTCAGGAACGCCTCACGCACTGGCTCGGGGTCGTGGGGGTCAGACGAGGCCGGGGCACCGACGGAGCGGACCAGGGCGTGGGCACGGCGCCGGAGGCGGTAGTACTCCCGGATGAGCTCGCAGGGCTCGGATCCCATCAGCGCGTCCGACATCGGGCCGGCCTGCAGGCAGGGGGCCAGCAAGCGGGCGATCATGTCGGGTGCGCCCGGCGACAGCGCCGTGCCGGCCGCGGGTCCGACGGCGTGCTGCCATTCTGCCAGCGCGTCCTGCGCCGAACCGAACACCCCGGCTCCTACGACGTTAAGAAGCCAGCACGCGTCGATGTCCCAGGCGTACCAGTGGTCCGCCTCTTCGCCCTCGTAGCCGAACGGGGCCACGAGCAGGAAGCGGCTGCCGTACCCGTCGGACGCGATCAGGGGGTCTCCGGCCGGCCGGGAGCCGTCAGCCGGGTGCCCGATGCCGGTGGCCAGCCCGCGGTCGGCCAGCAGCTTGGCGGCCTGGCCCGCTTCGGCCAGCACGGTCTCGTAGGGATCCTTGATGTCGGGGAAGGTCTCGCGGGCCAGCTTCACGGTCTCGTTCCGGGGGTCGGCGGGCGGCACCGTCAGCGCCAGCCCGCACAGCAGCGCCCACAGCGGCCGCCAGTCGCCGGTGCCGTCGGCCACTGATGCCCGCAGTTCCGCCCCGGTCTTCTCGGCCAGCGCGAGCAGCCACTGGGACGGGTGCATTCCGGCCGCCTCCGAGTTGAGCCGCTCGTAGAATTCGTCGCCCACGATCTGGCAGGCTTGCGTCTCCAGGTCGACGAGGCGGGGCGGCCAGGCCAGGGCGCGGGCGGCGGCGAGGATCCGGTGGTGGGACCCGGCCCACCACGGACGGGGTTCCGCCCCGCCGGCCATGGCGTAGGCCAGGTCCCACAGCGGGGAATCCTGATTTCTCGACCGGGAATCCATCCGCTCAGCCAGTTGCTCGGCACGCCGCTGCGGGTTGCCGCTGATGCCCTGGCGTGGTGCCTTGCCGCGCCCGGAACGCCGCTTCTTCGATGCCACCCAGCGAGCCTATAAGAACCTGTCCGGATACTCAGGTGGGATGTAGCTGGTGTGACTGGTTGTATCTTGCGAGGCGGCGGGTCATGATCCCTGTTGACTGCACTATCTTGTGCCGGTCTGCGCCTGGGGTCGTAGTGTCCGGCGGGTGCCTGAACAGAGCGTTCAAGAAGGTCTTCGCCGTGAGCTGATGCACGGGCGCCGGGATGTGCCGCAGATCGGTGCTGTCGTTGCGGGCAGCACGCCGTTGATGCCGTACGTGGTGGTCGATGGGGCGGGCGCCGAGATCGATGCGGTGAACCGGTACCTGCGTGACCGGATGCTCGGTGATGTCAGCCCGTTGACGTGCCGCAGCTACGGATATGACCTGCTGCGCTGGTTCCGGCTGCTGTGGCTGCTGGAGGTCGACTGGGACAAGGCGACCGAGGCCGAGGCCGCCGTCATGGTCGGCTGGTTGCGTAACGGGGACAACCCGCAGCGGCGCAGGCGGCCGGGCTCCCCGCAGCCTGGCTCGGTGAACGTGCGCACCGGCAAGCCCGAACCCGGCGCGGGGTACGCGCCCGCGACGATCGCCCACGTGCTGACGGTCGTGTCTGGTTTCTATGACTTCCA
>Ga0335082_10005433_pt1 | contig 13935 bp, 11 predicted proteins | sample Lox_Sample_41_FD_206718 | JGI IMG/M metagenome (GOLD analysis project Ga0335082, IMG submission 206718) | Soil microbial communities from Loxahatchee National Wildlife Refuge, Florida, United States - Lox_Sample_4.1 | ecosystem: Environmental > Terrestrial > Soil > Wetlands | place: USA...
CAGCGCGATTGACGAGTCGACTCGAGTGAGGTCACCACGAACGCTTCCGACCGGCCGAAATCCCGAATCTCCAACCTGGGCAAATGCGGGCGCCACCGTAGCCCAATCGAAGCGCGCGACTCAAGGTCGACCGGGCGCCCATTTGATCGACGGCGGCGAATTGCTAATGTCGGCACTGGCGACGACCGGGGAACGAAGCCGGCGTCGATCACGCGACAGGAGAACGACCGATGGCGAACACGACGCAGCGGGCTGACCTCGACCTCTGGACACAGCTCGCCACCAAGGAGCGCAAGGGCGCCGACCCCAGCGGCCTGGTGTGGACCACGCCGGAAGGCCTCGACGTCAAGCCCCTCTACACCGCGGCCGACGTCGCCGACCTCGAATTCGCCGACACGACACCCGGCGCCTACCCGTTCCTGCGCGGCCCGCGCGCCACGATGTACGCCGGCCAACCGTGGACCATCCGCCAGTACGCCGGCTTCTCCACGGCCGAGGAATCCAACGCCTTCTATCGCGCCAACCTCGCCGCCGGCCAGATGGGGCTGTCCGTCGCCTTCGACCTCGCCACCCACCGCGGCTACGACAGCGATCACCCGCGCGTCGTCGGCGACGTTGGCAAGGCCGGGGTGGCCATCGACTCGGTCGAGGACATGAAGATCCTCTTCGACGCGGTGCCGCTCGACAAGATGTCGGTGTCCATGACCATGAACGGCGCGGTGCTGCCGGTGCTCGCCAACTTCATCGTCGCCGGCGAGGAGCAGGGCGTGCCGCGCGCCAAGCTGACGGGAACCATCCAGAACGACATCCTCAAAGAGTTCATGGTCCGCAACACCTATATCTACCCGCCGAAGCCGTCGATGCGCATCGTCGCGGACATCATCGAGTACACCAGCAAGGAGATGCCGAAGTTCAACTCGATCTCCATCTCCGGCTACCACATGCAGGAAGCCGGGGCGACGTGCGACCTCGAGCTGGCCTTCACCATCGCCGACGGCCTCGAGTACGTGCGCGCCGCGCTCTCCAAGGGTCTCGACATCGACGCCTTCGCCGGACGGCTGTCGTTCTTCTTCGCCATCGGCATGAGCTTCTACATGGAAGTGGCGAAGCTGCGCGCCGCCCGCCTGCTGTGGGCGACGTTGGTGAAGAAGCACTTCAGCCCCAAGCAGCAGACGTCGCTGATGCTGCGGACGCACTGCCAGACCTCCGGCGCCAGTCTCACCGAGCAGGACCCGTTCAACAACGTCATCCGCACCACCGTCGAGGCGATGGCCGCGGTCTTCGGCGGCACGCAGAGCCTGCACACCAACTCCTTCGACGAGGCCATCGCGCTGCCCACCGACGCCTCGGCACGCGTGGCGCGCAACACGCAGCTTATCCTGCAGCTCGAGACCGGCATCCCCAAGGTCGTCGACCCGTGGGGCGGCTCGTACTTCATGGAGTCGCTGACCCACGCCCTGGCGCGCAAAGCCCTCGGCATCATCGAAGAGGTCGAGGCCATGGGCGGAATGACCAAGGCCATCGAGGCAGGCATGCCGAAGCTGCGCATCGAAGAGACCGCCGCCCGCCGGCAAGCACGCATCGATCGCGGTGAAGACATCATCGTCGGCGTCAACAAGTTCCAGCTGCCCGAGGAGCCGGAGATCGACATCCGCGAGATCGACAACACCGCCGTGCGCGAGGCGCAGATCGCCCGTCTCAAACGCATCCGCGAGACCCGTGACGCCGCCAAGGTGCGCGGCACCCTCGAGGCGCTGACGCGCGCCGCCGAAAGCGGCGCCGGCAACGTGCTGGCGCTGGCGGTCGACGCCGCCCGGGCCCGCGCCACGGTCGGGGAGATCTCCGACGCCCTCGAGAAGGTGTGGGGACGCTACCACGCGCAGATCCGCTCGATCTCTGGCGTCTACGGCGGCCAGTTCGCCCATGACCCGGACTGGACCGAGCTGCGCGCCGAGGTCGAGCGCTTCGCGGCGGAGCACGGCCGGCGGCCACGCATGCTGGTCGCCAAGATCGGCCAGGACGGCCACGACCGCGGCGCCAAGGTGATCGCCACGGCGTTTGCCGACCTCGGCTTCGACGTCGACGTCGGCACCCTCTTCCAAACCCCCGAGGAAGTGGCGCGCCAAGCGGTCGAGAACGACGTGCACGTGATCGGCGTCTCGACCCAGTCCGGCGGCCACAAGACCCTGGTGCCACAGCTCATCAAGGAGCTCGAGCGACTGGGGGCCGGAGACATCGTGGTCACCGTCGGCGGCATCATCCCGCCGCGCGACTACGCCTTCCTGGAGCAGGCCGGCGTCAAGGCGGTCTTCGGACCGGGGACGCAGATTCCGAAGGCGGCTCGCAAGGTGTTGTCCCTCATCGGCGGCACACACGCCGTCGCGCCGCATGCGGCCACGGCGTAGCGCCGCTCGCGGTATGAAGCCAGTGGCGTGGGCCTGCGTGCCGGCGACCCGGACCCGACGGCGGCCACCGGGGCCCACACGATGACTCGTGGCGCCGCGGCGTCCAGCGTGGACGTCGAAGCACTCGCCGCCGCCGTGCACACCGGCAATCGCCGCGCCCTCGCCAAAGCCATCACCTTGGTGGAAAGCACGCGTGGCGATCATCAGCAGCAGGCGCAGCGCCTGCTCGAGCTGTTGTTGCCGTACACCGGACGCGCGGCGCGCGTCGGCATCAGCGGCGTACCGGGCGTCGGCAAGAGCACCTTCATCGAAGCCTTCGGCTTGCACCTCATCGACATCGGCAAGCGCGTCGCCGTGCTCGCCGTCGATCCGTCCAGCGCCCGCACCGGCGGCAGCATTCTCGGTGACAAGACCCGCATGCCCCGTCTGTCGGCCGCGGCCGAGGCCTTCATCCGCCCCAGCCCGTCCGGCGGATCGCTCGGCGGCGTGGCGCGCCGCACGCGCGAGGCCATGCTGGTGTGCGAGGCCGCCGGCTACGACGTCGTGCTGGTGGAAACCGTCGGGGTGGGTCAGTCGGAATATGCCGTCGCCTCGATGGTCGATTTCTTTCTGGTGTTGATGCTGGCCGGCGCCGGCGATGAGCTGCAGGGCATCAAGAAGGGGATCATCGAGCTCGCCGATGCGCTCGCCATCAACAAAGCGGACGGCGACAACGTCGAGCACGCGCAGCAAGCGGCGGCCCAGTACCGCAGCGCCCTCAACCTGTTCCGCCACAGCTCGCCGACCTGGGATCCGCCGGTGGTGACGGTGAGCGCACTCGAGTCGAAAGGCATGGACCGGGTCTGGACCATCATCACTGATCACCAGGCGCGCCTGACCGACTCCGGCGAGTTGAGTGCCAAGCGGCGCGCGCAACAACAGCGCTGGTTCTGGGACATGGTCGAGGACGGCCTCAAGCAGCACTTCCTGGGGCGCGCCGACGTCCAGCACACGTTGCCGCAACTGGAAGACGCCGTCAGCAACGCCAAGCTGACACCCACCGAGGCCGCGCGCCGGCTGCTGGCGCTGCTCGACCAGCACGCCGCCGGGGCGCGCCCGGCACGCCCGTCGCGGGCCCGCAGCGCGTGACCTCAGCGGCGAACAGCTTCGCCGACGGCCGGCATGGCCCTGTCGGTTGGCGACCCGCCGACCGCTTCGACGAGTGGCTGCAGATCCCGGTAGCGCTCGAATCGACACACCCGCACTTCGACATCCGCCGGGCCCGGCCGGCAGAGTTCGACGCCATCTTCGACCTCGTCAACGCGGCCTTCGGCTACATGCGGCCGCGCCCGGTCTACGACTGGCTGTACCGTCGCAACCCCTACGGGCTGGCGCGCTGTTGGGTGGTCTACGACCGGGGCAGCGGGCAGCTGCTTGGGAGCACCGCCGCTTGGCCATGGCCCATGGCGCGCGGCGAGCAGCCGGTCGAAGGCACCCTGGGCGGCGACTGGGTGATCGCCCCCGGCTGGCAGCGCCAAGGTATCGGCTCGCTGCGCGCCGACGTGCGCCGCACCCATCCGTGGCAGCAACGGATCACCAGCTTGAGTTGGCCAAACGAGAAGTCGCGCGCGCGCAGCGTCAAGGTCGGACGCGGAGACAATGTGCTCGGCTCGATACCACGCCACGTCTTGCTCCTCCGGCCCGGGCGCCTTCTGGCGACACGCGGCTGGGCGGCGCCGTTCTGCAACCTGCTGGGTAGCGTGAGCCACGCGGCTCTCGCGCTCTGGCGTCGAGCCCTGATCGGCGCGCGCCCCGCCGTCGCCGTCGAAGAGGTGCGGCGGTTTACCGCGGACTTCGACGGCGTCACGCTCCGCTGTATGGCATGGTCCGGGTTCTGGTCGCCGCACGACGCGGAGTTCCTGAACTGGCGTTACCTCGACCACCCGCTCGGCCAGTACACCGCCTTCGCCGTCCGCGACGGCAACGACCTCGGCGGCTACGCCGTACTGCGAATCGTCGCGGATGAAGCCTGGTTGATGGAGCTGGCGGCAGCAGCGGCGCCGCGACTGCATGCCGGCGCCTTGCTCCTGCACGCGATCGACGTGGCGCGCGATGCCGGCTGCACCCACGTGCTCTTCTCCGCGCCGCCCCGCTGGCGTCACTGGCCGCTGCTGCACGCGGCGGGCTTCCTGCCGACACGGTCGGGAATCTTGATCTGGGCGGGCGGACCGGATCCCACCGTGCTGCAGATCGACAACTGGCAATGCGTTCCGGGCGACATGGATGCCGTGTGAACGGAGGCGCGAATTTCGCGCCGTGGAGGGACCTGTGAAGCGTCGACTGATGTGGCACGGCATCATGTTGTTTCTCCTCGGGCTGGTCGTCGGCATGTTCGTGCAGTCGATGCGCAATCCGCGTATGGGGCTGTCCGCGCATGTCGGGACCGTCATAAGCGGGATGTTCCTCGCCATTCTGGGAGCCATCTGGTCGGAAGTGCATCTCGATACTCGCGCCGCGCGCGCCACGTTCTGGGCCGCCCTCTACGGTATGTATGTCAGCTCGGTTGGTTTGGTGCTGGCGGCCGTGTTCGGCACCAGCGCCAGCACGCCGCTTATCGGGGCCGGCTTCCATGCCGCCGCATGGCAAGAAGCCGGTGTCTACTTCGCCACCGCCAGCGGTGGCGTTGCCGCCCTGCTCTGCTGTGGCGGCGTGCTCTGGGGGCTGCGTCGCACTGGCGGCACACCGCAGAATTTGCCATCTACTTAGCGTGACACGCTTTCCACGCTGGACCTGGGACATCCCCGAGTACTTCAATATCGGGGCGGCCTGTACCGATGCCCACCTCGGCACGCCGAAGGCCGGACGCGTCGCGATCATCGTCGACGACGACACGCGCGGCGTGCAGCAGGCAACCTTCGCCGAGCTCGCCGAGCGCACCAGCCGTTTCGACCAGGTACTGCGCGACTTCGGTGTCGCGGTCGGAGACCGTGTCCTGATCCGCCTGCCCAACTGCGTCGAGTATCCAACCATCTTCCTCGGCGCTCTCAAGCGCGGCGCCATTCCGGTTCCGACGTCGCCGCTCCTGACCGCGGAGGAGGTGCTCTATCTGGCGCAGGACTCGGGAGCGACAACCGTGGTGACGGATCCGCCGACGTGGAAGGCGATGCGCGAAGCCATCGAGCGTCTCGCTCACGTCAGCCACATCATTCTCGTCAGCGGCGGCGGCGCGCCGCCGGCCGGACGCCTCGCCGTACATGAGCTCGACGCGCTGCTCGCCGGCGTCACCGCCTGGCACGAGCCGCATGCGACGCGCGCCGAAGACCCGGCGTATCTGGTCTATACCTCGGGCACGACCGGCTATCCCAAGGGCGTCCTGCACGCGCATCGCGCCCTGCTCGGTCGCCAGCCCTCGTCGACATACTGGTTCGACTTCCATGCCGACGGCGATCGCGTCCTGCACTCCGGAAAGTTCAACTGGACCTACGTCCTCGGCACCGGGTTGATGGACCCGCTCTATCGTGGCCACACCGCCATCGTGCATGAAGGGTCGAGCGACGGCGGGATCTGGCCGCAGCTGATCGCCAAGCACGCCGCGACCGTGTTCATTGGCGTGCCGACGCTCTATCGGCACATCATCCAGCGCACGCGCTTCGGGCGCGTCGACGTGCCGACCTTGCGCCACTGCATGAGTGCCGGCGAGCACTTGTCGGACGAGATGCTGGCGGCCTGGCGCGAGCGTTTCGGGCTCGACATCTATGAAGGCCTCGGCATGACCGAGTGCTCCTACTACCTCTGCCAGACCAAGTCGCAGCCGATCCGTCCCGGCTCCGCCGGCTTTGCGCAGCCCGGGCACGACGTGAAGCTCCTCGACCCGGGCACGCTACGCGAAGTACGCGACGGCGAAGAGGGCATGCTCTGCATTCCCCGCAACGATCCCGCGCTGATGCTCGGCTACTGGAACCAACCGGAGGAAACGGCGGCCTGCTTTCGTGACGGCTGGTTCATGACCGGTGACTACGCGCGGCGCGATGCGGACGGGTACCTCTGGTTCCTCGGGCGCCGGGATGATCTCATCAAGAGCCTCGGCTACCGCGTCTCGCCGCACGAAGTCGAGCGCGTCTTGAAGGAGCACCCGGATATCGCCGATGCCGCGGTCGCCGGCGAAGCGGTCACCAGCGAGAAGACCCTCGTTGTCGCCTACGTCATCCCGCGGCCCGGCGCGCGCCTCAGCGGCGACGATGTCCTCGCCTATGGCCGTCGGCACCTGGCGTCGTACAAAGCCCCCAAGATCGTCTACCTCGTGGACGAGTTCCCGCGCACCCGCAATGGCAAGATCCTGCGGCGCGCGCTCACACCGGAACGCGCCGTCGCGCGCTCCGCGTGACGCCGCCGTGCCCGCGCCGTTCCATCTCGCCTTCCCGGTCGCCGATCTGGAATCGACGCGACGGTTCTACGTCGAGCGACTCGGCTGCCGGGTCGGCAGGGAGAGCGAACGCTGGATCGATTTCGACTTCTTCGGCCACCAGATCACGGCGCACCTGGCGCCGGCGGCAATCAGCACGGTGGCGACGAACCCGGTCGATGGTGACGCCGTCCCGGTTCGTCACTTCGGGGTCATCCTCGAGTGGGACGCGTGGCAGCAGCTGGCGCAGCGTCTGCAGCAAGGGCACGTGCCCTTCGTGATTGCGCCGCACATTCGCTTCCAGGGTCAGCCGGGTGAGCAGGCGACACTGTTCATCAGCGACCCGAGCGGCAATCGCCTCGAGTTCAAGTCGTTCAAGGATCCGCAACGCATCTTCGCACGCTGAGTGTGTGGGCGAGGGGCTTTGCACACAACGTCTCACCAACGAAGCCGGCACGCTTCGAGACGGCTCCTGAGAGGATGGAGTCTCCTTGGCCCGGCGGCTGAAGCCGCGGCACCGAAAGGTACCCAAGCCGCCCTGCGGCTGCTCCCCCAACCCCGCCGTCAGTCAGAATGATTTCCGTCTCCACAGGGTGATGTGGGGAGGCCGCGCAGGCGGCCTTGGTGCTCTTCGTAGCCGCGGCTTCAGCCGCCGGGTCAGCCTCAGGTGCATGCGCAGGAGCCGCCTTCTTCCGGCGGCGTCTGGAAGGGCGCCCGCCGGCGTTTGGGTGCGAGATCCAGCACGAGGCATTCCACCTTCAACAGGCCGCACCCCTCAACGCTCGACTCTCGCCTTCGCCCCGCCGCGCGCCAGCGACCACTTCAACGCCACCGGCGTCAGCAAGGTGGTGGCGATGACCATGACTACCACGGCCGAGAACAGCGCATCGTTCAGGACCCCCAGCGTCTTGCCGACGCCGGCGAAGATCAGCCCCACCTCACCGCGCGGCACCATACCAATGCCGACCGAGAGGCGATCGAGGCTCTTGCTCACCGCCAACCCGGTGGCGAGCTTGCCAAGCACGGCGGATACGGTGAGCAGCGTCGCGATCAGCAGCGGGCCGCTTTGGGTGAACGCTTGGAGGTTGACCTGCATGCCCATCAAGACAAAGAAGACGGGCGCGAACAGTGCCTCGAGCGGACCGATGACCTCCTGCATGGTGGCGGTCCCGTGACCCCTCTCGTTCTCGAAGTGCTGCTCGCTGAGGATCAAGCCGGCGGCGAACGCCCCCACCACCGTGGCCAGTCCGATGCGATTCGCCAGCCATGCCATTACGAACGTGACCACCAGCGGAAAGAACAGCTTGACGTGCTCGGGCGTGACGCGCATCGCCACCTGCGCCAGGGCGCGCACGACCCACTCGCCGAACAGCAGCACCGCACCGAGGAAGACGATCGACGCCAGCGAGACCTGCAGGACATCGCCCACCTCCACGCTGCCCGAGGCGGCCATGCCGCTGCAGACGGCGAGGATGACCAGCCCCAGCACGTCGTCGATGACGGCGGCACCGAGAATGATCCGGGCTTCCGGGATCTGCAGCTTGCCCATGTCCTTGAACACCCGTGCGGTGATGCCGACGCTCGTCGCGCACAGCGTCGCCGCCAGGAAGACGTGCGTCGTCACGCTGGCCGCCGGCACGAGCCACCAGCTCGTCGCCACACCGAGCCCGAAGGGGACGGCGACGCCGACGACCGCGACCAACGTGGCGGCGGGGCCGACCTGCAGCATCTGCTCGACGCTCGACTCCAGTCCGGCCATCATCAGCAGCAGAATCACGCCGAGGTTGGAGAACATCCACACCCCGAGTCCGAGGACGACCAGCTCGTGGCCGTGCGGTCCGCTGAGGATGTCGAGCACGCGGTGCCCGCTGCCCCCGGGGAGCATGTCGGCCGCCGGGTATACCTGCCGTGCCGTCTCCGCCAACGACAAGCCCGACGACCACACGTTCGAGAAGAGCGGTCCGGTGTTGCCGAGCATCATGATCACGTAGAAGGGCGAGCCGAGCCAGTACCCGACGTTTCCGAGCACCACGCCGCCGGCGAGCTCGCCGAGCACCGGTGACTGGCCCAGCCGTTCGGCCACCAATCGGCCGGCCGCGGCGACCAGGATGATCACCGCTAGCTCCAAGAGAATGTACGAGAAGGGGTCGACGCCCTCGCGGCCCGACGCCATCGCCACGGCCGGCGTCGCGGATGCGTGCAGCACCGCTATGCCGCCTGCCGTCCACACGCCGGCGCGCCGCGCCAGTTCACGTCCTCCCCGCACGATCCACTCCCGTGACGGCTCACCGCGGCGCCTGGTGTCGGCGCACATCGACCGCGCCGGCGGATCAGCCGCCGCTGGCGATGTACCGCTCCAGCTGCGAGATGAGGAACTCCTTCTCGGAGATCACCGCTTTCACGACGTCGCCGATGGAGAGGATGCCGGCGAGCTTGCCGTCTTCGAGGACGGGCAGATGGCGGATGCGCTTGTCGGTCATCACCGCCATGCACTCCTCGATGTTTTGTTCGGGACCGATGAAGAGCACCCGGCTGGTCATGATCTCACGCACCGGCGTGTCCTTCGAGCTCTTGCCTTTCAGGATCACTTGGCGGGCATAGTCGCGCTCGGAGAAGATGCCCACCGGACGGTCTGCCTCGAGGACCAGCACGGCGCCGACGTTGCGCTCCGCCATGACTTTCAAGGCATCGAACACCGTCGTGTCGGGGCTCACGGCGCACACATCCCGGCCCTTCTGCTTGAGCACGTCTCGCACGGTCTTCATGTCCCCTCCTTGCTGGCGGAGGCGGCCCCGACCTCGGCCCCCGGGCTTCCGATGCGCGCCTGCCAATGACCCAGCGGATGGCCATTGTCCCACTCGCCAGGGAGGGGCTCAAGTCGCCCAGCACAAATTTTCCGGCGTGGCGGAGCGACGCCATGGCGCCCCTCCCGCACCGTCGGCCCGTCAGACGCGCTCGATGATGGTGGTGATCCCCATGCCGCCACCGATGCACAGGGTGACCAGGCCGGTGGTCTTGTCCTGGCGCTCCAGCTCGTCGAGGATGGTGCCGATGAGCATCCCCCCGGTGGCGCCGAGCGGATGGCCCAGGGCGATGGCCCCGCCGTTCACGTTCACCTTCTCGCGCGGGATGGTCAGGTCGCGCATGACCTTCAGCGGCACGACGGCGAAGGCTTCGTTGATCTCGACCAGGTCGATGTCGCTCATGCTCATGCCGGCCTTCTTCAAGGCCCGCTGCGTCGTCGGCACCGGTGCGGTCAGCATGATCACCGGCTCGGCGCCGCAGGTCGCCGTGGTGATGATCTTGGCGCGTGGCTTCAGGCCGTGCGCCTTCACGTAGCGCTCCGACGCCAGCAGCACTGCCGAGGCGCCGTCGACGATCCCGGAGGAGTTGCCCGCGGTGTGTACGTGATTCAACGCGGTCACGTCCGGGTAACGCTTTTGGGCGCGCTGGTCGAGCGTCAGGCCGTCGGTGCTCTCCGGCGGGACGAAGCCGCCCATGGCGACGAACGAAGGCTTCAACGACCCGAGACCCTCGAGCGTCGTTTCGGGGCGCGGGTACTCGTCCTGCTCCAGCACCACCTTCCCGTCCAAGTCCTTCACCGGCACCAGGCTCTTGTAGCGCCGCTGCGCCACGGCGCGCTGCGCATTCTGCTGACTCTCCCAGGCAAAGCGGTCACACTCTTCGCGCGAGATCCCTTCGAGCGTGGCGATCAGATCCGCCGAGATGCCTTGCGGCACGATCGGATGCAGCTCGACCAGATGGGCGTTTTTGCCGTCGAGCCCGCCGCCGTCCGATCCCATGGGCACGCGCGACATCGACTCGACGCCACCGCCGACGACGAGGTCTTGCATGCCGCTGGCGACGCCCATCGCCGCGAAGTTCACCGCCTGCAAGCCGGAGCCGCAGAAGCGGTTGAGCGACACGCCCGACACCTCGTTCGGCCACCCGGCGGCCAGCGCCGCCATGCGTCCGATGCAGGCGCCCTGCTCGCTCACCTGCTGCACGCAGCCGGCGACGACGTCTTCCACGTCCGCCGGATCGAAACCCGTCCGCCGCAGACCGTTCAGCGCCTGCGCCAGCAGCTCTTGGGGGTGCACGCCAGCGAGCGCGCCGTTTGCCTTGCCCTTGCCTCGCGGTGTGCGCACCGCGTCGATGATGTATGCCGTACCCATGCCTGCTCCTTTGGATGTCGCCGCAGCGACGGAGATTGTCGCGCGACACTATCGAGGACCCGGCGCTTCGGCAAGGGGTGAGATCAGCTGTCAGCTCTCAGCCATCAGCGATCAGCTGAAGACGTCACACTCTTGGCCGCCGGGCTGAATGCTGAGAGCTGAACGCCCTCGGATTCAGCGCGGGCTGTGCGGTGTATGCGGCTGGCGCGGCGCGCTGGGTGCATGCGGACGATCGCGCACGCAGCGGCACAGGCTCGGCGACCAATGCAAGCCGCGGATGCAGAGCTGCGTTTGCACGCACTGGCTTTCCGCCATGCATTGCCCATCGACACACCGCGCCGCCTTGTTGAGACATGGATCCGCGAAACATTGGACGCCCGGCCCATCGCAGGTGGGATCAGCATCCTCGTTCGAGAGCCCGCGACAGTCGCAACCGCTGCAGTAGTCGGCGACCAGGCGGCAATCGCTGTCGCTGCTACAGCTGCCGTCCGCCACGCATTGGCATTGTGTCGGCGACCAGTGGAAGCCGATGATGCACAGAGCGGTCTCGACGCACGGTTGCTGCGTCTCGCAGGTGTCTTGATTACAGGTACCGCCCGGCGGGGTGCAGATGCCGCAGCTCTCGTTGCAACAGACACTGCCGCTGTGACAAACGCGCCGGCCACAGGGGACGACGTCGGGCGGGCATTCGAGGCGGCAGAGGTCGGGACAGGCCTCGTTGGGCTTGCACTTGGCGCACACGGTGCGGCACCCCCGGGTGACCGCTTCCGTCGAGATGCGGCTCCCTTGGATCTCCGCCGTGGGGTCGGCCCCGCCGCTCGATCCACACGCGGACAGTGATGTAGCCAAAGCCAATGCAACCGCCAGCTGTAGCGCGTGTCCCTTCACGGTCCATCCCTTCCGTTGATCTCGCACTCGTGTACTATGTGTCACTGCCAGAATGCAACAGTATTCTCTGGACAGGGTGGCCTCAGCCGGTTCGACCGCGCAGGGCGACCACGAACCGCTCGGGCGCGGTGCCGGGACGCCGTTGCAGCCGGCCCGGCGCCGCCCGTGACAGGCCCAGGCGCGCGTCAAGGTTGGCAATGTCATCCTTCAGCAGGTCTTCCAGGAAGCGCCGGTAGCGGTCGGGAATCTTGCTGGCACCGGTCGGGTTGACAGGCCGGCGCACCTCGGGCGGGACGTAGCGCGGCGCGCTGCTCACCCCCAGGAACGACATGACCTCGAGCAACAACGCCTCGGGGTTGGCGTCGACGTCATCGAACAGGGCAACCAGCAGATGCTTCGGACGTAGGCACGCCGTCCAGTTGTCGATGTTCTCGACGTAGCGGGCGCACTGGCGCTGGTAGGGATCAGTGAAGAAGCGTTCGAACTCCTCCCCTGACACGTCGTCGAACTTGCGCTTGCGGTTGCGCACGAGATCCTTCTTGGCGTGCGACCAGGCGCGCTCGACCGGGTCGCGGATCATCAGGATGACCTTGATGTCCCGGTTGAGCGCGGTGATGTCGGCGATCACGTCGCGCTCGAGCGCCGCGTAACTCGCGGTGGCTTCGCCGCGGATCTTGGGGCGATAGAGCTGGCGGTACTGCCACAGGCTGATGGCGTTGCGCAGCAGCACGCGCCACAGCGGCTCGTGGAAGTACGACAGGTAGTCCGCCAGCTCGGCGGAGCCGAAGCGCGCGCCGGTCGTCTGCTTCAGGCTGCTGAAGAAGTACAGCTCCTTGGGCTCCGAGAGCATGATCTCGGGGTGATAGCGCAGATTGGCGTGGAGCCAGGTGGTGCCGGTGCGCTGCGGGCCGACGATGAGGAAGTCGGGGAAGTACGCCAGATCAACCTCGGCGTTGGACACCTTGACGTAGCGCAACGCCCGGCGCGTTGTCTCGCTGATCGCCTTCACTGCCATGGCTCGACCGGCGCTGTCCTAGCATCGCATCGCGCCGCAGTCACGGCGGCCTCGGACCCGAACTCGTCTCGCTCCACCGCGCCGAGGCGGCGGCACAAGACGGACGCGGCGGTTGAAACCGCGCGCTACGAAGTGCGCCAAGCCCGCCTGTGCGGGCTCCCAACTCCGCCCCCGAGGAGCGCCACCGCGCACTCACCCGTGCTGCCACAGCCGATGAATCAACCGCCGCTGCCCTGGCTTGCTCAATGCGTCGAGCTCGCGCACTTCGTCGGCGGACAGCCGCCAGCCCAGGGCGCCCGCGTTCTGCTCCGCTTGTTGCTGGTTCTTGGCTCCGGGGATGGGCACGGCGCCCTTGCAGATGATCCAGTTCAAGGCCACCTGCGATGGCGACTTGCCGCCGTGCCGCTCACCCATGCGTCGCAACGCCGCAACGATGGGATCGATCTCTTCCATAGGGAAGGCCGAGAAGTTGCGTTTACCCGGCGGTGGGTTGGCGGCGCTGTACTTGCCGGTGAGCCGACCCATGCCCAACGGCGAGTAGGCCAGAACGACGACGCCAAGCTCCTTGCACGCCGCCAACAGGCCCGCCGACTCGGGCATGGTACGCAGCAACGAGAACTCAACCTGGTTCGTCGCCAGGGCAATCCCATGCTCGGCGAGCGCCGCATGGATGGCGCGCATTTCCTTCTCCGAGTAGTTCGACACACCGACGGCCTTCACCAGACCGGCGCGGTGCGCCGCAGCCAACGCCGCGGCCATGGCGCGATGCGACCGTAGGCTGATCGGACCGTGAATCTGGTACAGGTGCACCCACGGCAGCTTGAGTCGTTCGAGCGAGGCGCGCAGCGACGTCATCAACGCGGATTCCACCAACACCTTGTACGGCGCCGGAAAGAACTTCGTGGCGATGACGATCCTGAAACGATGCTCGGCGTCCTCTGCGAGCAAGCGGCCGATGATGCGTTCGCTCTCGCCGTTGCCATAGCCTTCGGCGGTATCGAGGAACGTCACGCCGCCGGCAACCGAGGCGCGGTACGCATCGCGGATGGTCTCAAAGCCGTAGCTGCGATC
>Ga0335082_10005434_pt1 | contig 13932 bp, 12 predicted proteins | sample Lox_Sample_41_FD_206718 | JGI IMG/M metagenome (GOLD analysis project Ga0335082, IMG submission 206718) | Soil microbial communities from Loxahatchee National Wildlife Refuge, Florida, United States - Lox_Sample_4.1 | ecosystem: Environmental > Terrestrial > Soil > Wetlands | place: USA...
CGCAGATTGGAATGTTTCCTAACATACCGATCAAGGCATGTCAAGAACAATCCCTTGCGACCTTGACCGAACGGGGGAGTCCACCGTATAATGCCTCGCATGCCGTTTAAATACTGCGTCGTGTTTGCCGTTTTCATCGGAGGGCTTCTATTGATTTCCGGATGCGAGCACGCGCCGGTCAAACCCACAGAAGATTCGAAGCGTCTTCAACAAATCGATGCCTTCGTCGAAAACCTGCGCGTCACGTACGAGGGCAAAAATGTTCAGGCATTTTCACCCCTGTACCCGAGCACGCGCCAAGAAGATCTTCGAGCGATTGTGTCGTTTCTGACCTCCGTAATCTCTCTCCGTGTGGATTTTATGATCGATCAGATCGTGCTGCAGGATGACGACGTCCAGGTCGCGCTTCACTGGGAACTTCATTGGAAATCCGAAAAAACCGATTTGGTCAAACAGCGCGGCAACGCCCTTTTTCATCTCACCGGAAAATCGGACCTGCATCTGCAAACCATCGATGGGGATAATCCCTTCACGGCCCCCCTAAGATTCCTGGCCTCACAACCATGACCTCCCGACAGAAGATAGATCGAACGATCGATCTAACCGATTACCTCGTCATCGGCAGCGGCATCGCCGGTGTTCGGGCTGCGATCCAGTTGGGACGCCACGGTCGCGTGCTGATGGTCAACAAAGGAAATCCGCCACAAAGCGCCTCGGAATTTGCACAGGGCGGGATTGCGGTTGCGCTGGACCCGGAGGACAGCGTTGAAGCACACATGGCGGACACGCTTCAGGCTGGGAAAGGCCTCTGCCGAACGGAAGCGGTCGAGGTTTTGGTCAAAGAAGGGCCCCTGCGGGTCCAGGAACTGATCCAGTGGGGTGCTCGCTTTGATCGGGAAGGAGAGCGTTATGTCCTGGCCCGGGAAGCCGCTCATCGTCGCGCCCGAATTCTGCGGCGGGGAGACGCCACCGGAACCGAAATCATGAGGACATTGCTGACTAAGGCAAAACCGCTTCGAACCATTCGACGGCTCCCACCGCATTTTACTTCCGATCTTCTGGTCCATCAAGGACGGTGCATCGGGGCCGTCCTACTCTCCGGGACCGGAGGGGTTCGAGTGGTCGGCGCAAAAGCCGTTTTGTTGGCCACCGGCGGGGCCGGTCAGGTTTACTCCCGCACAACCAATCCCCCTGTCGCCACGGGGGATGGAATGGCGATGGCTTACCGCGCCGGCTGCGTCCTCGAGGATATGGAATTCGTTCAATTCCATCCGACGGCACTCGCCCTCCCGAACGCCCCTGCCTTCCTGCTAACCGAAGCCCTGAGGGGAGAGGGAGCGGTTCTGCGAACCACGCAGGGTAACGCTTTTATGAAACGATACGACCCCGCCGGCGAGTTGGCCACGCGCGACATCGTCAGCCAGGCCATTTGGCAAGAGATGCAGGCCCAGCATGCCTCTCATGTTTATCTGGACGTCACCCACTTGAAAGCCAAGTATATCCGTGAGCGGTTTCCAACCATCGCCCAAACCTGTCTGCGGTACGGTTTGGACATCACCAAAACACCCATCCCGGTTGCGCCGAGCGCCCATTTCATGATCGGAGGGGCCAAGACATCCTTGACCGGAGCGACCTCCCTGGACGGTTTATATGCCGCAGGGGAAGTGGCATGCAGCGGAATTCACGGCGCCAACAGACTGGCCAGCAACTCTTTGTTAGAAGGATTAGTTTTCGGCGTTCGGGCGGGTGAGGCGATGCTTGCCTCGTCTCGAAAAGATGCGGTCAAGCGCTCCGAGATCCAGTCCATCTTCGACAAGAATCGACCGAGTTGGTTCACCACCCACCAATCGGTCTTCCCAGCGCAACTGGGGGCGGAAACGGACCGCCTTAAGGAGATGATGTGGAATCGAGTTGGCATTGTTCGAAATCAGGCCTCGCTTACGGAGGCAGTGACACTTCTCGAACATTGGGGATTTCTGAGAACGGCTCCCATTGTTTCTCAGGCGGAAGGAGAATTCAAAAACATGGTCACGGTGGCGTCCATGATCGTGCGGGCGGCCCTGTTGAGGAGAAACAGCGTCGGGGCCCACTATCGCTCGGATGATCCCGATGTGGGGAAGTCACCGGACCTTCGGCATATCGCTTTCCGTCTCTCGAATCATCCTCAGGGAGATTGGGTATAGGCCACTCGATAGCGCCGGGTGTCTTGATACTGTTCCGGGACGTTGGTGTAGATGACCTGGCCATTGGGAGAGAAAACTTTATAAATGGACTTTTGGGAGGCGTCTTTCCCTCGATATGTTTTATAGGCTGCCAGAACTTTCTGGATATAGCGGTGTGTCTTTTCAATGGGCGGGACCTGGCGATACTGGTTCACGGTCTTTTCCCCGGCATGGTAGGCCGCCAGGGCCAATGTAAGATCGCCGTTAAACCGACCCAGAAGATAGCTTAAGTGTTTCACGCCGCCTGAAATATTTTCGGTTGGGTTGAACGGATTCTGGACTTCCAAGGTTGAGGCCGTCGCCGGCATCAGCTGCATCAGGCCCATCGCACCGGCGTCCGAAACTGCCTGCGGGTCAAAATCCGATTCCACCTTGATCACGGCCTGGACGAGGGCTGGATCCACCCGATACCGACGGGAGGCGCTCAGGATGGTCTCGTGGATCTCCTGGGGACGGAGGGGAATCGCCGGAGCCGGACTTCGAATCTGTCGGTAGCGTGGATCGGTGGGGACATTCGTAAAGTGAACCACACCAGCGGCATCGATGAACTGATAAACCTCGCCCGCGGCCGGAACGGCCCATCCGATTAGGCCGCCCAAAACCAGAATGACGGCAAACGAGACCCGGCCACCGGGACCGATCCCTGCGGCAAAATTCAATGATCTTTTTGGGCTATTGTTCGGCGTCATCTGGAATCCTGTCTGTCCAAGCCTATCTGCTGATTATTCATATTGAATCAAAGCATATCATTCTCCCTAGACGGTGTCAATACATTTAGACCATCGTCCTGCAGGCAGACAGTCTTATCTTGACTGCGAAACACGATGATTTTATAATGACTACCGATCCTACAAACATGGGCCATCGTAATTGATCGATGCCATTTGATCTGAGATGTCCTTCCATCTATAAGGAGTGCGAAATGCCGCCAATCCGATGGGACCCTTTCCGAGACTTGTTGTCCCTTCAGGAACGCATGAACAAGCTGTTCGAAGACAGCCTGGTTCGCTCGACCAGTCAACTCGGTGACGCCTCCGAAGGCGCCTGGACACCCGTGGTGGACATTTTGGAAAAAGATGACGCGATCATCCTGAAGGCGGAGCTTCCCGGCGTCCGACTCGAGGACGTCGATTTGCAGATTAAAGACGATGTCCTGATCTTAAAGGGCGAGCGCCATTTTGAGAAAGAAACGAGGAAAGAAAATTATCACCGCATCGAACGTTCCTACGGCACATTTTCAAGATCCTTCACACTGCCCGGCATTGTGGATCAATCCGGGATCAGTGCCAAACTCAAAGACGGCATCTTGGAGGTCAAGCTGCCGAAGGCTCGGTCGATGGAGTCCAAACCCATCCCGATCGAGATTAAAAAGTAGATACCCACTCCCGTATCGAGAAAAGTCATTCGGCTGTGACGGAGCGTATCGATGATCCAGTTTGACCGACTCACCATCAAAGCTCAAGAGGCTGTGATCGATGCTCAAAAAACGGCCGAACAGTATCAACATCAACAGGTCGATGTCGAACATCTTTTACTGGCCCTGCTAAATCAGACCGAGGGGGTTACTCTCCCGCTGTTTAAAAAACTGGGCGTCGATCCGGAGGCGCTTCGCAAGGAACTCGTGCAAAACCTCAAAGACCGGCCCCGGATTACCGGAGGAGGGATCGCTCAATTGTACGCCACGCCACAGCTCAATCAGGCGTTCGACCAAGCCCAGAAAGAGGCGGCCCAGCTCCGGGATGAATTTATCAGCGTAGAGCACATCCTCCTGGGCTTCCTTACCGGCGACGGTTTTGCGGCGCAACTCCTGCGGCGACACGGTGTGACCCAAGAACGGGTTCTGGCCGCTCTGGTTACTGTCCGAGGATCTCAGCGGATCACGGACCAAAATCCGGAGGATAAATACCAAGCCCTGACCCGCTACAGCCGAAACCTGACCGATCTGGCCCGACGGGGCAAGTTGGACCCGGTCATCGGGCGCGACGATGAGATTCGCCGTGTCATCCAAGTCCTCTCCCGACGGACGAAGAACAATCCGGTCTTGATCGGGGAACCGGGCGTCGGCAAGACCGCCATCGCGGAGGGGCTGGCCGAACGGATCGTCAACGGGGATGTCCCGGAAGGTTTGAAAAATAAACAGGTCGTCGCGTTGGATTTAGGAGCCCTGATTGCAGGGGCGAAATTTCGGGGAGAGTTTGAAGATCGTCTGAAGGCCGTCCTTCGGGAAGTGACGGAGGCCCAGGGCAGTATTATTCTTTTTATCGATGAACTGCATACGCTGATCGGGGCCGGGGCCGCTGAAGGGGCGATGGATGCTTCCAACATGCTCAAACCCGCGTTGGCACGCGGGGAATTGCGTTGCATCGGCGCAACTACACTCGACGAGTACCGCAAACATATTGAAAAAGATGCGGCACTCGAACGTCGATTCCAGCCTGTCCTGGTGACGGAGCCTTCCGTGGAAGACACCATTTCCATTCTGCGAGGGCTCAAGGAGCGATACGAGGTGCATCACGGCGTCCGGATCAAGGACTCGGCACTGGTGGCGGCCGCCATGCTTTCTCACCGATACATCTCGGATCGATTTCTTCCCGATAAAGCGATCGACTTGATTGACGAAGCGGCCTCGCGGCTCCGGATGGAGATCGACAGCATGCCCACCGAGCTGGATGAAATTGAACGACGCATCCGACAGCTCGAAATCGAGAAAGAGGCGATCAAAAAAGAGAAGGATCCCGCATCCAAAGATCGTCTGACGGGGATTGATCGCGAAATTTCCCGTCTCAAAGGAGACGGGGATAAGCTCCGTCGTCAATGGGAAGCCGAAAAAGAATGCATCCGCAAGATCCGAAACGCCAAAGAAGAAATTGAGCGGGCTCGAATCGAAGCGGACAAAGCCGAACGGGAGGGAAACCTCGGGCGCGCGGCCGAACTCCGATACGGACGGCTCATCGATCTCACCAAGCAGCTCGAGGCCGAGAACCGTCGGCTCCAGGAACTCCAGTCCCGGCAGAAGATGCTGAAGGAGGAGGTGGACGAAGAGGATGTGGCCGAGATCGTCTCAAAATGGACGGGCATCCCTCTCAGCCGAATGCTGGAAAGCGAGATTCAGAAGCTGGTCAAAATGGAGCAGCGGCTCAAAGACCGGGTCGTCGGTCAGGATGAGGCCATTACGGTCGTATCCAACGCCGTGCGCCGGAGTCGGGCCGGCATCCAGGAACCCAATCGCCCGATGGGATCGTTTATTTTCCTGGGACCGACCGGCGTCGGTAAGACCGAATTGGCCCGGGCCCTGGCCCAATTCCTTTTTGACGATGACCAGGCCCTGGTTCGCATCGACATGTCCGAGTACATGGAAAAACATGCGGTGTCGAGGCTGATCGGGGCGCCGCCGGGCTATGTGGGATACGAAGAAGGCGGACAACTCACCGAGGCCGTCCGGCGCAAACCTTACTCCATCGTCCTTTTTGATGAGATCGAAAAGGCCCATCCCGAAGTGTTCAATGTCCTCCTGCAGCTCTTGGATGACGGCCGCTTGACGGACGGACAGGGTCGCACCGTGGACTTTAAAAACACCGTTGTCATTATGACTTCCAACACCGGAAGCCAGCAGATTCAAGACCTGGGAACCAAAAACGAGGAAGAAATGCGTAAAAGCGTTTTAACGGCGCTCCGCGCGCAATTTCGTCCGGAGTTTTTGAATCGAATCGACGATATTGTGATCTTTCATCCGCTGGGACTGCCGGAACTGATGTCCATCATCGAAATCCAAATGAAAAATCTCAAGCAACGATTGGCTGAGAAGAAACTCACCCTTGTGCTGACGGATCGCGCAAAAAAATACCTGGCTGAGGAAGGATACGATCCGATCTACGGAGCCCGCCCGTTGAAAAGAATTATCCAACGAGACATCTTGAATCCCCTAGCCCTGCAATTATTGCAGGGGGATTTCAAAGAAGGAGACACGATCGAAGCGGATGTTTCACCCAACCGGAATCTCGTACTCAAACGGGTCCGGACGAACGGCCAGAACGCCGCATAATTTTGTGTTGACAGTTTCATCGGATTGTGATAAACAGGCGCGGTTAAATCCTGTCCGATAACAATACGCGCAACGATTCTTCCATCTCCAGGTGACACCGTGCCTGCAAAGACCATTCTCTTGGTCAACGACGACCCCTCCCTTCTTGAATTCTTTCAGAATTCAATCCCCGCAGCGGTGCTATCGATCCGGGATACCTCGCGCCTTCGTCAAAAATTAAAACACCGTGACTTCCCGTTGGTCATCTTGGAAACCAAAAAAGACTGGACGCGAGATCTCAAACGCCTGGTAAGCAACGGAAATCACAATGATCGTTACATGATCATCGGCTCTTCGGGAATGCTTAAACTGACCGCGGGTCGAATCAACGAAATCACGACGCAACTGATCGGCAATCCATCCTTTGTTGCGACGTCCCAGACCAAGCCGGTCCACCAAAAGGCCGCTCCGAATCTGGCCCTTGAAGAATTCATGGAACACCGGCTGAAGGATTTTGTCAAGCAAATGAAAGCCTCCGGCGGCCGTAATCTCCACCCCATGCTGCTACGAGAAATCGAACGACCGTTGATCACCATCACACTGAGAGAGACGAACGGAAATCAGATCCAAGCGGCTCATCTGCTCGGAATGAACCGGAACACGCTTCGAAAAAAGATCAAGGAGCTCAAGATTCGAGTTTACAAAAACCGCCAAAATAACGCGTAAGAATCCGCTTGACAACCGCCGAATGAGTTGATATTTTACACACGCTCTTAATACGGGTTGCCCGATCTTGCGGTTTTAAACTACCCGCCACTCATCGTGTGATCGTTTGTACTGAGAGAATACTCTAACTTCTCGGCGAATATTCTACCGCCCGCGATCCATTCCCAAGCACGGAATGTAGGGAGGATTTTTTCTATGACCAAACAACAACTGATTGAAAAAATTTCCGGGACGGCCGGGATCAGCAAAGTGGCAGCCGTTGATGCGCTGAACGCCGCCATCGATGGAATTACAACCGCCCTCAAGAAAGGACAGAAGGTCAGTCTGATCGGTTTTGGAACTTTTTCGGTAACAAAGAGGAAACCTCGCGTCGGTCGAAACCCAAAAACCGGTGATATCATTAAAATCCCTGCCTGTCGTGTCCCAAAATTCTCGGCCGGGAAAGAACTCAAGGCCGCTGTAAGATAGGCCGCACTCCACCATTGAATGAACACCGTCACTCTCGCATGATTCGACCTCATTACCCGATAGGAAGAAATTGCCTTCGTATTGTTTCAGACCACCGCTAAGCCTGTTTAGTTGACAAATCAAGCGGTTTATATTAGGATTCTACCCACGATAGGCGCGTAGCTCAGGGGTAGAGCGCTACCTTGACACGGTAGAGGTCGGCGGTTCAAGACCGCCCGTGCCTACCATAGGTCTTATACATTGGGATCATAGAGCGGCGGATGAAAAGGCATCGTGACGAACGGGTTGTGTGACGTTGTTCTGCGTTGAGTCATGATCCAGCGGTAGACTCGAACACGTACACCACCGGGGTCAGAGGGGTGCCTTTTCCGTTTTTCACGGCCATAAGACCGCAGCATAACAAAGACGATTTGAACATGACGGGTTTGCCATTACAAGATGTCCGGGTGCAATTTCCCGACGGGACGGAGCGCAGGTTCAGGAATGACACGCTCTTATCGGACGTGCTGGCCCAGGCCAAGTTGTCCTGGAAGGAGTCTCCCGTGGCCCTCAAGCTCAACGGAACCGTGATGGGTTTCGGACAGCGGCTGGCGGATGCCCCTGTGGGAACGGATCGATATGTGATCGACCCGGTGTTTTTCTCTTCCCCGGAGGGGCAGGAGATTTACCGCCACAGCAGCGCACATATCATGGCCCAGGCCGTAAAAGAACTCTTCCCGAACGCCAAATTGGCCATCGGACCCCCGATTGAAGACGGCTTTTACTATGACTTCGACCTCGGACGACCGTTTACACCGGAGGATCTCGATAAGATCGAGCGGCGGATGAAGGAGATCGCGGCCGCCCACTATGTATTCGAGCGAAAGGTGCTGTCGAAACAGGACGCGATCCGTTTCTTCGAGGAGAAGGGCGAAACGTACAAGGTGGAACTGATCCGGGAGCTGCCGGAAGATGAAACCATCACGGTTTATGAACAAGGCCCGTTCACCGATTTGTGTCGTGGGCCTCATGTCCTCTCCACTCAACATGTCTCGGCCTTCAAACTACTCACCACGGCGGGGGCGTATTGGCGGGGGGACGAACGAAACCCGATGCTTCAACGGATTTATGGTACCTCCTTTCCGAGTCAGGAGGCCCTGGACCAGCATCTGAAACGACTTGAAGAGATCAAACGACGGGATCACCGCCGACTGGGAAAGGATCTGGATCTTTACAATGTCACGGATGAAATCGGCCCAGGATTGGTTATCTGGCACCCTAAAGGAGCTCTGATCCGGAAACTGATCGAGGATTTCTGGAGGGAACAGCACCAGCGCCACGGTTATGATTTTGTCTACTCCCCACACATCGCGCGACTGGATCTTTGGAGGCAAAGCGGTCATCTGGACTTTTATCGAGAAAACATGTATGCCCCGATGTCCATCGAAGGAATCGAGTATGAACTCAAACCGATGAACTGCCCTTTTCACATCATGATCTATAAATCCCATCTCCGGAGTTATCGGGACTTGCCGATCCGGTTTGCGGAATTGGGTACCGTCTATCGCTACGAGCGTTCCGGCGTCCTACACGGCCTCTTGAGGGTCCGCGGCTTTACGCAGGACGATGCCCATCTATTCTGCCGACCGGATCAGATTGAACAGGAGATCCTCAAAGTTTTGGATCTCACGGTCTTTACGTTAAAGACATTCGGATTTAATGAATACGAGATCTATGTCTCCACCCGCCCCGAAAAAGCGGTGGGCTCGCCCGAAAACTGGGAACGGGCCACGTCGGCTCTGGAATCAGCCCTCAAAATCAAGGGAATGGCATACCGTATCGACCCCGGCGAGGGAGTGTTTTACGGTCCCAAGATCGACCTGAAAATCAAAGACGTGCTCGGCCGGTCCTGGCAATGCACCACCGTTCAGGTTGACTTCAATCTGCCGCAACGGTTCAATCTATCTTATATCGGCGAAGACGGCAAAGAACATCAGCCCATCATGATCCATCGCGCACTCATGGGATCGATTGAGCGGTTCTTCGGAGTCCTGATCGAGCATTATGCCGGCGCCTTTCCGCTTTGGCTCGCCCCGGTCCAGGTCAAAATCGTGCCGATTACGGACCAGCAGCACGGCTATGCCGACGAGGTCGCACGAACCTTGATCGAAGCCGGTTTTCGAGTGGAAACGGATTCGCGAAGCGAAAAGATCGGATTAAAAATCCGCGAAGCGGAAATGGCCAAAGTCCCCTACATGGTCATTCTCGGTGCGCGTGAAGCCCAGAGCCGGAAACTTTCGGTGCGTAAACGCAGCGGAGACAATCTCGGCGAACTGGACATCACCGCCTTCGTTGATCGACTGAACGGTGAAGTCGGTCAAAGAGTATCATCCTAACTTATAACCCGACTTCTTGATCGAAGTCGGACCACCGTACAGAAAGGAGGAGTCCCCTATCGCGGTCAAACAGCGTGTCAATAACGAAATTCGTGTCCGAGAAGTCCGAGTCATCGGGGTCGAAGGAGAACAGCTCGGGGTCCTGCCGACGCGAGAGGCCATTGCAAAGGCCGCCGAACAGGGCTACGATCTGGTGGAGGTGGCGCCGACATCTCAGCCGCCCGTCTGTCGTATTATGGATTACGGAAAATTCAAATACGAACAGAATAAAAAACTCCATGCGATGAAACAGCATCAGAAAACGACGCATGTGAAAGAGATCAAACTGAGGCCTCATACGGACAAACACGATCTGGATTTTAAGATTCGCCATGTTCGCGAGTTCTTACAAGCCAGTGATAAAGTCAAAGTGACCATGATGTTCCGAGGGCGAGAAATGGTTTACCTGGATGCCGGAAAGATGACCCTGAGCAAGGTGATCGAGGCTGTGAACGACATCGGAATTATTGAACAGCACCCTCGGCTGGAAGGGCGCAACATGATCTTGATCCTGTCGCCCAAACCCCAAACCGCATAAGGGTTAGGTCCTCAGGCTCGCGCAGCTCGTGGGAATCCACCCAGCGAGCACGGCGAGCGAGAGGGGGAGGCTCCATCCGGCTCTGCTGGTGGAGGGGGCGACGTGAGCCCCTGCAATTAACGGAAAGGACATGATAAACAAATGCCAAAGCTAAAATCACACAAAGGAGTGGCCAAACGGTTCAAACGGACCGGAACCGGCAAAATCAGACACAAGCAGACCGGCAAGAGCCATCTCTTAACCCACAAAACCCGGTCCCGGAAGCGGCACCTTAAGGGCTCCGGACTGGTTTCAAAGGCCGATCAACAGTCGATTAAACGCCTGTTGCCTTACGCCTGAAATGAATTATTAACTAAAAGGAGTGCAGGTATGCCACGCGCAAAAGGAGGTCCAAAAACAAGAGCACGCCGCAAAGGCCGTCTGAAACTGGCCAAGGGCTTTTGGGGCGGCAAACATCGGCTGTTCCGCACCGCGACCGAACTGGTGGACAAAGGCCGACAGTACGCTTACCGCGACCGTCGCCAACGGAAGCGAGATTTCCGTCGGCTTTGGATCGTGCGGATTAACGCGGCCGTGTCGAATCACGGTCTTTCTTACTCCAAGTTTATGGCCGGATTGAAAAAGGCCGGAATCGGCCTGGACCGGAAAGTTCTGGCTGATCTGGCTGTGACCGATCCTCAGGGGTTCGCAAAGATCGCGGAAACGGCCAAGTCCAAGCTGGCCGCGGCTTAATGCGTCGATCTTTACCGGGCCGTAATGAGTCGGGAAGGCGAATTTTGTGTCATCACGGGATCGGCCGGGTCTGCCTCTAGGACAATCCGGCGAGACTGTCCAAATCCAGCTCAAAAGCGGTACAGGGCATTGCGATCTGCCAGTTTTGAAGAACTTGGGGATGAAGTTCACCGATGAGGCCAAGGTCACGGCCCCCGATCACGATCTTGCCGAGCCGCCCCGCGATAAAGGAAGGATGCGAAACAGGTTCCAATTGATAGGTCCCGCCCAAATAGTACATCAATAAATCCAGACAGGAATGCAGCTCCGAAAAGTTGGCCGCCGGATGGGCGATAAGAGAAGCCAGTTTTAAAAGAGTGCGAGTCCCCTCGGGCGCCCTCGCATCCGTAACGGCCGTATCGCCCGCCTCGAAAATCCGATGGGGGTAAAAACTCTTCGAGCTGGCGGATTCCACGCGAAGCAATGATGGAATGATGCTGTTTCTTAAGGCCGAATAGGTCTGGGACATCACGTTTTCAACCTCGACCAGATCTACGTTCATGCCGGAGAGGGCCATACGGTCGACCGATTCCTCCCGGTTCGTCAGGATATTTGAAATCACCTCCTGGAACCCCATCCCGATCATGGTTTCCCGTATTCGATCGGAAAACTGCTCGATGGACGAAAGTCCTCCGAGTGTAAATTCGGTCGGCATCTCGGCCTCGAAGCTCTCGAAGCCCCGGCTGATCGCAAAATCCTCCGCCACATCCACCGGATGGAGCAAATCATCCCGGTAGGCCGGCACCGATACCGTCAAGTGACGACCGCGGGAATGGACGTCATACCCATAGGCTTTTAGAATCGAAACCGCCTTCGGAGCCGCGATGGTTTCCCCCAAGGCCGAGCTCAAATGATCCAGCGTCATCCCCATCGGTTTGGCCAAAACGGCCGGCATCGTAATCTTACGTCCGAAATCCGTGGAATAGGGATAACGGACCTCGACCGGATTGATCTCGGCTCCGCGGTCGGAAAGGTTCGCGGCCAGGATGTTTACGGTGAGCATCACCATACGAAGATCGGTCCCGGTTACTTCGACAAACAGATCGCGGTCTCCAACCTGCACCTCCCCGACCTCGCGGCTGTTGATGATCGGTGGAAAAGAGAGGACTTTATTTTCCCGGTCAACCAACAGAGGACATTCCGCCGTCTTCGATAAAATTCCGGCGTACATCATGCCCTTGGGATGTTTTTTCAAAATCTCGGCCGGGGTCATGGGAGACTCGAACCCGAGAGGGACGAACCGGATCCCATCCGGTTGAACGGTTTTATAGGTCACGGGGAAGGTAATTCTGGCAAGACGATAAAGTCCGATGGAAACCGAGTGTCGTTTCCGGCCGAAACTCTCGCTTAACTTCTCCTGCGTCTGGATTAGCTGGACCAAGGACTCCTCGTCAATGGAAAGTCCGCGCGCGATGCAGGCGCCGATGTACGGGCGGATGGATTTCAACGAAGGCGACACCTCGATGACGGCCGCCGGTGTCTGCTTACGGTTATAGAAGGGATACGGAACAACCTTCTTCAGACGATGCATTCTGATCTGCCGGGCGATGCCCTCGACACACCAAAGGTCCGGCCGGTTCGTATCGTTCAACTCAAGCTTGATCTCACCCGTCGTTTCATCGTGCTCCTTGATTTCGCCTTTCACCAACGGCAACAGGTCGGCCAGTTCCGTCATCGTGACGGATCGGCCGAGGAGGCTCTCAAGATCCTTCAATTTGACCTGAATCGTCGGCATGATCAGGACTCCGCCCGTTTGGTCCGGATCAGGTCCAGATCGCTTGAGAAAAGATCCCGGATATCGCCGATGCCCAGCGCGACCATCGCCATCCGGTCCAGGCCCAGTCCCCAGGCGATCACGGGAACTCGAACACCCAGCGGCACGGTGACCTCCGGACGGAACAGGCCCGCGCCTCCCAGCTCCATCCATCCCAGTTGCGGATGGCGCACATGCATCTCGACCGACGGTTCGGTGTACGGGAAATAGGCCGGCAGGTATTTGACCTCTGTAGCACGGGCCATTTTGGTCGCGAACAGCTTTAAAAGGCCCAGAAGCGTCCGGAAGGTGATTTTCTCACCCAACGCGATTCCCTCGACTTGGAAAAAATCCGGGGCATGCGTCGCGTCCACAAGGTCGTAGCGGAAGCACCGGGCGATGGAAAAATATTTTCCCGGGATTTTTGGAGAGGCGGTCAGCGTACGGGCCGAAACGGCCGTACCCTGGCTTCGCAAGACAAGGCGTTTGGCTCTTTCAAGATCGAACGTATAGCGCCACCCCCGCGAGCCGGTTTTCCAACCCGACTCATGCGTCCTGGCGACTTGCAAGGCATGGGGTTCGGGCAAGGTTGCCACGGATTTGGGATGCTTGACAAAATAGACGTCATGTATATCCCGCGCCGGATGAAACTGCGGCATAAAGAGCGCGTCGCTGTTCCAGAACTCCGATTCGACCAGCGGCCCGCGCATCTCCTGAAATCCCATCGAGACCAGTTTGGCTTTGACGCTGTCGAGAAATTCCCGATACGGATGCTTCCGGCCGGCGGCCATTCGGGACGGTCGCAAACCGATATTGTATTTTCGGAACGACTTTCCCTTCCACGCCCCATCCTTAAGGAGATCAGGCGTAAGCTGGGCTACTTCCTCCGCGGTCGCGGCTTCCGGCGTCAGTTGATTCACTAAATCCCGGCCTAAATCGGTGAGCGAGACCCGTTTTGATTTCTTCTCGTGTTGCTTGATCACACCTCGCGTCTTCCATTTTTTCTCAAGAACATCATC
>Ga0335082_10005437_pt1 | contig 13930 bp, 10 predicted proteins | sample Lox_Sample_41_FD_206718 | JGI IMG/M metagenome (GOLD analysis project Ga0335082, IMG submission 206718) | Soil microbial communities from Loxahatchee National Wildlife Refuge, Florida, United States - Lox_Sample_4.1 | ecosystem: Environmental > Terrestrial > Soil > Wetlands | place: USA...
GCAGGTCACCGAGCTAACCAATCGCATCAAGCAGCAAGCGCGAACGAGCTGAACCAGCGGACGCCCCGCTATGCGCACAGTTTGTGGACAACATTGTGGAAGAGTTTCGGATAACCGGGGGACAACTAGTGGCAAGCCCGTTCGGCACCATCCGGCGGCCACAGGGCAGGTCCCGCCGTCCCCTGGCCAGGCACATCCCCTGTGCGCAGAAAATAACCGCTGACCTGCGGGAAGAAGGGTTCTCCCCAGAATCCACCGTACCTATGACTATGACGGTTCTCTCAATAAGAAAAGAACAACACCAAGTAGCCCCTGTGTGCACTGAGACGAGGAAACCGGGGAGGCCGGCAGCCACCACGGCCATACCCGCTTCCGCGCACACCGACACCCTGTATTCTCCACGGACCCATACCAGGAGGCAGTTCCCGTGAAGCTTCAGGTCGAGCGCGATCATCTGGCCGATGCCGTGGCCTGGACCGCGCGTGCCCTGCCGGCCCGTCCGACCGCCCCCGTGCTGGCCGGGATGCGCCTGCACGCGGGGGCCGAACTCACCCTCTCCACGTTCGACTACGAGGTCTCCGCGCAGGCCACCGTGCCGGTGATCACCGACGAGGACGGCGCGGTCCTGGTGTCAGGCCGGCTGCTGGCCGAGATCGTGCGGTCGCTGCCCGCCAAGCCGGTCGACCTGGCCACCGACGGAACCCGCGCCACCCTGAAGTGCGGCAGCGCCACCTTCACCCTGGTCTTGCTGCCGGAGGAGGAATACCCGACGCTGCCCGACATGCCGCCGCTCACCGGTTCGGTGGGCAGCGACGCGCTGGCCTCGGCCATCGCCCAGGTGGCCATCGCGGCCGGGCGCGACGACACGCTGCCCGCGCTGACCGGCATCAGGATCGAGATCTCCGGCGACAGGCTCACCCTGGTCGCCACCGACCGGTACCGGCTGGCAGTCCGCGAGCTGCGCTGGAACCCGACGCAGCCGGACCTCAGCACCGCCGTGCTGGTTCCCGCGCGCGTGCTCGGCGAGACCGCCCGGGCCCTCACCTCCGGTGCCGAGGTGTCGATCTCGCTCGGCGGCGACAGCCTGATCGGGTTCGCCGGGGCCGGCCGGCAGACCACCACCCGGCTGCTGTCCGGTGAGTACCCCAAGTACCAGTCGCTGCTGCCGAGCGAGTTCAGCGCGACCGCCGAACTCCCCGCCGCCCCGTTCGCCGAGGCGGTCAAGCGGGTGGCGCTGGTGGCCGAGCGTAACACCCCGGTGCGCCTGGCGTTCAGCGCCGGGCAGCTGGTGCTCGAGGCCGGGGCCTCGGAGGACGCGCAGGCGGTGGAGGTCCTCGAGGCGGCGTTCGACGGCGAGGACCTGCAGATCGCCTTCAACCCGCAGTACCTGCTGGACGGCATCGGCGCGATCGACTCGGACATGGCCCGGATCTCGTTCACCTCGCCCACCAAGCCCGCCGTCGTCACGGGCAAGAGCGACGGAGACCCGGACTACCGCTACGTCCTCATGCCCATCCGTGGCGCTGGCTAGGTCGTACGCTCGGGGTGTGCACCTCACCCGGCTCGCGCTGACCGACTTCAGGTCCTATCCCGAGCTCAGCCTCGAGCTCGGGCCGGGCGTGACCACGTTCAGCGGCCCGAACGGGGAAGGCAAGACCAACCTGGTCGAGGCGATCGGCTACCTGGCCACGATGGGCAGCCACCGGGTGGCCACGGACGCGCCGCTGGTCCGCCGCGGCGCCGACCGGGCCGTGCTGCGTGCCGCGGTGACCGGGACGCAGGGCAGCACGCTGATAGAGATCGAGCTCAACCCCGGCCGGGCCAACCGGGTCAGGCTGAACCGCGTGCCGGTGCCGCGGCCGCGGGACGTCCTCGGCGCGCTGCGCACGGTGCTGTTCGCGCCCGAGGACCTGGCCCTGGTCAAGGGTGATCCCGGCGAGCGGCGGCGGTTCCTCGACGAGCTGCTGACCGCCACCGCGCCGCGCTACGCCGGCGTCCGCGCCGACTACGAGCGGGTACTCAAGCAGCGCACCGCGCTGCTCAAGTCGGCCGGGTCCAAGGGAAACCTGCGCGGTGCGGCCCGCGAGGCGATGACCTCGACCCTGGACGCCTGGGATGCGCAGCTGGCCCGGGCCGGCGCGCCGCTGCTGGCCGGCCGGATGCGCCTGGTCGCCGCGCTGCGGCCGCACCTGACCGCGGCCTACGAGGCGGTCTCCGGCGGTCTCCGGGCCCCGGCGGGCGAGGTGTCGGGAATGAATTACCGCAGTTCAGCGTTGGAAAATAGTGATGAGTTCGATGAAATCGGAGCACTGGAGACGGCGCTGCTCAAGGCATTGTCCGGGGTCCGTGCCAGCGAGCTCGACCGGGGCGTCTGCCTGGTCGGCCCGCACCGGGACGAGCTCGAGCTCGCCGTCGGCGGCCTGCCCGCCCGCGGATACGCCAGCCACGGTGAATCCTGGTCGCTCGCGCTCGCGCTGCGGCTGGCCAGCTTCGCGCTGCTCCGGGAGGGCCACGAGGATCCGGTGCTGATCCTCGACGACGTGTTCGCCGAGCTCGACGCGGGCCGCAGGGACCGGCTGGCCGGGCTGGTGGCCGGGGCCGAGCAGGTCCTGATCACCGCCGCGGTGCCCGTCGACATCCCCGCGGTGCTGGCCGGCGCGCGGTTCACCGTCCGCGCGGGCGTGGTCGCCGGTGACGGCTAGCGCCGCGGACCCGGACCGGTCCCGGCTGGCGGTCGAGGCGCTGGCCGTAGCCAGGGCGGACGCGCGGGCCCGTGGCGACCGGCCGGCCGGATTCAATGATCCCGAACGGTCCGGGGTATCCGCCCCCTCCCAGGCGGACTCGCCGGCGCCGGGAGGGCGCGCTACCGGTCGCGGGCGCCCTCGCCGGGACGACCCGCAGCCGCTGGCCAGCGCGATCGGAGGGTTGCTCGACACCGAAGGCTGGCAGCAGCGGGCGGCGATGGGCTCGGTGTTCGGCCGGTGGGCCGAGATCGTCGGCGCGGATCTGGCCGCGCACACCCGGCCGGACAGCTTCGCCGACGGCGAGCTGGCCGTGACGGCCGACTCAACCGCCTGGGCGACCCAGGTCCGGCTGCTCGCCACGATGCTCGTCAAGCGGCTGAACACCGAGCTCGGCGACGGGTCGGTCCGCCGGGTCAAGGTCCGCGGGCCCGCGCCGCCCCGGCAGCGCGGGGGCTGGCGCGTGCCAGGCAGCAAGGGCCCCGGCGACACCTACGGCTAGCCCGGGAAATGCGACACCAGGGTCAAGACGACCCTGGCTGTCGGTGCTTACAGGTAAAATGAATTAGCGCAAGGAAGGCCACATCGTGGGGGCTGGGTCGCGCGCTTCACATGCAGGATGGAGTTCGGTTTGTCCTACGATGCAGGCTCGATCACGGTACTCGAGGGCCTTGAGGCCGTCCGTAAGCGTCCCGGAATGTACATCGGCTCGACCGGCGAACGCGGATTGCATCACCTCGTCTACGAGGTTGTGGACAACGCGGTCGACGAGGCGCTGGCCGGTTACTGCGACACCATCGACGTGACGCTGCTGTCCGACGGCGGGGTCCGGGTGTACGACAACGGCCGCGGCATCCCCGTCGACGAGCACCCGGTCGAGCACCGGCCGGCGGTCGAGGTCGTGATGACCACGCTGCATGCCGGCGGCAAGTTCGACGGCAAGTCCTACGCGGTCTCCGGTGGCCTGCACGGCGTCGGCGTGTCCGTGGTGAACGCCCTGTCGATGATGCTCGAGGCGGAGGTCCACCGGGACGGGTACGTCTGGACACAGGACTACGAGCGCGGCGACCCGATGGGCCCGCTGGTCCGCGGCGCGGCCGCCGGGGACACCGGCACCACGATCACGTTCTGGCCGGACAGCGAGATCTTCGAGACCACCGAGTGGTCGTACGAGACGCTGTCCAGGCGGCTTCAGGAAATGGCCTTCCTGAACAAGAACCTGGCCATCTCCATCGCAGACCATCGCCAGGACGAACCGCGGGAGATGCGGTACCAGTACGCGGGCGGAATCGCCGACTTCATCCGGTACATCAACGCCTCCAAGGAGCCGGTGCACGGCACCGTGATCGACTTCGGCGAGGAAGCGGACGGGATCTCGGTCGAGATCGCGATGCAGTGGAGCTCGGCGTACACCGAGTCGGTGCACACCTTCGCCAACACGATCAACACGGCCGAGGGCGGCACCCACGAGGAAGGCTTCCGGGCCGCGCTCACCGCGATCGTCAACAGGTACGCCCGCGAGCAGAAGCTGCTGCGCGAGAAGGACGACAACCTGACCGGCGACGACGTGCGCGAGGGCCTGACCGCGATCGTCTCGGTCAAGCTCGCCGAGCCGCAGTTCGAGGGCCAGACCAAGACCAAGCTGGGCAACACCGAGGCCAAGTCCTTCGTGCAGAAGGCCTGCAACGACCACCTGCGGGACTGGTTCGACCGGAACCCGGGCGAGGCCAAGGAGATCATCAACAAGGCCAGCCAGGCCGCCCGGGCGCGGATCGCCGCGCGCCAGGCACGCGATCTGACCCGGCGCAAGTCGCTGCTGGACTCCACCTCCCTGCCCGGCAAGCTGGCCGACTGCCAGTCCACCGACCCGGCCAAGTCCGAGATCTACGTGGTCGAGGGAGACTCGGCCGGCGGCTCGGCCAAGGGCGGCCGGGATCCGCAGTTCCAGGCCATCCTGCCGCTCCGCGGCAAGATCATCAACGTGGAGAAGTCGCGGATCGACCGGGTCCTGAAGAACAACGAGGTCCAGGCGATGATCACCGCGCTGGGCGCCGGCATCTACGACGAGTTCGACATCACCAAGCTCAGGTACCACAAGATCATCCTGATGGCGGACGCCGACGTGGACGGGCAGCACATCCGCACGCTGCTGCTCACGCTGCTGTTCCGGTTCATGAAGCCGCTGGTCGAAGCCGGCCACGTGTACCTGGCGCAGCCGCCGCTTTACAAGATCAAGTGGGAGGGCCGCGGCGTCAGGCCCGGCTACGCGTTCAGCGACGCGGAGCGCGACCGGGTGATCGAGGCCGGCATCGCCGAAGGGCGCAAGGACCCGCGGCCGCGGGACGGGGTGCAGCGGTTCAAGGGTCTCGGCGAGATGAACTCCACCGAGCTGTGGGACACCACGATGGACCCGGCAAACCGGGTGCTGATGCAGGTGACGCTCGACGACGCGGCCCAGGCCGACGAGTTGTTCAGCGTGCTGATGGGCGAGGACGTCGAGGCCCGTCGCTCGTTCATCACCCGGAACGCCAAGGACGTCAAGTTCCTGGACATCTGATCCGCCCGCCCGTCGGCGGCCGGCTGATGTCCCGTTGAAGTTGGGATTGCGAAAGTGACCGAAGTTACCGATGCCCCGCTGGACGGCGGGCACGACCGGACCGAGCCTGTCGACATCCAGGTCGAGATGCAGCGCAGCTACATCGAGTACGCGATGTCGGTCATCGTGGGCCGTGCGCTGCCTGACGTCCGGGACGGGCTCAAGCCGGTCCACGTCCGGATCCTGTACGCGATGCTCGACGGCGGCTATCGTCCGGACCGCGGGTTCTTCAAGTGCTCGCGGGTCGTCGGCGACGTCATGGGCAACTACCATCCGCACGGTGACTCGTCGATCTACGACGCGCTGGTGCGGATGGCGCAGCCGTGGTCGATGCGGATGCCGCTGATCGACAGCCAGGGCAACTTCGGCTCGCCGGGCAACGACCCGCCCGCCGCCATGCGGTACACCGAATGCCGTCTCGCCCCGCTGGCCATGGAGATGCTGCGGGACATCAACGAGGACACCGTCGATTTCCGGGAGAACTACGACGGGCGCTCGTCTGAGCCCGTCGTGCTGCCGAGCCGCTTCCCCAACCTGCTCATCAACGGGTCCGAGGGCATCGCGGTCGGCATGGCCACCAAGATCCCGCCACACAACCTGCGCGAGGTGGCCGACGGCGTCGCCTGGTACCTGGACAACTTCGAGGCGTCCGACGAGGAACTCCTCGAGGCGCTGATGGCGCGGATCAAGGGGCCTGACTTCCCGACCAGCGGCCTGATCGTCGGCAGGCGGGGCATCAGCGACGCGTACCGCACCGGGCGCGGCTCGATCGTCATGCGCGCCGTCGTCGAGGTAGAGGAGATCCAGGGCCGCACCTGCCTGGTCGCCACCGAGCTGCCGTTCCAGGTGAACCGCGACAACCTGGCGGAGAAGATCGGTGACCTGGTCCGAGACGGCCGCCTGACCGGCATCGCCGATATCCGGGACGAGTCCAGCGACCGCCGGGGCCAGCGGCTGGTCATCGTGCTGAAGCGGGACGCCGTAGCCAAGGTCGTGCTGAACAACCTGTACAAGCACACCCAGCTGCAGGACACGTTCGGCGCCAACATGCTGGCCCTGGTCGACGGGGTGCCGCGCACCCTGCGGCTGGACCAGATGATCAGGTACTGGGTCACCCACCAGATCGAGGTCATCGTCCGGCGTACCCGGTTCCGCCTGCGCAAGGCGCAGGAGCGGATGCACATCGTCTCCGCCCTGCTCAAGGCCATCGACCGGATCGACGAGGTCATCGCGCTGATCCGGGCGTCGGCGTCCGCGTCCGAGGCACAGCGGGGCCTGATGGCGCTGCTGGAGATCGACGAGATCCAGGCCCGCGCGATCCTGGACATGCAGCTGCGCAAGCTGGCCGCCCTGGAGCGACAGGAACTCGTCAACGAGCACGACGAGCTCGCCGCCAAGATTGCCGACTACGAGGACATCCTGGCCTCGCCGCAGCGGCAGCGGGACATCGTCGGCACCGAGCTGGCCGAGATCGTCCACAAGTTCGGCGACGACCGGCGCACCGAGATCGTCGCCTACGACGGCGAGGTGGCGGACGAGGACCTGATCGCCGAGGAAGACGTGGCGGTCACCATCACCTACGGCGGCTACGCCAAGCGCACCAAGACCGACCTGTACCGGGCCCAGCGGCGCGGTGGCAAGGGGGTCCGCGGCGCGCAGCTGCGCACCGACGACATCGTGGACCACTTCTTCGTCACCACGACGCACCACTGGATCCTGTTCTTCACCAACAAGGGCAGGGTCTACCGGGCCAAGGCCTACGAGCTGCCCGACGCCGGCCGGGACGCCCGCGGCCAGCACGTGGCCAACCTGCTCGCCTTCCAGCCGGACGAGCGGATCGCCGAGGTGCTCGCGCTGCGCGATTATCAGATAGCGCCCTACCTGGTGCTCGCCACCCGCTCCGGCCTGGTGAAGAAGTCCAAGCTGACCGCGTTCGAGAACGTCCGGTCGGGCGGCATCATCGCGATCAACCTGCGCGAGGACGACGAGGTCATCGCGGCCCGGCTGGTCTCGCCCGAGGATGACCTGCTGCTGGTCAGCAAGGGCGCGCAGGCCATCAGGTTCCGCGCCGACGACGACTCGCTGCGGCCGATGGGCCGGGATACCTCGGGCGTCATCGGGATGCGCTTCAACAACGGCGACGAGCTGCTCGGCATGTACGTGGTCAGGGATGGCGGCGACGTGCTGGTGGCCACCGGCGGCGGATACGCCAAGCGGACTCCCGCGGACGCCTATCCGGTCCAGGGCCGCGGCGGCCGCGGCGTGGTCACCGCAAAGATCGTCGAGGCCCGCGGCGAGCTTGTCGGCGCGCTGATGGTGCACGCCGGGGACGAGATCTTCGCGATCACCTCCGGCGGCGGCGTGATCAGGACCAGTGCGGACGAGGTCAAGCAGTCGGGCCGGCAGACCATGGGAGTCCGGCTGATGAACCTGGCCGCCGGGGACAGCGTGGTCGGCCTGGCGCTCAACGCGGAGTCGATAGCCGAAGTCGAAGAAGCGGACATGGCCGACGCCGACGCCCTGGATCCCGCGGACCCGGATCCAGCGGGCTCGGATCCCGACGGCGCGGAAGAGGGAGAAGCCGAGTAATCCTGCGGATTGTGTAAGGTCGGCTAGTAAGCCAGGCTTTCCGGCGGACGGCAACGATATCGGGGGCACGAGCGTCCCATGAGTACGACGAGTCCGGCAGAATACCGCCTTCTTCGCACAGGTGGCCATATAGGCGTCGCGTCCGGAGATAACCTCGTGAGGGTCTGGATCAGAGGGAGGACGGCTTGGACAGGCGTACGGACAGGCCAGACGGCTCGAGAGGAGGCTCGCCCACCGTGGTGACTTCACGAGCTTCCGACGACAACCTCATCGACGACCAGGACGCCGGGACAAGCGACATCATGGCGCCGCCCAGGCAGTCACGGAGCCAGCAGCCGGCCAAGCCGGCCCCCGCCGCGAACGACGAGACCGGGTCCGACGGTACGGCAGGCGGCGCCGTTTCGCCGAACGGCACGCCGGCCGGCGCAAGAGAGGAAGGTGCCGCCAACGGCACCGCGACGGACAAGACGCGACCGGCCGTGGACGACACGATCGTCGACGGCGTGCCCGCGCTGCCCGCCGACACCATCGGATCCTCGCGTGCGGCCCGGCCGAAGGGGCCCGACGCGGAGCAGGCTCCGGCGGACGAGAAGGGTCAGCCTCCCGTGGACCACTCGCTCGCCCATTCGCCGACGCTCGCCGCGAATCCGGGGAGTCACGACCCGGTGACGTCTGGTGCTCTCTCGTCGGCTGGTTCCGCCGGGCCGGCGGGCGACCGCCCGGTGCGGGCCGAGCCGCCGTCGGTCTCCCCGGCCGCGTTCGCGTGGGAGATGCCTGACCCGCCGGCGCATTCGCCGTCGTCCCCGGCGCGGGCGTTCCTGCGGTCGGGTACGTCCGCCGGGAAAGCGCCTCCGCCCGCGACCGGGCCGCTGCCCGGCGGCAGTGGCAAGGCCCCGGCGGAGAGCCCGGTCGCGTCGCGTGGCGCGGCGGCTAAGGCAACCGCGGCACAGCCGAAGCGGACGGCGCGGCAGGCGCACCTCACGGTCGCCCGGGTCGAGCCCTGGTCGGTGATGAAGTTCAGCTTTGTCGTCTCGCTGGTCGCCTTCGTCATCTTGTTCGTGGCGGTCAGCGTGCTCTACGGCGCGCTAGCCGGGCTCGGCGTGTTCGACTCGCTGCAGCGCGTCGTGTCGGACGTCACGTCGAGCCAGGGTTCGGCGGGGGTGAACGCGAAGGCCTGGTTCTCCGCGTCCCGGGTGCTCGGCTATACCGCCCTGCTCGGCTCGCTCAACATCGTGCTGATCACCGCGATGTCGACGATCGGCGCCGTGGTGTACAACCTGACCTCGCGTCTGGTCGGCGGCGTGGAGGTCACCCTCAAGGAAACCGAGTAACGTCTCGGCGGCCACATGCGGTAGCATCGCCGGGACGACGGGCGGTCAGGTCCGTGAACCACGGCGCAACCCGCCCCGACGGTACGGTAGGATTGTTTTCGCTCCTGTTTTCGCAGGTCATGGGGTTATAGCTCAGTCGGTTAGAGCGCGTCCCTGATAAGGACGAGGCCCGTGGTTCAAGTCCACGTAACCCCACACAGCACTCTTTCATCAGCCACGATGCGCAGAAGCCGGGTCCTTCCGGCCGGTGCGGCGGCCGCACTGGACGCGCAGACTGGCCGGACAGCTTTGCTAAGCTGCCGTACACCTGCGGAGGGCGGAATTCCGATCCGCCGGTCCGCTCTGATGTCATCGAGGTGGAGGGTTCCTCGCTGTGAAGAAACTCATCGTGCTCGCCGCGCTCGGGCTTGGCGCGTTCGCCGTCTGGCGCAAGGTCCAGTCCGACCGTGCCGAACTCGACCTATGGACCGAGGCCACCGCCGCCGACGAGGACTGACCCGCGCGGTCGGAGCCATGTCCGGCAGCCGGCGAAGGCCGATCCGGCGCAAGGAGGCAAGCAGGTGAGCGATACATCTCCGGTGTCGCTCATTTGCTGTGACGTGGTCGGGGCGGCCGCCGCCGACGGCAGCATCATGGAACGGGCGTTCGCCGAGGCGATCGCCACCCAGGGCGTTGTCGTCGGCACCGCGGCGTACGTCAGGTCGATGGTGCAGTTCGACCGGACCCGCGGCTGGCCGCCCGCCGACGTCATGCGGAGCCTCTTCCCTGACGATGAGATCCGGGCCGAGGCCGCCAACCACGCCTTCGAGCGATCGTTCCGGGCGGCGGCGGACCGGTTCGGCGTACTGCCGCTCCCCGGCCTCAACGAGGCGCTGGCCAAGCTCTCCGCGGCCGGCATCAAGATCTGCCTGATGTCGTCCCTGTCCAGGCCGGCGATGAGCCTGATCGTGGAGCGGCTGGACTGGGGCCAGCGCGCCGATCTGGTGCTGTGCGCGGACGACGTGACCCGGGGTTTCCCCTGGCCCGACCTCATCCTCTCCGCGGTCCTGCGGCTGGGGATCGGCGGCGTACGCGACGTGGTCGCGGTCACGGCCACCGAAGGCGGAGCGCTGTCCGCCCAGCGGGCCGGGGCCCGGCTGATCGTCGGCGTGCTCAGCGACCCGGACGGCGCGAGCAGGCTTCGCCGGGCCGGGGCCACTCACCTGCTATCCGATATCAGGGAGCTTCCCGACCTGGTGGCTTCGCAGGGCGGCATCACGACGAGTGATTAACTTCGCTGGTCACGTGGCAAACTGTGAAGCATGCCGGAACTGCCCGAAGTAGAGTCGCTGGCCGCCTTCCTGCGCGGCCACGCCACGGGCCACACCGTGGCGCGGGCCGACGCGGCCTCGTTCTCCGTGCTCAAGACGTTCGACCCGCCGCTCACCGACCTCAGCGGCCAGGTGATCACCGAGGTGGGCCGGCACGGCAAGTTCCTGGACCTCGCCACCGATCGGGGTCTGCACCTGATCATGCACCTGGCCCGGGCCGGCTGGCTGCGCTGGCGCGACGACCTGCCCACGGCGCCGCCGAAACCGGGTAAGAGTCCGCTGGCCTTCCGGCTCAGGCTGGACGACGGCTCCGGTTTCGACCTGACCGAGCAGGGCTCGCACAAGCGCCTCGCCGTGTACCTGGTCCGGGATCCGGCCGAGGTGCCCGGGGTGGCTACCCTCGGACCGGACCCGCTGGCCGCCGATTTCACCCGGGACACCCTGGCCGGCCTGCTGGCCGGGCGCCGGATGCAGGTCAAGGGCGTGCTCCGCGACCAGCGGATCATCGCCGGCATCGGCAACGCCTACTCCGACGAGGTGCTGCACGCGGCCAAGATGTCACCCTTCAAGATCGCGGCCAGCATGACCCCGGACGACGTGGCCACCCTGTACGACGCGATCAAGACCACGCTGACCGAGGCCGTGGAGCGTTCGGCCGGCCTGGCCGCGGCGGACCTGAAGGGCGAGAAGAAGAGCGGCTTGCGGGTGCACGGGCGGGCCGGCCAGGATTGCCCGGTGTGCGGCGACACGATCAAGGAGGTCTCGTTCGCCGACTCCGCGCTCCAGTACTGCCCGACCTGCCAGACCGGCGGCAAGCCGCTGGCCGACCGCCGCCTGTCCCGGCTGCTCAAGTAGCCGACGGCGTAGACGCTCCCCGGATCCGATGCCGGATAGCCGCGGTTCCCGTGGGCCGCCACGCGGGCGCGGAATCAGGCACTCCCGGTCAGTCGTATGTTCCCGGGTGGGCGCGGACGCGAAAAGTCCGGTCAGCCGTGATTCCGCGGGGACTCGCGCGGAGCCCGGAATCGCTCTTCCCGGCCAGCTTGACAGGAAAACCGGGTCTTCATGCCCACGGCTGCGCCACGCCATGGCGCCTGATCACATAAGCCGATCGTCAGCGGGTGGCGCCGGCGTGGCTGTGGCCCGTGGTGTTCGTGCGCTCCCGATGCACCCTCGTGACCGCACGTTACCTGCCGACCGCCCGGATGCTACTGCATGGATGTCCCAGCCATGCATCTGGAGCAGCACGCGGCATCCATGTCGTTCGATCCAGCACGGGTGGTGCCGCGGTGACGGAAGCCCACTCCGATGCCTGGTCCGCGGCCCTCGCGACCAGCAACCGGAACGGTATCGTCCCGCCGATCAGGCGGCCGTGCCCGGCACGGCAAGGGGGTATATGAGCTTCCGCCTCGTCCTGGCCAGGGATGCGGTCTAACCAGCACGCACCGGGTACCCTGGTCGGAAGGCATCCGGGGCTATAGCTCAGCTGGAAGAGCGTCTGGTTTGCATCCAGAAGGCCAGGGGTTCGAGTCCCCTTAGCTCCACAGGTCAGAGGCCACTTGCGATCTTGAAGGCCCCGAATCAGAGCCAAACCAAGAGCCAAAGTCCGCGTGCTATGCGGCTTATGACGGCTACTGCGCGCCGCGGGCACGGCGAAGGCTCGGTCTACCGGGACGCTGCGAACGGCACCTGGGTCGGTGCCATCTCGCTCGGCTGGCGCCCGGACGGTTCGCGCATCCGGCGCAAGGTGACCGGGCGGACCAAGACCGAGGTCCGGGAGAAGCTGAAGAAGCTCCAGGCCGAGGCGGACGCTGGCCTGAAGACCTCGGCTTCCTACACGGTGGCCAAGGCTGTAGACGACTGGGCGGCTGAGGCGCTGGACGGCCTGGCGGACAAAACTGTCCGGTCACATGTGGACCTGCTCCGGCCGGTCACGATGCTGATCGGGAACGTCCCGCTGCGGGATCTGACCGCTCAGGACGTCAGGCGCACGCTGAGCAAACTGGCCCAGACGCGGTCGACCCGGACCATGGCGAGCACGCACAACGTGCTAGTGCGGGCCATCCGGCACGCCGAGGCCAACGATCGGGTGGGCCGGAACGTCGCGTCGCTTGTGAAGCCGCTGCAGGGCAAGACCGGGCGGCCGTCCCGGGCGATGACCGCGGTCGAGGCGGCCGCGCTGCTCGCCGCGGCCAAGGATCACCCTCGTCTCGGCGCCTACGTGATCCTGTCCCTGACCACCGGGATCCGGACGGAGGAGGCCCGGGCGCTGCAGTGGGATCACGTCGACCTGGACGGCGATCCCGATGCGCGGACACCGGTACCGCCGAGCATCGCGGTGTGGCGTTCGGTCCGATTGCACGGCGACACCAAGACCGAGAAGTCCCGGCGGACCTTGGCCTTGCCGCAGAGCGCCGTGACGGCGCTGCGGGAGCACCGCAAGTGGCAGGCTCAGGCCCGGCTGGCCGCCGGGCCGCTGTGGCAGGACACCGGCCTGGTGTTCACTACCAGCTTGGGCTCGCCGCTGGACGCCTCCCATGTCCGGCGCGACTTCCGGGCCCTGTGCAAGAAGGCGGGAATCGAGGGTGTCTGGGCGCCGCGGGAACTGCGGCACACGTTCGTCTCGGTCATGTCCGTGTCGGGCGTGGCCGTGGAGGAGATCGCCCGCCTGGCCGGGCACGCCAACTCCCGGACCACCGAGACCATCTACCGGCACGAGCTCCGCCCCGTCATTACCACCGGCGCCGACGTGATGGACAAGATCTTCACCGCGGCGGAGCGCGAGGGATAGTCGGCCACGACCCGGTGACAGTGAGGTGATGTCCGAGCCGGGAGCGTGATCCCCTGCCTATCCTGGAACTTCCGAGACATCCAGGAAGGTCCGATCCTGTGGATGGCGAAGGCCGTGTGCTGTACCTCGTGCTCAGCGGCGCCCCGGCGCCCGAGGGCATACCCGCACTGGTCACCGCGTGCCAGGCCGCGGGCTGGCGGGTCGTGGTGTTCTCTACCCCGTCCGGCATCAGGTTCATCGATCCCACCGAGCTGGAAAGGCTCACCGGCGAGCCCGTGCGATCCGAGTACCGGATGCCGGGCACGGGCAATCCTGTCCCCGCCGCGGATGTCGTGTTGGCATGCCCGCTGACGTTCAACAGCGTCAACAAGTTCGCCCACGGCCACGCGGACAACTTCGCCATCGGCTTGCTGTGCGAGATGGTCGGCTATGGCGTCCCGGTCGTGGTCGTGCCGCACTGCAAGCCTCAGCTCGCCAGCCACCCGGCGTTCGACGCGAGCCTGCAGACATTGCGTGGCATGGGGATACGGGTGCTGTTCGATCCGGACGCGCCATATGAGCGCAGGCTGCCG
>Ga0335082_10005438_pt1 | contig 13925 bp, 13 predicted proteins | sample Lox_Sample_41_FD_206718 | JGI IMG/M metagenome (GOLD analysis project Ga0335082, IMG submission 206718) | Soil microbial communities from Loxahatchee National Wildlife Refuge, Florida, United States - Lox_Sample_4.1 | ecosystem: Environmental > Terrestrial > Soil > Wetlands | place: USA...
CCACGCCAATCATCCCCCCAGCCATCCTTCCCGGCAAAAGGAAGGGAGGCTCGCATACACACACCATCAGAGGGGTCAGGATTGGACGCGAAAACCGCCCCTCTGGAGTGCGCCCCTCGGGGTGGACGGGTTGAGCAAGAAGGATTGACCGGGGCTGCCGGGCTTTCAGAGGATGAGAGCCATGGCCAAGCACCGCTCGCACAGCATCGAGTTCAAGCGGCAAGTCGCGCAGGAATTCATCGCCGGTGAGACCCTGCATGCGCTCGCCAAGCGATACGACCTCTCGCGGACCCTGATCCGCATCTGGGTGAAGAAGTTCGAGGCTGGGGCATTCGACGAAGACGCCCAAGCGGCTGACCTCCTCGAGGAATACGAGGCCAAAATCGCCGCCCTCGAGCGAATGGTGGGGCGCCAGGCTCTGGAGATCGAGTTTCTAAAGGGGGCCTTGCGAAACGCACCGCGGCCGAGAAGCGCGCCTACATCCGTGATTGTCGGCCCTGTGGCCTCTCCCTCGCCGAAGGATGCCGACTGATGGGCCTGGCACGCTCGACGTTCTACGATGCGCCGGCTGCGAAGGCCGGCGATGGCGAGATTGTCGCCCGGATCGAGGCGATCTGCGAGGAGTTCGAGGCCTATGGCTACCGGAGAGTGGGCGCAGAGCTCCGGCACCGGGGCATGGTCGTGAACTCGAAGAAGATCCGCCGACTCATGCGGGAGCACGATCTCCAGCCAAAGCGGCGCCGGCGGTACGTCGCCACCACTGACAGCAACCATGACGCGCCGATCTTCCCGAACCTGGCTCCCAGTGTGGTGGTCACCGGCCCCAATCAGCTCTGGGTGGCGGACATCACCTACATCGCGATCACGACCGGCTTCGTTTACCTGGCGGCGATACTGGATGCCTGGTCCCGCCGCGTGATCGGCTACGCGATCAGCCGCTCGATCGACACGCGTCTTGCCCTGGCGGCGCTCAAGGCCGCGATCCATGCTCGCCAGCCGCCGAGGGGTTGTGTCCACCATTCCGATCGAGGTTCACAATATGCTGCGGAACCCTATCGTAAGCTCCTTGCCGAACATGGACTGATCGGCTCCATGGGGCGGCGGGGAAATCCGTATGACAATGCGAAGGCCGAGAGCTTCATGAAGACGCTGAAGGTCGAAGCCGTCTATCTGATGGCTTATGAAACCTTCGAGGACGTCACCGCAGAGCTTCCCCGTTTCATCGATGCGGTTTACAACACGAGACGACTGCACTCCGCGCTCGGATACCTGAGCCCATCACAGTTCGAGGATCACCACGCTCGGCACCCGGTCAAAACCGCCGCTTGACCCTGTCCACCCCGAGGGGCGCACTCCACTCTGGAGGGTCATTATTGGGCGCGATTTCACACTTCGATGTGCGGCTCTGCTTCCTCATGCGCGGCGATCATCCATCTGGCTCCCGCAGAGGATCGCCCGCTCATCGCCTCAAGGCAGCAAAGAGTCCTGGCAGCAACCCCCGCCAGCTATTCCCGCCGGTTCCTGTGAGCCGGTCCGCCCCGGAGGAACCTCGTGCGAAGGGGATCGGGGGTTTCTGTGAGTGGAGCCGGAGATCAGCGGCGCGGCCGCGGCCCATGTCGGACGGCAATTTGCGCCCGCATGGCCGTGACGATCTGACGATCGGGAATGTCATCGAGCGGCGCCACGAGAGCGCGCACGAATTTAAATGCCGGGGTGAGGCCGGTGCCCTCGTTATAATCCACGCTAAAGCGGCGATTTAATCGGGTGCGCCAGAATTCTGCGGCTTTCCGGGTCAATTCCTCCAAACCCAGATTCTTGGGCCGGCCGCCGCGGTCACCCAAGTGGCGCGCCTGCCAGGCGGCGGTTCGTCTTATCAATTCCAGAAGGCGAACAAGCTCCTGGAGGTACGCATTCCCGTCAAATCGCTCGCTGCCGGCGATGTGGGGGATATTCATGTTCTTGTTTTCTGCATATTCCAGGCTCGCCACCAAATGAATATCGGAGGCGAGATCGCGCTTTTGATGGAGCGCAACCAGACCGAGATAGCGCTCGGTTGTCTTTTCCAGCGCCAGGAACTGACGACGGGTGGTTTTGCGGCATGCGGGCTGATTTTCTTCGCGGCGGAACACGATGTAGCGGAAGGCAATGTCCCGTAATTCCTCGGCGATATCCGGCTCCACGGCATCGAAGCCGAATTGCGCGTTGAGCCCCGATAGGAATTGGTCGCTGTAGACGCGCGCCGCGATCGCTCTCGGATGTTCCACGCCGTCATCGACCCGGGCGTGGCGCGTATAATCGGAGTTAGCGAGTCGAATTGACGTCATAGGACGTGGATTTTGCGCCGTCGGCTGCGGCCCGCATTCTCCCTCGGGACCTTTACCTTCCGGGGATCCACCTCAGCGGGCCGGATTGCAGCGTTGTCGGGGTCCTCGGCTTGCCGGCCGCGGTGTCGGGATAGGGCCGGCCGTGGCGCGGCCTCATCCACGTCGGGCCGCAAGAGCGATTTGCCGGGCTTGGGTTCAGGCGGCGTCGGCACTGTCGATGGGCTTTGAGCCGCATCCTCGCTCTTCTCCGCGACCGCCCGGTGTGGCCGGTTGAGGTAAAGGGCGATGAGGTCGCCGAGCGTGTCGATCATCTGCCGGCTCCCGAGGCGGAGGGGGCCGGCCTTCTGCCGAAGAGCGTCGATCGTCGCGGCGAAGACCAGTTGCACCGCGGTCCGAACTGCGGTCGCGCCGCCCCCGGGGGAGGGGCGGGGGGCAAACAAAGCCACCACGTGGTCCGCAACGGTGGCACGGTACTCGAGCAGGGGTTCCAAGGCCGCCGGCTTGATCGTTGCGAGTTTCAGCGCCGCGCGTGTCGCGCCCGCTACCTGGTCTCGGCTCATGTTGAGGACGATATGGCGGACGAGACCAGCGACCACCCTGCGCTTGGGAATGCCGCCCCAGCGTGCGGGATCGAGATCATGGGTTGCCTGGTCGGTGAGCGTCCGGAACGCCACGGAGATCACCGACTGCAGGAAAGCCGTCTTATCGGGGAAGCGGCCATAGAAGGCGCCGACGGAGCAACCGGCCTCGCGGGCAATCGCGGCGACGGATACGGACTCGTAATCGTGCCGGGACAAGAGGCGCAGGGCGGCATCGTAGAGCGCCTCAACGCGCCGCTCTATTCGACCATGCTGTCCACTACGCGAGATGCGGCGTTTCGGGCTTCGGATCAGTCGTAGCATGAGGCTGGGCATTCAGTCGTTTCCTGTCCAGGCAGTGCTCTAAAAATGATGCCTTTCCTAGGCACACAGCGCGAGCGTGAATTAGAATTCGAATTCTGACTGTTTTGCGGCTGCCGATGGCCCGCTGGCCTCTTTCGTAGGTGACGAGAGCGGTACGAGGATGGTGCCGGCAGTCGACCTCTTGGCGCTCTGGGCGTCGACAGAGGTCCGTTCTCGGGAGAACAACTGCCTTCACGCGATCTTGGCCTCAGTTCAGAATTTGATCGATTCTGTTGAAAAACTCCCAAGTTGGAGACGGAGTGAGATCGAGGAAAATCGCCCTGATCTTCACGGTCCAACGTAAATGCCATTGTATGCGCGTTTAGAGCATCACCAGTGCCCCCAATACAGCTTCGTGCGGCCCCCCACCGCGTCGAATTTTGAGAGCGCCGCCAGCGGTCTGCAAAATTCGGACCAACGGATGGCAGAGGCCCTTTTTCAACAGAATCGATCCAAAGCAGTCATCCCCGCTGAAGTGCATTAGAAAGCACAATCGCATTACGATCCGCGCGCAAATGCATCGTCGCTCTGCTTTCAAGCGGACTGGTCGAGTGCCGCAGTTGAGCCGTATGCTTCGGCTGTTCCATTGAGATTCGAAAAACGAAGGCTGCAAACCTAGAATGCCGCTCTACAGGCCGGCAGGGGGTTAGGCGCCTTGCCGGATAATCGAGGGGGAACCGCAATGCTTTGGAACCAGTGGTACAGCCTCAAGAGCTACGTCAGATCCTCGCTGTGGATCGTTCCGTTTATCGCACTTCTGCTCTATCTCGTGGCGATACGTCTAATATACGCGATAGACACCTGGATCGCATGGACGCCCATCCTCCCCTGGGGTCTGTCGGGAACGAAGACAGTGCTGGAGACGATCGTCACGCTGACGCTGACGTTCATGGTCTTCACGTTCGGCTCGTTGCTCGTAGCAATTCAGGTCGCAAGCGGTCAGCTCACGCCGCGGATCATCGCGGCCACGTTGCTGCGCGATAATACCATCCGCTTCATCGTCGGCTTGTTTGTCTTCACGCTGTTGTTTGCTGCGGGTGCATTGGCGAGGTTAGAGACCGCGGTTCCCCAAGGGATCGCCGAACTGGCAGGCCTCCTTGGGTTCGCCTCCGTCGCCGCTTTTCTTTTTCTGATCGATTACGCGGCGCGGCTGCTGCGGCCGGTCAGCATCGTCTGGCTGGTTGGCGAGGAGGGGCGCGCAGTAATCGAGAGCGTCTATCCCGACCCGGCCAAGGATCCGGACGTCTCCGCAAGTCCGCGCCGGAAGCTCCCCCCGCCAGACCGCACTATCGTTCATCGCGGCAGTTCCGCGATTGTTCTGGCCGTGAATTTGAAGGCGCTTGTTGCTGAGGCGCAGCAGCGGAATGTCATCATCGAATTAATGCCGCACGTGGGAGACTTCGTGGCGACGGGCGACCCGCTCTTCCGGTGGTATGGTAGCGCCTGCTCGATCGACGAAAACAGGCTCAGAGGATTGGTTGCGTTTGGGCCCGAGCGTACCATCGAGCAGGATTCCACATTTGCATTCCGCATCATCGTTGACATCGCAATCAAGGCGCTCTCGAAAGCCATCAACGATCCGACCACCGCGGTCCTCGCCATCGATCAGCTTCAGCGCCTACTTCGCGTGGTCGGCAATCGGCATCTTCTGGACGAAGAAATACTGGACGCAACCGGGCAGCTGCGCGTGATCTTTCGGACTCCGAACTGGGAGGATTTCGTGCAACTGACCTTCAGTGAAATACGCCTATACGGCGCGGAGAACTTCCAGATCGCGCGACGCCTGCGCGCCATGATCGAGAGCCTCACGCAGACGCTGCCAGCACAACGCCATCCCGCCCTGCGCACCGAGATGGGTCTGCTGGATCGCATGCTGGAGAAGCTTTACACGTTCCCGGAAGACTTGGCGCTCGCCCGCACCCCCGATCCGCAGGGTTTGGGGGGATCGTCCGGCCCGCAGGCGGCGATCGTCCGCGCCTCGACAGGAGCGTGACAATCGACGAACGAGCCGCAAAGATATTGGACCTCGTGGCTGCCGACATCGGTAATCGCAAGGCGAGTACCATTGTCCTGCAGGTCGCATCGTGCCTTTGCTGTGCAGATTGCGACGATTGGCTTCACGACAGTCAATTGAAAGATTGATCTGTGTCAATGATGGCAAAGAATCATGTAGTCTAAGAAAACATAGATGGGCGCTACGGCGTTGGCTGCCGTGGCCTCGCTTCGGGGCTCGCTCGCCCCCGCGCACGCACAGATCCCCAAAGGTCCAACAGCGACTGTTGCCCCGTCGCGGCAACTTGAGAGGCGATTTCTTGCTCCGATACCATTTCGTCCTGCCCTTTAGCGCCAACATCCTGATGGTCGTCATGGCTGTGCTAGTGCCGCTTTCAGGCACGCTGTTCGTCGTCGGTTGGCATGCTGTGAATACGCTTCAGAGAGAGAACATCGAACTGAAGATTGCAAGGGCCCAGGAGAACGTAGCGTTGGTGTTCGTCGAGCGCATGCAGACTTTTGCGGCTCTGCAGCGCCAGCTTGCCTCGCGGAGTGAATTTGCCGATGCCCCCAGTGGCGACCAGACCGACACAATCGCGCGTGGGCGGATTCTCATCGCCTTCGTCGAGCAGTTCCCTTCCATGACGGCCGCCTATGCCGGATATAGGGATGGGAGCTTCATGTATGCGACCGTGCTGGCGCGCCTGTCGCCCGAGAGACGGAGGGTGACCGATGCGTCACCCGGAGCGACCCGTGCCCTGCGCTTAATCGCGTTCAATGGGAATGAACGCCGGGAGTCCTGGCTGTTCCTGGACGATGCCGGAAAAGTTATAGGCCAGCGCACCATCATGGATGGCGACTACGATCCCCGATCCCGGCCCTGGTATCAGGCGGCCACTCGGCTGCAGCAGCAGACAATGACCGATCCGTACCAATTCGTGCAGGGCGGCGGGATGGGCGTCACGGCGGCGGTTCCCTTACCGCGTGAAATTGGCGTGCTGGCGGCGGACTTCAGTCTGAAAAGCCTGTCGACCGGCCTGCGTCAGTACAAAGTGTCGCCGTCCGCCCGCTTGACGTTGATGACGGATTCGGGTGAGTTGCTTGCGGACTCGATCTCCGATGAGTCCGGATCAAATGACTCCGTGCCGGTCCGCGAGTTCGAGCAGCAATTGCGTGAAGCCATGGTTGGCTCGATGCAGGATCTGATTGCCAGGAGCACTCACGGCGATACCAAGAGACTGAATATTGCCGATCAGTCCTATTTCGTGGTGACCCGAGCCCTTCCCCCCGCGATCGATTTGAGCCTCAATTTGACGATCGCTATCCCGGCATCGGAATTTGCGGCTGAGACCGACACACTGATCTGGCGGACGTCTGTCCTCGCGCTGGTTGCCGTTGCCGTGGCGATTGTCATCGTCGTCATCGTGTCTCGCCTCCTTGCGCGTGCTCTGAAACGCTTGGCGGAACAGACTCAACGGTTCCGCCGGATGGATTTCTCCGACGCGACCATGGTGCACAGCGGCGTGCGCGAGATCTCGCGCTTGGCGGAGGCGATCGATCGAATGCGCTCCGGCCTGGAATTGGTTGGACGCTACATTCCCAAGCAGATCGTTCGCCGCCTGTTGGAGTCGGACGAAGCCGGTAAAGTCGGCGGATTCCGGCGAGACGTCACTGTCATGTTTACGGATATTGAGGGATTTTCCGCAATCAGCGAGTCGATCGAGCCCGAGGTGTTGATGTCGCGCCTGTCCGAGTATTTCGACCGCGTCGCATCGGCCATCATGGCGAACCGCGGCACCGTCGACAAATATATCGGCGACGGCATCATGTCCTTTTGGAATGCACCGGATACGGACCCCGATCATGTCGCCAATGCCTGCCGTGCCGTGCTGGCGGTCCTGAAAGCCAGCAAGGATCTGGCCGAGGAATGGCAGCGGCAGGGCGTACCGTCGTTTCACACACGTATCGGCATTCATCGCGGCATTGGCGTGGTTGGCAACGTCGGCTCCAGCGACCGGATGAACTACACGCTTATCGGATCGATTGTTAACCTGGCCTCGCGGCTCGAAGGCATTAACAAGGCCTATGGCACCCGGATTCTCGCGAGCGCCGCAGTCTATGAGGCTGTCCGGGACCGCTTCGTGTGGCGACGGATTGACCGCGTCGTGCCGATTGGGACCAGCGAAGCCTGTGACATCTACGAACTGATTGCCGAAAGGTTTGCGGGACAACAAGGAGCAACTGCAGAAATACCCGAGCGAATGATCGCGGCATGGGACAAGGCGATGGCGCTATATACGGCGGGTGATTTCGTTGACGCGCTCCGGGCCTTCGACCGGCTCCGCACGGAATTTCCAGACGATACGGCAAGTCGCGTCTTGGCCAGCCGGTGCGCGGTACTCGCGCGCGAGGGCCGCCCTCCAAACTGGGACGGGGCCACGAATATGATAGAGAAGTGAGGCTTCGCCGCCTGGCAGCGATGTTGAACATTGCGGCCAGTCGCTCACCATAAAATAAAATCCGGGCGAAACTATGCCTCCGTCGTTGCGCTTCTTCAGAAAAGACGCGGGTTCATTTCTGCTGCAGCGGTCGCTATCGCAACAATCGTCATTTCGTTCGACGCAGGCGGAGCGCGCGCCTTCGACATGGGGCCGCGGAGGTACTCGGTCCTGCCGATCGACTCAATTTTCTCATCGCAAGCTACGCGCGCATGATCGGAGTCATTTCGCCGGACTCATCGCTCTCGATCTCCGATCTCGAGACGACGGTCAACCCCGCCGCGGCCTTGCGGTAGCTATAACCCATTGGGTCTTCAGCTCCCGTCACAGATCCCTGAGAAGTCCTAGTTCGCGGGGATCGTGATCACCGGGGCTTGCGGGACTATGCCGGTCTCTGCCAGCGAGAAGAACAACATGAGAAACGTGAAGGCGCGTTTGGCCTGAAAGTCGCCATCGTCGACCCAGTACCAGGTGCCGCGATATTCCACCGCAGAAAATGCAGTGCTGGGGCGCGCCGACCCCGAGTGAATTCGCACGAGCGGACGCTCGGCGGGCGGCGCATCGAATTTAGCGGCCGGTGCCGGGAGCGTACGCCCTTCGGCGACATGCTCGTCCGGGACTTCGACGCCGGAGGCAATCTCGAGGAGGATCTCGATCATAGAGCGGGACAGCAGCGCCAATTCGTTCCGGCTGCGCTGTCGGGAGCCGAAGGCCAGCAGGATCTCGCCGTTTTCGGCCTCTAAATTGAGCGTCTTGAAAATGAACTGGATATCGGGCCCCTGCTCGGCGATCGGCTTGTCCGGAAGCGTGAGAAGGGCAGCTTCCTCGGGGCCACGCTTTTCCATGCGCATGCCGAGAGCGCCGGAATCCTGGGTCCGTCGGCGCCCTAGTGTAAGCGTGCGGTTGTAGATGCCATTGATTGCCCGCACGGAAGTTCCGAGCACGAAATCCGCGGGGTACCCGGCCTCGATCAGGGAAATGATTGCGGCCGGCGGGATCGGGGTCAGCAGGCTCTTCGTGAAACGAGCCCCGGTGAGCGGCGTGTAGGAGATCGTGGGCTTGTCGATGTAGGTCGCGTTGGCGCCGAGGTTCACAATGCTGCCGAGCCTGTCGACACTCCATGCTCCATTGGCGAAGGCTTGGCCTTGCAGGGCGTACGAGCTGATGACGGAGGACACGTCCAGGAAGACCGGCGCATCACCGTAGCGAACACCCGCGCCTCCAGCCCCTCCAGGCGCCGCATTTCCTCTCCCAGCTTGGCAAGCTTCTCATTCAGCCGCGCGGTCTTCGTGGCAAGAGCCTCCGATGGCTCCTGCCGGTCGGCGATGTCGAGCTGGCTCAGGTGTCTGCCAATACCCGACTTCCGCGCTGTCAACCACACTCGCACGCTGCATTATTATAGAACTTGGTCGGAAACCGGGTGAATCCGGTCGAAAAGCATTCAGACACCTGGCCAGAATGAACGGCGAACTGGCCTTGCATGCGTGATGAGTCATAGCCAATTGCAGATTGGTTAGATGCATCAATCGAGATGCCTGAATCATGAAGGAATATTCCATGCCCATGAACAATCCTAAGGAACTCTTCGTAAGAATGTTGAGCGACGTCCGGCAGCGGACTGAAAAAGTGACGAAGATCTACGAGGAGCTGAGCGAGGTCGCGCAGGATCCGAATATCAGGGAAGCTCTGCAGTCGCGCGCCTTCCTCCAGGAAAAAATCCTCAGTTCCCTGGACCGCTGCTTCAAGCTCATCGGCGAGAAGCCCGTTGCATTCAGCGGACGCATGCAAGAGGTTTTCGTCGAGGACTTCCGGCGCGAGCTCGCGGAGATCCAGGCCCCGGCGGCAAAGGCTCTCTTTGTGCTGGTCAAGGCGAACCACCTGATGCACCTGGGCATTGCCGAGTACGTGGCGCTGATTGCGATGTCCGATGTAACCGGACACTTCGGGGTCGGCGTGCTCCTAGAGAGCTGTCTCGCCGACAAGCTCGCTTTCGTTGAGCGGACCCGTCGCTTGATTAGGCACACCATCGAGGTCAAGCACGCCATTAGACTGGCGGCGTAGTCTCGCGCTGCGGCGCGTGCGATCGCACAAACCATGCGCCGATAATTCGGAGAGGCCGGCTGGGAGAGATCCCACGCCGGCCTTCGGCGGCAAGCCCGAATGAAGCTCGCACGGTCGGCCGATTTGGCATGGATCAACATCGGAGGCGGAAATGGCGCTATTCATGTATCAACTGGCCTACACGCCCGAGTCTTGGGCCGCCCAGCTCAAAAATCCGAAGAGCCGTGTGGAGACCGTCGGTCGCAGCCTATGCGAGGCCGCCGGAGGGAAATTTGTCACCGCCTGGTACTGCTTCGGCGAATACGACGCCATTCTCATCGCGGACATGCCAGATGCTGAGAGCATGTCGGCGGTCGCGCTCGCAGTCGCCGCAGGCGGCGCTATCAAGACCGGCAAGACGACGGCGTTGATGAACGGCGCGCAAGCGGTCGCCGCCATGACGAAGGCGGCTACTCTCAACAAGACCTATCAGCCCGCCCGCTAAGGCGGCTTAGATACTGCTCCGCCATTGCGCCGCCGGCGGTTCCGGCACCTACGGGCGCCTCTTTCGTCCCAGGAGACGCCCGTATTCGGCCTTCACGGTGCGGTAGCATTCGCAAGCTTTGGCTTCCAAGCGCTTGCGGTTCAGGATGCTGATGCGCCCATGACCGGTGGCGATGATGCCGGCGTCCCTGAGTCCATTCAGAGCGCCGGTTACACCGGGCCGACGCACGGACAGCATCATCGACAAGAACTCATGCGTCAAATTCACCTCACGCGCGCGTGCGCAGTCGTTTGCCATCAGCAGCCATCGCGCCAAGCGCTGGGGCAGCGCATGCTGCGCGTTACATGCCGCCGTCTGAGTAATCTGACAAAACAGGGCCTGAACGTACCGAAGCAGCATTTGTCGGATCGAAGGATTGACGCCGATCTCCTTTCGCAGCACATCGGTTTCTATCCGCAAACCCGATCCGGGCATCTGGACGATTGCCTCCCCAGAGATCCGACTGGTGCCCAATCCCGCAAGCACCCCGACAATTCCCTCGTTTCCGACCAACCCGACTTCGACGACGTGTCCCCCCTCAAGCGATAGGATGAGCGACACCATTCCGGATTCCAGGAAATAGGCGCATTCGGTCGGCGCGTCCGGCCTTAGCAGGCGCTCGTGCTGGGGCAGAGTGATGCGGTCAAGATGAGGGCGTATTCGATCAAAGTCTCTTACGGCCAGCCCTGCGATGAGCTTATTCCGAATCGACCTGTGAGTCGGCAACCGATCTTGACCGGCCCCCGAGGACGGATCCAGTTGCAAAGTTAGTGTAATGGCATGCTCGGTGCCAGAGGTGCAGTGGCCGGCGGCGCGACCGGCGACGAGTCTGGCGCAGCCGGCCACTGCACGACGGCCGGTGCCGGGGCGGCCGGTAGCCAAGCGCGCTGTGGGGTCTGGCGGTGTTGTACAACGCGGCGAGATAACGCCCATAAGATTGAAGACCACGAGATCCTCTACCCCTGGCATCCGTGGTTTGGGCGTGTCGTTCGCGTTCACGAGAGGATCGCCAAGGGCGGCGTCCACATTCTTCGTTGCAGTGTGGATGGGTGCGCGCCCGGCCGATGGCTTGAGGTACCGGTTTGGATGGTCGACCGGGAGGTCTGCCTGTCGCTGCGCCGGGCCACGATTCCCCACATTGGTTGGGGCGCCCTTCTGGCCTTGAAAGACTGCCTTGCCCATGCGTGCAGCGGCGGCGCAGGCGAGATAGGATCTGCGAAGAACCCCGTTTCTGGTGCAGAGAGGAACTCCTGCAAATGGAATCGGGGATCCGCCCATGCGACGCAATCGTCTTCGAGTCCGTCATCGCCTCGTCCTCCAACAGTTGGATCTCTTCGCTCCGCCGAATACGATGCGATCGCCTCCGGGACTGAGGTGGGATCAGTTACCGGCGGAGACTCGCGAGACAGTGATCAGACTGATGGCGCGTCTACTGGTCGACCACGCGCGCGGAGATCGCTGGCCCCCTCCTGTAGGAGGGCGCCGTAATGTCTGAGAAGATCAAGCCGCACCACTTGGCTCGCAAGGCGATTCTCTATGTGCGACAGTCTTCGCTGCATCAGGTCCTGCACAACCGCGAGAGCCGCGCGCTGCAATATGCGATGCGGGATCGGCTTCTGGCGCTTGGGTGGTTGGAGATCGAGACGGTGGACGACGATCTCGGACGGTCGGCCGCGGGCGGTGTCGCGCGGGAAGGCTTCGAGCGGATGGTGGCGGAGGTCTGCCTTGGCAAAGTGGGCGCCGTCGCGGCCCGAGAGGTCTCCCGTTTCGCGCGCAACAGCCGCGATTGGCAGCAGCTGATCGAGATGTGCCGCGTGGTCGACACGGTACTGATCGATCAGGAAACGATCTACGCGCCAAGGCAAGGCAATGACCGTTTGCTGCTCGGGCTCAAGGGCAGCCTCAACGAGTACGAGCTCGACCTCTTGCGGCAGCGCTCCCTGTCGGCTCGCTACGAGAAAGCGCGGCGTGGCGAGCTGCTCGTGACCGTGCCCGTTGGCTTCGTGAAAGCGGGCGATCGCCTGGAGAAGGATCCGGATCGTCGCGTCCAGGAGGCGATCAAGCTGGTATTCGAGAAGGTCGCCGAGCTCGGCAGCGCCCGTCAGGCGCTGTTGTGGTTCCATGAGCATGGTCTCGAGTTGCCTGCAAGGCAGAGCCCTGGCGACGTCGTCTGGCGCCGGCCATGTTACGCCACCATCCATCGGATGATCACGAACCCGATCTACGGTGGCGCTTACGCTTACGGCAAGTCCGGCGTCAGCGTGCACTACGAGGGTACCGTTGCCCGTCCCCGGATCCGGCGCAAGCCGCGTCAGGAATGGCTGACCTTGCAGCCGGGCGCCCATGAGGGCTATGTCGATTGGGAGCGCTCGGAGGCAATCCGGAAGATGGTCAGCGACAACATCCCCACGAGCAGACACCACGGCGCCGTGAAGCAGGGCGACGCGCTGCTCGCCGGCCTCATCCGGTGCCGCCGCTGCGGTCGCAAGCTCACGATCCGGTATACGGGCACGAAGCACGACATCCCGCGCTACAGCTGCAGCCGGGGCTGGCTCGACCATGGCGAGCCTCGCTGTATCGCCTTCGGCGGCCTGCGGGTCGATGACGCCATTGAGGCGGAGATCTTGAAGGTGGTGGAACCTGCTGCAATCGCCGCGGCGATCGAGGCCGAGGCCCGGGAAGCCGCGCGGCGCGACGATGTGCATGAGGCCTTGAGCCGCGATCTCGAAGCGGCGCGCTACGCCGCCGATCGTGCCTTTCGGCAGTACGATGCGACCGATCCGGCGAACCGCCTGGTGGCCGCCGAGCTGGAGCTGCGCTGGAATCGGATGCTAACCCGTGTCGGCGAGATCGAAGCGCGTCTTGCCGACCATGAGCGAGCCACGCCGTCCCGGTCGGACCTTTCGACCGCCTCCTTCGTATCGCTGGCCGACGACTTGCGCGCGGTCTGGAAAGCGCCCACGACCGATGCGCGCCTGAGGAAACGCATCGTGCGCGCCGTGATCAGGGAGATCGTCGCCGATGTTGAGGCCGCCGTGGGCGAGATCATCTTGGTCATCCACTGGATGGGTGGGGTCCACACGGAATTACGCATCCCCAGACGTCGGCGCGGGCAGCGCAATGGCACGTCGGAGGACGTCATCGAGGCGGTGCGAGTTCTAGCCCGCATCTGCAGCGATGATCTGATCGCCGGCATCCTCAATCGCAACAATCTCCGGACCGGGCACGGCAATCGTTGGACCCGCGAGCGCGTTACCTCACTGCGGAGCCACCACAAGATACCCCTCTATCGCCCTGCCGAAGGCGGCGCCGAGCCGTGGCTGAACTTGAGCAAGGCCGCCGCCCAGCTTCAGATCAGTCCCAAGACGTTGCGTTTGGCCGCCGAGAGCGGCGTGATCGACGCTCTGCACCCACTTCCGGACGGGCCGTGGCTCTTCAGCCGCGCTGTTCTTGAGAGCGCAGCGGCAAGAGCGATCGTATATCGCGCGCGGCTTGGCTCGAGATCCCCCGCGGGACCCAATCCCGGTCAACCAACTCTATTCCCTTCAACGACATAGCGAGATGGGCGCCATGAAGCGGGATTGTA
>Ga0335082_10005439_pt1 | contig 13923 bp, 10 predicted proteins | sample Lox_Sample_41_FD_206718 | JGI IMG/M metagenome (GOLD analysis project Ga0335082, IMG submission 206718) | Soil microbial communities from Loxahatchee National Wildlife Refuge, Florida, United States - Lox_Sample_4.1 | ecosystem: Environmental > Terrestrial > Soil > Wetlands | place: USA...
GCACGCCGTCGGCGAACTTCTGGAACGAGGGCGGGAAGAGGCTGGTGTCCGGCTTGTAGTCCGGGTCGACCCGGAAGATGCGCATCAGCATTGCCTCGGCGGCCGTCCGGTCATTCTTGAGCTGGACCTGGGCGAGGAGGGTGAGCACCTCGCGCTCGGTGCTCCAGCGTGTGTCGGAGGGTGCGATGCGGGCCAGGTCGTCGAGTGCGCCCTGCAGCGTCTTCAGCGCGGCATCCGGCCGGTCGGAGTAGAAGTCGCTCCGCGCCGAGGCGACGGCACCGTTGACCTGCGGCACCGTCTTCTCCGAGAGCCCCCCGAACGGCTTGGCCGTCTCCGCCTCGGACTCGACCGCGGCACCCCTCCTCTGCGCCAGCGCCGACCGGAAGCTCCGCGCGGCGATGCCCGCCGCGACGTCGCACCGTCCGACCGCCACCACCGCCACCCGCTCCGGCTGGGCCGCGGCCGGCCAAGCCGAGGCGAGCGCGACCACCGCCGGACCGACACGCCAGCGCACCCGTCGTCGCATGGGGGTCTCCGGAGCGGCGTGTCCGCGTCGCCTCAGTAGAAGGGGATGTAGTCCAGGTAGCGGATGTTGGGTGTCACCGACGTGTCCGTCCGGCTGACGAACACCGAGCCCAGACCGAGCGCGTCCACCGCCACTCCGGGATCGAAGCCTGACGCGCTGTCCGTTCCCGTGGTCAAACGGGTGGGGGGCGTCCCGAGCGGCGGCGTCCAGCCACCGGTGACGGTGAAGCGACGCCCGTACGCCTGGACAGCCGTGCCGGACATCTGCAACCAGACGGCGAGGACGTTTCCGCCCGGGTCCACGGTCAACACGGCACCCGAGGGCAGGTTGGCGGTATCCGTGACCAGGGTTTCTGGCGAGCGCCAGCTTTCGTTGCTCTTCTCGAAGCGGCTGGTGACCACGCTGCCGCCGGATCCCGCGGATTCGATCCAGATCGCTACCGCGTCGCCGTTGGCCGCCGCGCCCACGTGCGGCGAGAACGCGGACGTAGGTGCACTGTCCAGTTGCTTGATCGGGCCGAAGGCGGGGCTCGCTCCCGGGTCGAACTGGCTCCCGAAAATATGGTAGTTACCGCCCGAATTCGCCCGCCAGACGGCCGCGCCCTTTGCGTACCCGCTCGGTCCGTAATAGCCGAGCGCGATGTCCGGGGAGTCCGAATCGAGCGTGACATCAGAGATGGGAATGGGGCTCGAAAAGCTCCCAGTGCCGGGATAGTAGGACACCTCGATCTGTGAGTGAGCGCCTCCGTACTGTGTCCAGGCGGCAAGGACGTCGAAACCTAGATCCGCCGCGAGCTTGAGCTCCTGGCAGTCGGCGTTCGCGTCGCTCTGGATGAAGAACGTGCTCGGAGCCCAGCCGACGGCCGCGCCGTAGCTCCGCCCCTTGACCTTGTACTTGCCCCCGACCGACTCGGTCCACGCGGCAACGGCATTCCCGGCGGGAAGGGCGACCACCGTCGCGTAGAACGTTGTCGAGCTCACCGGGACCGGGAGATCCACGTAGGGAGCCCAGCTGGTCGTCCCCGGGTCGTAGGTCGAGGCCTTCGCATAGACGTTGCCCGCGCTGCTGACGCTGAAGGCGACGAAGGCCCGCCCGCTGGTGGACAGGGAGACGTGTGGGCTGAAGGCGTCGTCCGTGCTGACGGAGTACACCGGCGTCGTGCCGAAGTCCGGATAGTTGCCATTGGCCAGCACGCCCGACGAAACCCCCGCCCAGAGCTCGAAGTTGGACGAGGTTCCGATCTCGAGGTCCGCTGCGGACACGATCTCACCGTAGTAGTTCGCTGCGACGGAGAAGAGTCCGACGTCTTGCGTTCCGGTGTAGGGCGTGTCGCTCTGCCAGGCGCCGTCTGCGGTCTTGAATGTGCTTTGGAAAGGAATGAGGGCACGGCCCTGCATGTCCTTGATGTCGGCGGTGAGCTTCACCGTGTACTCCGTCCCCACCGCCAGCCCGGCGGCGAAGGGGACGAAGGTCTCCTGCTTGGCGTTGGCGCTGGCGGTGAAGTCGCCGAAGGTCTCGAAGCCCTGGCCGTCGACGATGAAGCTGGTGTCCTTCACCCCGGCGTCGTTGATCGCCTCGGAGAAGGTGGCGGTCACCGTCGCCCCGACCGCAGTGACGCCGGTGGCCTGATCTGCCGGCTGGATGTTGGTCACCACCGGTCCGGGTCGAATGAAGCACACCTGCAGGGTCGGGTCGCAGAAGGCGGCCGGGTTCTTGGCCGTGCAATCACTGTCCGTCGAGCAGTCCGTCCCGAAGCCGCTGCAGCCGGCGGCGGCCAGCGCCGCGGCAGCCACCAGCCCCAACCACGTTCCGTTGCGCGCCGTCATGTCAGAAGCTCCCCGCGACCATCGCCCCACCGCCTCCCGGCACCATCGCCGGCCCCACCGAGACGCCGCCGCTCGAGCTTTGCCCTCCCGCGACGAAGAGCATCACTACCCCGGTCACCAAACACGCCGCTCCGATGCCTCCGGCGATGGCGGCCACGGTCTGCTTGGATTTGATCGAGTCGTTGGTGGACTGGAAGGTGCTCTGGTACCCGGCGGGGAACACGCCGCCGTTGGCGTTCTGCACGCTGGTGAGATCGTTCTTCGAGGAGTTCGCCGAGAGCCACTCCACCACCCCCACCGCCACGCCGGCGATGCCCACCCCGGTGAGGATCCACCCGGCGGTGCGCAGCCCGGCGCCGCCGTCCCCCGTCGTCTTGGAGACCGCCGCCGGCGGAGCGGAGGTCTGCGCGGGCGCCGCGGCCGGCGCGGGTGGGCGGACCGGCACCGCTGGAGGCGGCACCGCAGCCGCTGCGCCCGCGGCGGCCGCAACCCCGGCGGCCGCGCCGGTCTTGGAGACGACCTCGACCTGGGGGTGCGCCCGCCCGGTGGTGATGTACCCTGCGATGAGGCCCAGCGCCTCGCCCTCCGGCGCCCCCGGCGCGAGCTTCACCCGCACCGTCCGCTGGTCGGCGCCCCCGCCGGACACCTCGGTCACCGTCGCGTACTGTTCGGTCCCCACCGTCTCCGAGCGCACGCCGTACACCTTGGTCGCACCGACCAGCGGAAGGAGACGCGCCAGCGAGCCGGTGACGTCCGGGATCGGCTCGACGCAGGGCCCGGCGTCCGGGGCAATTGCCCCCTCCACCGCCTGCGCGAGCTCCACCGGCTTGGGCACCGCCGGCGGCGCGGGGACGCTCACCCTGCGCCCCAGGCCCCGGTAGCCCCAGTCCACCTCCACGCGGTAGTCGCCGGCCGGCACCCGGATGGAGAGCGGCGCCACGCCCATCCGCTTCCCGCCCACGTAGACCCGCTTCCCGGTGGGAGAGACGGCGATGTCCAGGCGGTTGGTGGGCTGCTTCTTCACCGCCTTCTTCACGTCCGCGGCGAAGCGCTGGAACGACGGCGGATAGAGGGTGGTGTCCGGCTTGTAGTCCGGGTCGACGCGAAAGACCCTGGCCAGTGACGCCTCGGCCGCGGCCTTGTCCGTCTTGAGCTGCATCTGGGCGAGGAAGGCGAGCATGTCCCGCTCCGTCGCCCAGCGCGTGTCGGAGGGAGCGAGCTTGGTGATGTCCTCCAGCGCGCGGTTCAGGGTGGCCAGCGCGGCGTCCGGCTTGTCGGAATAGAAGTCGCTCCGCGCCGAGCTCAGCGACCCGTTCAGCTCGGGGACGGTCCGCTCGGCCAGCCCACCGAACGGGGCCGCGGTCTCGGCCTCGGTCTGGACCGAAGGGCCGACCCGCTGGGTCAGCGCGCCGCGGAAGCTGCGCGCGGCGATGGCGCTCCCGGCGACGCCGCACTGGCCCACCGCGACCACCGCGCTGCGGTCCTGGGCGGCGGCCGGAGCGGCCGCGAGCAACACGAAGAGTCCGATCGAACCGCGCATCACCCCTCCCCCGCCCGGGCCGTTGCCGGGCCTCACTCGGAGATGAAATTGTGCTTCAGCGTCCGTGTCTTCCCGGACTCGATGGTCACCGTCCAGACCCTGGTCTTGCGATTCACCAGCCGGACCTCGTGCGTGCCCGGCGCCAGGCGGAGGGGCCGGCTCGTCCCCTCGATGTCGCCGTACGGCTTGCCATCGACGCTCAGCTTGCCCCAGGGCGTCGCCTCCACCACCAGGAAGCCGGGCGGACCGGCGTGTGCCGACGCCGGAGCGGGCGGAGGCGGTACCGCCGCCTCGGCCGGGGCGGGCGCCGGCGCCGGCCGCACCGGCTCGGCGGGCACGGGAGGCGTGGGCACCTGCCCGGCCGAAGCGGGCGGCGGCTCGGGGCTCGCCTTCGCCGGAGCGACCGGCTGGGGGGCGGGCGAGGGCGACATGCCGCGGCCGGCGAAGAAGAGCCCGCCGCCGGCGAGCACCAGCGCGGCGCCCCCCAGCGCAGCGAGCACCAGCCGGCGCGTCCCGCCGGCCAGGCCGGCCGCCTCGAGGTCTCGCTCGTCGGCCGTGCGGCGGGTCACCACCGACGGCGTTCCGAATCCCCCCTCGGTGACGACGCCCGTCTCCGGAGGTGGGCGCTTGCCGCTGGGCTTGGTGCGGGTGAGGGCGTAGGCCGAGGTGTCGGCGCCGGGCGGGGGCATCCCCGGCGTGGGCGTGGTCCCGCGCGCGGCCAGCCCCTCCCCGGGGCGCGAGCCGCTGCGCGGGGCGGAGCTGGGCTGGGAGGGCGTCACCAGCTGCAGCGGAAGCTCGGGCTCCGCCTGCTCGGGGCGGAGCTCTTCCGGAAAGAGCGAGCGCAGGAAGAGCCCCACGTCCGAGTCCTCCGGGGAGCCGGTGTGGCGGATGACGTATTGCTGCAGCGCCCGCTCGAACTCGTGCGCGGTCTGGTAGCGCATCGACGGCTGGCGCTCGAGCGCCTTGAGGACGATGGCCGAGAGCTCGGCGTCCACCTCGGGGTTGAGGAGCGACGGCGCCTCGATGGGGCGCTCCTGCACCGCCCGGAGCACCGCCACGTCGCTGTCCCCGTCGAAGAGCCGCCCCTGGGTGAGCAGCTCCCAGAGGGTGATTCCCAGCGCGAAGATGTCCGTGCGCGCGTCCACCACGTCGGCCCGGGCCTGCTCCGGGGACATGTAGGCGAACTTGCCCTTGAGCATGCCCACCGTGCTCGCCCGGTTTCCCGCCTTGGCGATGCCGAAGTCGGTGAGCTTCACCGACCCGTCGAAGGAGATGAGGACGTTGTGCGGGGTGACGTCACGGTGGACCAGGTTGAGCGCCCTCCCGTGGTCGGTCATCCGGTGGGCGTAGGACAGGCCCCGCGCCACCTCGAGGGCGATCTGGGCGGCCAGCACCGGCCGCACCGGCGAGCCCAGCTCCCGGGTCCGTCGCTGGATCTCGGCCAGGGACTTGCCCCGCACGTACTCCATCGCCAGGTAGTAGCTGTCGCCGTGCTGGTCGAAGTCGAAGATGTGGACGATGTTCGGGTGGTTGAGCTTGCTCGCCACCCGTGCCTCGGCGATGAACATCTGCACGAAGCTCGGATCGCTGGCCAGCGCGGAGCGCACCCGCTTGATGACCACTTCCTTCTCGAAGCCCTCCGGTCCCCGCGAGGCGGCGAGGAAGATCTCCGCCATCCCGCCCTCGGCGATCTTCCGCCGGACGACGTAGCGGCCCACCGGGGTACCAGGCGCGAGGGACACGGTTGCTCGAGACTAACCCGGCGGCCCCCCGGAGGTCGCGCCCGGCGAACCCGGGCGGCCAAGGGTCCCCGGCACCCCCCCTGCGCGGCGCGTCTCGCGCGGTCAGTGAACCGCCGGCCGAGGGCGGAGCCTGCGCCTCCTCCGCGTGACGAACTCCAGGGTGGTGACGAAGAGCTGGTCCTCCGTATACCGGCGGCGGGCCATCCTCCGGCGGGGAACGTGGAAGGCCGGGGGCCGCTCCAGCCACTGCAACACCCGCACCGGGCCTCGGTGGGCGAAGGGTGCCAGCACCTCGGGAGGGCAGCGGCGCAGGTAGCGCCGGACCAGCGGGCGGAAGCTCTTGCCGAAGGCCGGCCCGAGGCTGGCGTGCCGGCGGGCGGGATCGAGCGTGCCGTCGAAGGCCACGCTGACGTGGAACAGCTCGTGGAGCAGCGTCTCCACCCTCGCCTCGGGGGTCGAGGCGCGGAAGAAGAGCGGACGCAGGGTGATGCAGTAGAGCATCCGGCGGCCATGGACCTTGACCACCGGCTTGCGCAGCCCGGTGGCGTCCCGGCTCTTGCCGCCCGCCAGGGCGAGCGGCTTCACGCTCCCCCGCGAGGCCCGGCGCGCCTCTCCGGCGACGACCAGGATGCGGCCCGGCTGGACGTGGGCGAATTCCCGCATCCTTCGGGACACGTCGGCGACCAGGTCCTGGACGGCGCGATTGAGGTCGAGGAGGGCTCCGGGCACCGGCTTCGCCTCGACCCATGGTAGCAGTCTTCGTGCGGTGACCGTCTTTCACCTCGGCGACGACGAGGACGCCTTTCCACCCCCCGAGTGGGCCGACGCCAGCGGTCTGCTCGCGGTGGGAGGGCCGCTCACCACGCGACGGCTCCTCGCCGCCTACCGCCGCGGCATCTTCCCCTGGTACTCCGAGGGGCAGCCGGTGCTCTGGCACTCGCCCGACCCGCGCTTCGTGCTCGCCCCTTCCCGGCTGCACGTTCCGAGGAGCCTGGAGCGGACGCTGCGGCGGGGCACCTACCGCATCCGGGCGGACACCGTCTTCGACCGGGTGGTGGAGGCATGCGCCCGGGCCCCCCGGCCGGGGCAGAGCGGCACCTGGATCACCCCCGAGATGCGCGCCGCCTACGGAGCCCTGCACCGCATCGGGGTGGCGCACTCGGTGGAGGCCTGGGCGGAGGGCGAGCTGCAGGGGGGGCTCTACGGGGTGGCGCTGGGGAGCATCTTCTTCGGCGAGAGCATGTTCAGCCGGGCCACGGACGCCTCCAAGGCCGCCTTCGCCACCGTGGCCCGGGCGCTCTTCGCCGCCGGCTGCCTGCTCATCGACTGCCAGCAGGAAACGGAGCATCTGGCCCGGTTCGGAGCCGAGAACTGGCCACGGACGCGGTTCCTCAGGGCGCTGGCCCGGGCGCTGAAGGGCCCGCCGCTGGACGGGGTGTTCCGCACCTTGCACCAGGGCTGACTTCGAAGCGGCCGGGGCGCTAGACAGTCCCCCCAGCGTGGCGAGGATGGCAGCGCCGCCCCGGCGCGAGACCCCGTGGGCCAGGTGGGTGGTGGTGGCGGCGCTCGGCCTGGCCGCAGTGCTGGCCTTCGGGGTCCGGGGGCTGCTCTCGGCTCGGGTGACGCAGAGCCGCGCCCTGGCGCTCCTCCAGGCGGGAAAGCCCTTCGAGGCTCTGGAGGAGGCCGACACCCGTCTCTCCCACCAGCCGGACGACCCGCACCTGCGCAACGTCGCCGTCCAGGCGGCGAAGCAGCACGTCGATGCTCTCCTCAAGACGCGCGAGGTGGGCGAGGTGGCGCTGTGGCTGGAGGACCAGCTCCGCCGGCGGCCGTACCTGCGCCCGGCGCTGCAGCCAAGGCTGGAGGAGCTGCAGGCCGCCGCCCGGGCGCAGAAGGCGGCCCAGCCGCCGTCGCCGGACCGTTAGCCCGCCGCCCTACAACCCGGGCTCTTCCCGGTCATGCGCGTGCCGGATGGCCCGGCGGACCATATCGTCCAGACGGTTGGGGTCGACGATGACCTTCCCGTCGTGCACCGCCCGCACCGCGTGGAAGGGAATGGTCATGTCCCCGGTGCCCTCGACGTTCACCACCAGGAGGGGATGGGGGCTGGTGCGGATGTCACGCACTGCACCGAACATCACCCCACCTTCCTCGAGGAACACCTGATCGCCGAATCGCACGTCCGACACTTTCGGGGCAGCCATGGCGGCCGCAGAGGCTAGCAGATCCTTTTCGGAGCGGGTGCGTTCAAGCCGGTGCATGACTGCGCTCACCCGGTTCGTTCCGCGGGATCCCCGCGTCCTCCAGATCGCCTTCCTCGGCTCCTTCCTCCTCCTCGGGGTCTCCACCTTGGGCTTCCAGGTCGAGCCGTGGATGCCGCCGGTGCTCATCGCCACCGCCTGCGCCACGCAGCTCCTCTGCGAGCGGCTCCTCGGCATCCCGGGAAACGGCTACCTCTCCCCGGTGATCAGCGCGCTCGGCCTGTCGCTGCTCCTCAGGACGGACACCTGGTGGGTGCCTCCCCTGGCTGCCGCGCTGGCCATCGGCTCGAAGTTCCTCATCCGGGTCCGGGGCAAGCACGTCTTCAATCCCACCACCTTCGGCCTCACGGTGTGCATCCTGGCCACCGGGCATGCCTGGTGCTCGCCGGCGCAGTGGGGGGAATGGGGAATCCTGATGGCCTGGATCTTCGCCCTCGGCCTGGCGGTGGCGCACCGGGCCTTCCGCACCGACGTGAGCCTGGCCTTCCTCGGCTCCTGGGTGGTGCTCAAGGCCGCCCGGGTGCTGTTCCTCGGCCAGCGGCCGGCGGTGCTCCTCCACCAGCTCTCGGTGGGAAGCCTGATCCTCTTCACCTTCTTCATGATCTCCGACCCCAAGACCACACCCGACCGGCGCGCGGCCCGCATCGGCTTCGGGATGGCCGTCGCCATCCTGGCCTTCTTCCTCCAGCACCAGCTGTGGATCATGAACTCGCCCATCTGGGCGCTGCTCATCCTCTCGCCGCTGGTGCCGGGCGTCGACCGGCTCTGGCCGGCGCCCCGCTTCCAATGGCCAACCCGGCCCTCCACCCAAGGTCGTACCGTGTCCTCCGCTCGTCTCGCCGTTCCCACCCTCGCCCTCCTGCTCGCCCTCGCCGCCTCGCCGGCCCACGCCTTCTGCGGCTTCTTCGTCGGCAAGGCGGACACCCAGCTCTTCAACGACGCCTCCCAGGTGGCGCTGGTCCGCGACGGCGACCGCACGGTGCTCACCATGAGCAACGACTACCAGGGGCCGCTGAGCGAGTTCGCCCTGGTGGTCCCGGTTCCCACCGTGCTCCAGAGGGAGCAGATCCACATCGGCGACCGGAAGCTGCTCGAGCACCTGGACGCTTACTCCGCGCCCCGCCTGGTGGAGTACTTCGACTCCGACCCCTGCCGCCGGTACATGGCCATGGACGGGCTGGGCGCGCCGGCCCCGGCGACCAAGGCCGCCCGGTCCGAGGAGAAGGCCAAGGACGACCGGGTGCTGGGGGTGACGGTGGAGGCGCGCTACACCGTCGGCGAGTACGACATCCTCATCCTCTCCGCCCGCGAGTCCTCCGGCCTGGAGACCTGGCTCCGCCAGAACGGCTACCGCATCCCGGCCAAAGCCTCGGCCGCGCTCCAGCCCTACATCCGCCAAGACATGAAGTTCTTCGTCGCGAAGGTCAACCTCAAGGAGCAGGCGGCGACCGGTGTGCAGTACCTGCGCCCGCTCCAGATCGCCTACGAGTCGCCCAAGTTCATGCTCCCCATCCGGCTCGGGATGGCCAACGCCAAGGGCGCCCAGGACATGGTCGTCTACGCCCTCACCCGCCGCGGCCGCGTGGAGTCGGTCAACTACCGCACCACGCGGGTCCCCTCGGACGTCAACATCCCCGAGTTCGTCAAGAGCGACTTCGGGCCCTTCTACAAGGCCACCTTCGCCCGCGCACTGGAGAAGGAGGGGAAGCGGGCGCTGTTCACCGAGTACACCTGGGACATGGGCTGGTGCGACCCGTGCGCCGCCCAGCCGCTCTCGCGCGAGGAGCTCCAGGCGCTGGGCGTCTTCTGGCTCGACGACGACGGCAGTGGCTCCTGGGGCGGTCCCCCCGTGCGCCGGCGCCCGATGGGCGGAGGGGTGAACGTGCTCCTCACCCGGCTCCACGTCCGCTACGACGCCGACCACTTCCCGGAGGACCTCGTCTTCCAGGAGACGTCGGACCGGGGGAACTTCCAGGCCCGGTATGTCCTCCAGCACCCGTACACTGGCGTCATGAACTGCTCGGAGGCGGACGCCTACCGGCGGAGCGTCGGCGAGCGGCGCGCGCGTGAGGCAGAGACGCTGGCCAGCCTCACCGGCTGGTCGATGGAGGACATCCGCCGAAAGATGGGCCCCGACGCCCCGGGCCCCGAGGGCGACCCGGGCTGGTGGAAGAGGATCTGGAGATAGGAGGACCGATGCTCCCCGTCCGGCTTGCGCTCGCCGTCACCCTGCTCACCGCGGCCACCGCCGACGCTTTCTGCGGCTTCTACGTCGGCAAGGCGGATGCCCAGCTGTTCAACGACGCTTCCCAGGTGGCGCTGGTCCGCGACGGCGAGCGGACGGTGCTCACCATGAGCAACGACTACAAGGGCCCGCTCACCGAGTTCGCCCTGGTGGTCCCGGTGCCCACCGTCCTCCAGAAGGAGCAGATCCACATCGGCGAGCGGAAGCTGCTCGAGCACCTGGACGCCTACTCCGCTCCGCGGCTGGTGGAGTACTTCGACCGGAACCCGTGTGACCGGGTGATGTACGAGAAGGACGCGCGGGCGGCGCAGAGCGCGCCGATGGCCGCCGGGGCGATGGGCGGCGCGCGGGACAAGGTGCTCGGGGTCACCGTCGAGGCCCGCTACACGGTGGGCGAGTACGACATCCTCATCCTCTCAGCCAAGGAGTCCTCCGGCCTGGAGACCTGGCTGCGCGAGAACGGTTACCGCATCCCGGCCAAGGCCTCGGCCGCGCTCCAGCCCTACATCCGCCAGGACATGAAGTTCTTCGTGGCCAAGGTGAACCTCAAGGAACAGGCCGCCACCGGCGCCCAGTACCTGCGCCCGCTGCAGATCGCCTACGAGTCGAAGAAGTTCATGCTCCCCATCCGGCTGGGGATGGCCAACGCCAAGGGCGCGCAGGACATGGTGGTCTTCGCCCTCACCCGCCGCGGGCGCGTGGAATCGGCCAACTACCGGACCACCCGCGTCCCCTCCAACCTCACCGTTCCGGAGTTCATCAAGGGCGAGTTCGGGCCGTTCTACAAGGCCACCTTCGCCCGATCGGTGGAGAAGGAGGGCGGACGAGCCCTGTTCACCGAGTACACCTGGGACATGGGCTGGTGTGACCCGTGCGCGGCGGACCCGCTCAGCCGCGACGAGCTGCAGTCGCTCGGAGTCTTCTGGCTGGAGGACCTCCCCCAGCCCGTCTCCGGGGCGCCCGTCCCGCGCCGGCCTCCGGTGGGCGGCGGGGTGAACGTGCTCCTCACCCGGCTCCACGTCCGCTACGACGCCGAGCACTTCCCGGAGGACCTCGTCTTCCAGGAGACGTCCGACCGGAGCAACTTCCAGGCGCGCTACATCCTCCAGCACGCCTACACCGGGACGATGGACTGCTCGGAGGCGGACGCCTACCGGCGGAGCGTGAGCGAGCGCCGCGCCAAGGAGGCCGAGGTCCTGGCCAACCTCACCGGCTGGTCGATCGAGGACATCCGCAAGAAGATGGGTCCGGACGCGCCGCCTCCGAAGAACGACCCGGCCTGGTGGAAGAAGATCTGGAAGTGAGGCGGGTCCCTCAGACCGCGGGCTGCTTGGTGAGCGCGGGAATGCCGCTCCGCCAGGCACGGTCGAGCTGGGCCAGGGGAACGTCGAGCAGGCCCTGGAGCGTGAGCCGGTCGCCCCCCACCACGCCCACCGCCGCGCAGGGAACGCCCGCATCGCGCGCCGCGCGCTCCACCTCGGCCTGGAACTCCGGGGCGAAGGAGACGACCACGCGGCTCGCGTCCTCGCCGAAGAGGTAGGCGTGCGGCGGCACCTTGCCCGCGTCGAGCTGGAGCGTCGCCCCGAGCATCCGGTCTCTGTCCGCGACGCAGCACTCGGCCAGGGCGACGGCCAGGCCGCCCTCGCTCGTGTCATGGGCGCTGGCCAGGGCCCCGGCGCGGACCAGACCCCGGACCAGAGCCTGGAGGCTCTTCTCCCGCGCCATGTCGAGTGATGGCGGCCGGCCGGCCAGCTTCCCGTGGACGCTGAGCAGCCACTCGCTTCCGCCCAGCTCGCCCCGGGTCTCGCCGAGCACCGCCACCAGGTCCCCCGCTCTCCGGAAGGCCAGACCCACCGTCCGGCTGACGTCCGGGAGGAGGCCCACCACCGCCACCGTCGGGGTGGGGAGGATGGCCGTGCCCTCGGTCTCGTTGTAGAGGCTGACGTTGCCGCTCACCACCGGCACGCTCAGCTCGCGGCACGCCGCCGCCAGGCCGCGGGTGGCCTCGGCGAACTGCCACATGATCTCCGGGCGCTCCGGGTTTCCGAAATTCAGGCAGTCGGTGAGCCCGAGCGGCTCGCCCCCACCGCACGAGACGTTGCGCGTGCACTCCGCCACCGCCAGCCGCGCGCCCTGGTAGGGGTCGAGGTAGACGAAGCGCGCGTTGCAGTCGACGCTCAGGGCCAGCCCCTTCGGCGTCCGCTCCACCCGCACCACCGCCGCATCGCCCTTGCCCGGCCGGACCACCGCGCCCAGCCGCACCGTGTGGTCGTACTGGGTGAAGACCCACTCCTTGGAGGCGATGGTCGGCCGGGCGAGCAGCGCCAGCAGAGCCTCGCCCAGGTCCCTCGGGGCGGCGAGCGACAGGGGGTCGAAGGCCTGGAGCTGGGGCAGCCACTCCGGGGCGCGGGTGGGCCGCTCGTACTGCGGCGCTCCCTCGGTGAGCGGGCCCACCGGGAGGTTCGCCACCTCCTTCCCGGCCTCCAGGATGCGCACCCGGCCGTCGTCCGTCACCCGGCCGATGACCGCCGCGTCCAGGTCCCACTTGTGGAAGATGCGGAGCACCTCCGCCTCGCGCCCGCGGCGGGCGACGAGCAGCATCCGCTCCTGGCTCTCGGAGAGCATGACCTCGTAGGGCGTCATCCCCTCCTCGCGCCGCGGCACGCGGGCCACGTCGATCTCCACCCCGCTCCCGGCGCGGCCGGCCATCTCCACCGAGGAGGAGGTCAGACCGGCCGCTCCCATGTCCTGGATGCCGACCAGCGCGTCGGTCTGGAAGAGCTCCAGGCAGGCCTCGAGGAGCAGCTTCTCGGTGAACGGGTCTCCCACCTGGACGGTGGGGCGCTTGTGCTCCGAGTCCTCGCCGAACGCGGCGGAGGCCATCGTCGCTCCGTGGATGCCGTCCCGGCCGGTCTTGCTCCCCACGTAGAGGATGGGGTTGCCCACCCCGCTCGCCGTTCCCTTGAAGATCTTGTCCCGGGGCAGGACGCCGACGGTGAAGGCATTGACCAGGCAGTTCCCGTCGTAGCTCCGGTCGAAGGCCACCTCGCCGCCCACGGTGGGCACGCCGATGCAGTTCCCGTAGCCGCCGATGCCCCGCACCACGCCCGACAGGAGCCAGGCGGTCTTGGGATGAGCCGGGTCCCCAAAGCGCAGCGAGTTGAGGCTGGCGATGGGGCGGGCACCCATGGTGAACACGTCCCGGAGGATGCCCCCCACGCCCGTGGCCGCGCCCTGGTAGGGCTCGATGTAGCTCGGGTGGTTGTGGCTCTCCATCTTGAAGGCCGCGGCCATGCCGTCGCCGATGTCCACCACCCCGGCGTTCTCCCCCGGACCGACCAGGACGTGGGGGCCGGTGGTGGGGAATCCCTTGAGGTACCGCCGCGAGGACTTGTAGGAGCAGTGCTCGCTCCACATCACCGAGAAGATGCCCAGCTCGAGGAGGTTCGGCTCCCGGCCGAGGTGCTTCCGGATGCGGGCGTACTCCTCCTCGGTGAGCCCGTGCTGCGCGATGACCTCGGCGGAGTGGGCCATGGGTCAGCTTCCCAGCAGCGCGGCGAACACCGTCCGGCCATCGAGGTTCCCGAGCACCGGCTCGGCGTTGCGCTCCGGATGCGGCATCAGGCCCGCCACGTTCCCCGCCTCGTTGACCACCCCGGCGATGGCGCCGAGCGAGCCGTTGGGGTTGTCGTCGGCGTAGCGAAAGAGCACCCCGCCCTCGCCCTCCAGCCGGCGGTGCCCCTCCTCGTCGATGAAGTAGCGCCCGTCCATGTGAGCGATGGG
>Ga0335082_10005440_pt1 | contig 13921 bp, 14 predicted proteins | sample Lox_Sample_41_FD_206718 | JGI IMG/M metagenome (GOLD analysis project Ga0335082, IMG submission 206718) | Soil microbial communities from Loxahatchee National Wildlife Refuge, Florida, United States - Lox_Sample_4.1 | ecosystem: Environmental > Terrestrial > Soil > Wetlands | place: USA...
CCGAAGACGATGGCCCAAATTCGAGTGCAGTCCTATGAGCAGTATGCCTGGCCGCCGCCGACCATGCGCGTGCTACAGCGGAGTGCTGTCTTCCTCCCCTTGCTGTTTGCCCTCATCCTGGTCCTCGTGTTTGCGTTGGGCGGTCGATTGTCTTCCTCGCCTCGCTCCGGAGACTTCTACCTGGTGATTTCACACGCGGTCATGGTGGGCGCATTTGGCGCGGTCGCGTTAGCGGCCGTGTCGGTGCTGACGATCGGCGTTCGACGATTCTGGCGCGAGTCGGGCGAACAGAAAATCCCCGAGTGGCCCATCGTGAAAAAGGCGCTCAAGGATGCACTGACCCTCGAATATCTCCGCAGCGGTGGAGCAGGCTGCACGTATCCGGATGAACACCACTCCGGCGCGCGGCGATGGTTCCACCACGCGACCGCCTTCGGCTTCGCGTTGTGCTTTGCGTCCACTTCGGTGGCGGCCTTCTATGACAACATTCTGAGCTGGCGAGCGCCTTATGATTACCTGAGTTTGCCGGTCGTATTGGGCACGCTCGGAGGGATTGGTTTACTGATTGGGCCCGCTGGATTATTTCGGTTGAAGCTGCGCCGCGACCCGTCAACGGCCGACGTCCAGCACTCAGGCCTGGATATTGCCTTCCTAGTGCTGTTGTTCCTGACCAGCCTTACTGGACTGCTTCTGCTTGCGCTGCGGCAAACCCGCGCGATGGGCCCGCTGTTGGTTGCTCATCTTGGAATCGTCATGTCCCTGTTCCTCACCTTGCCTTATGGCAAATTCGTGCATGCGATCTACCGATTCGCGGCATTGGTTCGTCATGCGCTCGAAGAATCGCGCTAAATGAACGACTCCATCAAACCCTCGCGAGTCTGGCCAGTCATCCGCGTGGCCTCCGGCAATTTCCTCGAGATGTACGACTTCATGGTCTTCGGATATTACGCCGCAGCCATTGGACGTGCCTTCTTCCCCAGCGGCAGCGAGTTCGCTTCCCTCATGAAATCGCTGATGACCTTCGGCGCGGGTTATCTGATGCGTCCACTCGGAGCTATCGTACTCGGCGCGTACATCGATCATCATGGACGCCGCAAGGGTCTGCTCGTGACGCTCAGCTTGATGGCTGCCGGAACAGTCTCGATCGCCTGCATGCCGAGCTATCAAGCCATCGGACTTCTCGCGCCCATCCTGGTTCTTCTCGGACGCCTGCTTCAGGGTCTCTCGGCCGGCGTGGAACTAGGCGGCGTCTCGGTGTACTTATCCGAAATCGCAACGCCCGGCCACCGAGGATTCTTCGCAAGCTGGCAATCCGCGAGCCAGCAAGCCGCCGTGATGTTGGCCGCGCTAATCGGCATCGTTCTGGCCGCCACACTCAGCGACGATCAAATGACGCGATGGGGATGGCGTCTCCCGCTGCTGGCGGGCTGCGTCATTCTCCCGTTTCTCTTCCTTCTGCGCCGCTCGCTGGTGGAGACCGCTGAATTCCTGGCACGGAAGCACCGCCCCTCCACTTCGCAGATCTTTTACTCCATCGCGGCGAATTGGCGGTTGGTCTTACTGGGGATGTTGTTGTCGACAATGACCACAGTATGCTTCTATCTGATCACCGCCTACACTCCGACATTCGGGCGAACTGTGCTGCATCTGGCGAACAACGGGGTGCAACTTGTGGTCCTATGCGTCGGCGCTTCCAACTTCGCGTGGCTTCCGATCATGGGCGCACTCTCCGATAGAGTGGGCCGGCGCCGTCTTCTATTCATCTTCGCCACTCTCACTCTGGTCACTGCTTATCCCGCTCTCCTGTGGCTGGTTCGGGCGCCATCGGTCACGCGATTGCTCACGGTTGAACTCTGGCTGTCTTTCATGTTCGGCAGCTACAACGGAGCGATGGTGCCGTTTCTCATCGAGATCATGCCCGTCAGCGTGCGCACTACCGGATTCTCCGTCGCGTTCAGCCTGGCGACGGCCGTTTTCGGCGGGTTCACTCCGGCGATTTGCACATACCTCATCGAGACAACGGGCAACAAGGCGATTCCTGGATTATGGCTCTCCTTCGCGGCGATCTTAGGACTCATCGCCGTCTCGCAATTACGGCCGCGGGTGCACACGGAGTCTGTGGGTTCCCAAGACATAAGATGAATGTAGACCGATGCGCATGCCCGGTCCAGATATGAGCGAAAACCTGCCCTCCCGATTGATCGTAGGAATGACCGGCGCGACTGGCGGCATATTCGGCGTTCGACTTCTCGAAGTGCTGCGCAGTGCCGGCGTCGAAACCCACCTGGTGCTCAGCAAATGGGCTGTTCGTACGCTGGTGCACGAGACCGAGTACAGCCTGGAAGACGTACAGCGACTGGCTAGCGCGACGTACCGGCCGGAAGATCAGGGCGCCAAGATTTCCAGCGGATCGTTCCTCACGAGCGGAATGGTTGTCTGTCCCTGCAGCGTGCGTACGCTGGCGGCAATCGCCCAAGGCAATGGCGATCATCTGATTCACCGCGCCGCGGACGTCGTGCTAAAGGAGCGCCGCAAGCTGGTATTAGTGGTTCGCGAGGCGCCGTTCAACGATATACACCTGGAAAACATGCTGAAGCTGTCCCGTATGGGCGCCGTGATACTACCGCCGGTGCCTGCGTTCTACAACCATCCGCAATCCATCGACGATATCGTGAATCACATCGTGATGCGCATTTTGGATCAGTTTGATCTGCACCTGGATTTGAGAGAACGCTGGGATGGAATCCTGACGGATAGCAAGAAATATTCGGTAAGTTGAGGAGCGCGATTACGATTCGCGCTCCACGGAGACATACATCGGACCGGCGCCGAGCGCCGCAACCAGGAACCAAGTAAACCGCCCAGCCCGATTCACTACCCGGAATTTCGCCTCCTCACCCGGCCCGACCTGGAACTGAACCGTCTTCTTGTTCCAAGTATTGTCGAACCGGATGGTGTGGCTGCCGGGGCTAATGGATCGGGTGAAGGTCTTGCCGTAGAGCAAGTCTCCGATCCACTGGCCATCCAGCTTTACGATCACTTGCCGCTGCTTAACGTCGTCCGGCGATGTGCGTGCGACGGTAAGCTTGGACTCGTCCGCCATACCAAGTATGATGGCACGAGCGCGGCGCGAGCAGCCTTATTGTTTGGCGCCGGCGAGTCCGCCGGAGCGGCATGACTTGCAGATGCCGAAGCCGCTGCCGTTGGAGTTGATGAAGCTGCAGAACGAGGTCAGGTGATTCAGTTCGGCAACGCTCAGTCCGCCCTCAACAAACCGGGATTCGGTGAGCCCGTAGGTCGTCGGCGTTCCCGGCAGCGCATGCAGGGTGGTTCCCCAGGCGCGCATTCCAGGCACCAGGTAGAGCCCTGAGGCGCCTTCAGGAACTGATTCGACTCCCGCGGGATTGCAAGTCGTTCCCGAAGTCCCAGCGGTTCCCAACACGGCTACCGGTGAGCTGGCAACTAACTTGATGACAACCGAAGTCGGCGTTTCCGGAGACAGTGTGTTACTGATGAGATCGCCTTGAACCGACAGCGAAACCAGCGCGTTCGGCGTGATCAAACAGGCACAGCAGGACAGAATCTCTTCTGCCGGGTCGAAGACATAAACGTTCGCGCAGATGTTCCCAGCCCCAAATCCGGGGGCGTCGATAATCATATCTCTCTCGGCGGCGCTGCCGGTATTCGTGATGTTGACGTACGAATCGCCCTTGTTCAGGTTCGATGCATAACGAACCTGGAAAGCGTCATCCGGACCGATTGTGTATTCTTGGGCAAATGCAACCGTGGAAATTGCTGCCAGTAGAAAGGCAAAGCGAAGGTTCATGACGTAATGTCTCCTTTGGGAAGACTATCAGCGCTGACCTTAAGTAACAATTCTCCAAATGGGATAGCTAACAAAGCATAACCTGTCTGATTAGAACTGAACGACGAATCCTACAGTACTTTCTCTGTTGGACAAACCACTGGTTTGTCCAGACAAGCCAGTGGCTTGCCCTCCCTCGAGCTACAAGATTGTTCGACTTGAGCCTGTTACTGCTTAGCCCCGCCGAGCCCGCCGGAACGGCAGCTCTTGCAGATGCCGAAACCGCTGCCATTGGAGTTGATGAAGCCGCAGAACGATGTCAAATGATTCAGTTCCGCGACGCTCAGCCCGCCATTGACGAACCGGGATTCGGTTAGACCATAGGTCGCCGGTGTCCCAGGCAGCGCGTGAAGCGTCGTGCCCCAGGCGCGCATTCCAGGCACCAGATAGCCGCCGGATACTCCCAAGGTCTCAACTTCAAGCGCCGTGGGGTCGCAATTGGTGCCCGAGGTTCCCCCCGCTGCTCCCACGCCTACCGGTGAGCTGGCGACTAACTTAATGACCACCGACGTCGGCGTTTCCGGCGAGAGGGTGTTGCTGATCAGGTCGCCTTGAACCGACAACGAAACCAGCGCGTTCGGCGTGATCAAGCAGGCACAGCAGGATAGAATTTCCTCCGCCGGATCGAAGACGTATACGTTGGCGCAGATGTTCCCCAGTCCGCAGCCGACTGCGTCGGCCGCACAGATCTCCTCGCTGGCGCTGCCGGTATTCGTGATGTTGACGTAGGAATCGCCTTTGTTCAGGTTCGAGGCGTAACGCACCTGAAAGGCATCCTCCGGACCGATCACATCATCGGCGAAAGCTAGTGTCGAAACAAACATCACAGCTAGAAGGACGGGAATATGCGGTCTCATGAGCATGTCTCCTGCGGGTATGCCGGATCCCTAGGGTCGCTATTGCCTGGCTCCGCCGAGCCCACCGGAGCGGCACGACTTGCAGATACCGAAGCCGCTGCCGTTGGAGTTGATGAAGCCGCAGAACGATAGCAGATGCCCCAGTTCGGGAATGCTTAGTCCGCCTTCGACGAACCGGGACTCGGTGAGCCCATAGGTCGTCGGCGTTCCAGGCAGAGCGTGCAATGTCGTCCCCCAAGCCCGCATTCCGGGAACCAGGTAACTGCCTTCGTCACCGAACGTCTCGGTTTCGACCGGCCCGGCAGGATTGCAATTTGTTCCCGATGTTCCAGCCACTCCCGCGATCGGTACTGGCGAGGTGGCGACTAACTTGATCACAACCGAAGTTGGCGTTTCGGGCGACAGCGTGTTGCTGATCAAGTCCCCTTGCACCGACAACGAAACCAGAGCGTTCGGCGTGATCAGGCACGCGCAGCAGGACAGAATTTCTTCCGCCGGATCGAAGACATATACGTTGGCGCAGATGTTGCCTACTCCACCACCATCCATCATTCTTTCCAACGAGGCGGCGCTGCCGGTATTCGTGATGTTGACGTACGAATCGCCCTTGTTCAGGTTCGATGCATAACGCACCTGAAAGGCGTCGTCTGGACCGATTGTGTATTCTTGGGCAAATGCGACCGTGGATACTGCAGCGAGAAGAAGGGCAAGGCGCAGGTTCATGACGTAAAGTCTCCTGTGTGGACACTATCACGAGATCCCTGGCGTTCCTACTGCCCAAATAGCATAATCAAATGCGATTACTTCGCTGGCTTAGTACTTAAACACCTGCGGACGGTCGTTCGGCCGTAGTACTGGAATGTGTCTCACCGGTGAAATCAACTTCTCCCGCACCCTTGATATGATCAAGAACGTACTTCCATCCGACCGGTCGGTCGATGGACGGCGCAAGCCGGAACGTTTGTAACGAAAGGATACCTTGCAAATGAACCAGAGAGAGACCTGGATCAGACTGCTCTCCATCGCCTTCGCAATTTTGGCCTGGGCCGCATATGCCAGCGCCCAATCCCAATCCATCCAGCTCGGTGGAGCATCCTGCACTCCGGTTCTGCACTGTCCCGATAAGGACTGTAACGGGGATCGAGTGATTAACGAAGGACCGGTTGTCGAGATGAAGACTCGACGCACGTACTTCCTGGATTACCCCTGCGATCTGAAGAAGGACGAGCAAGTCACCTTCATTCTGAGCCTTCATGGGGCGGGCTCCTACGGAAACTGGCAACGCCACTATTTTCCGCTCATGGATTACAAGGACAAGTATCGGCTCGTGATAGCTACGCCCAACTCTCCCACCCGAGTCTGGTCCAACGTGGACGACGAATACCTGCAGAACATCGTCAATTCGGTTGTCGAGCAGATCGGCAAGAAGAACATCAAGGCTTTCTGGCTGGTCGGGCACTCGCAGGGGGGCATGACCAGCAATCGGATCGTTCGCACCGATTTCTTCAGCCAGCGAGTCGACGGCTGGCTCAGCCTCTCTGGTGGCCGCCTGGGCGGGAATCCTGGACGCGCGGGAAGTTTCGGGCCGCCGCGCACTACGACTACAGCTCCTCCTCACGCTGCCACCACCGCAAGCCTCACTGCTGCGATGGCAGCGTTGCGCGAGCCTCCCTCCGGCGAGTTCTCATTTATCTATGAAACCGGCCAGCGCGAGATGGACGACAAGGGCATCCCCGAGACTTCCGCCTGGGCGGCGAAGTTCGAGTGCGGGGCGCGGTCCAAGCCTCGCGAAGTTGTCGATACCACGGCCGGCTACGTATACGATGGGACGCGCCAGAATCCGCCGAATCCTGCGTGGGGTCTTTTGCCCGCGCCCGGCAAAGCCGAAATTTACGCTTATCCGGATTGCAAGGACGGAAGAATCGTGACCGACATTGTCCGGGTGGATAAAGGACACACCGAAGGCCTGGAGCCGAAAATCACAGAAGAACTGATCAAGTTGATGCTGTCCGCAAAAGGCGGCAAACTCCAAAGCTCCCCGTCCCTGTAAGATAGATCTGGCCTTTCCCCCTAGTGTGCTACCCTATGCACCTAGGGGGAGAGAACGACGTCCCGCAAGCCAGCCGACAATCTCCAGAGCACGCTGGCTCTGTTGATCCTCAAAACCCTCGCCCGCGGCCCTAACCACGGATTTGGCATCGTCCTGCACATTCAGGAGGCCTCCCAAGGGCTGCTTACCGTGGAAGAAGGATCCCTGTACCCGGCCCTGCATCGACTGGAGCGCGAGGGACTGGTTTCCGCCGAGTGGAAAGTCACCCCGAACAGCCGCCGCGCCCGATACTACAAACTCACGGCCAAAGGACGAAAATCGTTGGCCGATGCCGAGACAAGCTGGAGCTCGATGGCCAAGGGCGTGACCAAAGTCTTGAGGTTCGCATGAAAGCGTGGTGGCGCCGCCGCGATCCGGAAGTGTTCGAAGAGATCACGACTCATTTGGAAATGCGCGCCCAGCTCAACCGCGAAGCTGGCATGACACCGGAGCAAGCCCGAGACGCCGCCAGACGGCAGTTCGGAAACGCCATATCAATCGGAGAGGAGATGCACCGCATGCACATCAACACCTTGGTCGAAAGCGTCGTACAAGACCTGCGTTATGCCGCCCGCAGCTTCGCCCGCACTCCGCTGTTCACTCTCACCGCAGTCTTCGCGGCGGCTTTGGGTATCGGGGCGAGCACGGCGGTGTTCAGCGTAGTCGACCGCATCCTCTTCCGCAGCCTTCCCTACCCGCAGGACGACCGTCTCGTTTCCCTGGGAATGATGGCGCCGCTCGACACCAACGAATTTCTCCTGGCCGAGCCCTACTTCGACTGGCGCAAACACCAGACGCCGTTCCAGTCCATCACCTCTTTCACAGCGGGCATCGTGGATTGCGATCTCACGGAAACCAACCCGATTCGTCTGGGCTGTGCTCGCGTAGAAGCGAACTTTCTTCCGACGCTGGGTCTTTCGCCGATCGTAGGCCGTAACTTCACGGCGGAAGAAGACCTGCCGAACTCCGCGAAGGCCGCTCTTTTGTCGTATGGTCTCTGGCAGCGACGTTTCGCCGGCGATCCGAACATTCCCGGCAAAACCATCTTCATCGACGGCCAGCCGGTGCGCATCGTCGGCGTACTGCCCGCACGTTTTGAGATGCCCACACTTGGTAATCCGGATTTGCTGGTGCCCGAAGCCTTGAACGAAGCCACCGAACGAAGCGGCAGATTCCTGCGCGTCTTCGCCAGGCTGAAGCCGGGAGTATCGCTTGAGCAAGCGCGAGCGGCAATGCAACCGTTGTTCGAGCGAGCGCTGCAGACCGTCCCATCCGCGTTTCGCAAGGAAGTCTATCTTGCGGTTCGATCCTTGCGCGAACGTCAAATCCACGACGTCCGTACGGCGTCCTGGGTACTGCTTGGTTCGGTCGCGGCCGTGCTGCTCATTGCCTGCGCAAACATTGCGAACCTCCTGCTGGCGCGATCCACCAGCCGCCGTAAGGAACTAGCTGTGCGCGCGGCGCTGGGCGCTGGGCGTCAACGGTTGGTCCGCCAGACACTCACCGAGGCAATGCTGCTGGGCCTAGCGGGCGGCGCGGCAGGATCGGTCCTTGCCTGGACGCTATTGCGCATCTTCGTGGGGATCGCGCCTCACTCCATTCCGCGCCTCGAGGAAGCCGCGCTGGACGCGCGCGTATTGTTGTTCGCGCTCGCCGGGTCTCTGCTTGCCGGCCTGTTGTTCGGAGTCGCTCCGGCAGTGGAACGGCCCCACGTCGACTCGCTCACCGGGACGCGCTCGGCGGGCTCGCGGCGCACACTGCTTCGCGAGTCACTGGTCGCGACCCAGATCGCCTTGTCGCTTGTCTTGCTCACCACCGCGGGAATGCTCCTGCGCAGCCTCTGGAAAATGCAGAATGTACCGCTTGGGATGCAGCCGGAGCACGTCCTGACCGCCGAGTTCGTTCTCGGCAAGCAGGGATATTCGCAAGATGCTCGATTACTTCGGTTCTTTAGCAGTCTCGAATCGCGGCTGCAATCGATCCCTGGCGTGACCGCGTTTGTCATCAGCGATTCTCTGCCTCCTCTCGGAGGCGCTCGTGGCCGGCCATTCGCAACGATTGAAGTGGAGGGTCAGCCGCGGCTTCGCGAAGGCACTGGCGGCATGGTCGCCTGGCGCTATGTTACGCCGGGCTATTTCGCGACGCTCGGTATCCCTATTGTCCGTGGCCGGGGATTCGATGGCTCGGACCGGGCTCCCAATGTCAACAGCGTCGTTTTGAGTGAGTCCCTTGCGCGGAAGATGTTCCCCGCGGGCAACGCGTTGGGCCACAGGATCAAGCTCGACGATTGGTGCGAGGTTGTCGGCATTGCCGCGGACGTGAGGAATCTCGGACCGTTGCAGCAATCGGAGCCGGAGTACTACGTCTTGCGAAAGCCTATGCCCGACGGTCATTTCAATAATCAAAATCCATCCGCGGGCTGGAGAGGGGCGAAGGTCGCAATCCGCACTACTGTCGATACCAGGGTCATGAGCGAATGGGTCAAGCGAGAGTTTGCCGCGCTCGATCCGTCGTTGCCGGTCACTATCGGCTCCATGAGCGGTCGCGTCTCGACGATGACCGAACGGCCTCGTTTCAACGCAGTACTCCTGAGCCTTTTCGCGAGTATGGGGGTGTTGCTCGCGGCCATTGGACTTTACGGCGTGATGGCGTTTTTGGTGGGTCAGCGGACGCAGGAAATCGGCGTGCGCATGGCGCTGGGAGCGACGCCTCGAACGATCACCAAACTGATTCTGTCGCGCGCCGCGCTCTGGAGCCTTAGCGGCGCGATGTTGGGAACGCTAGGATCGGTGCTGGCGACACGGGCGATCCGCACGCTGCTGTTCGAGGTGCCCGAGCGAGATCCCTGGACCTTCAGCCTTGCTCTGCCGCTCCTGCTCCTGATCGCTCTGGCCGCGGCCTGGATCCCCTCCTGGCGAGCCTCGCACGTCGATCCCGCGATCGCCCTGCGCTACGAATAAGAAGTAGTTGACTTAGTCAACTATCTTGGCGACAATCGTTTCATGCATCTCGCCGGCGCTGTCCGCGGATTCAATCGCTTTTACACCAAGCAAATCGGACTCCTGCGGAAGGGATACCTGGATAGTCCATTTTCGCTGAGCGAGGTCCGCGTCCTCTATGAATTGGCGCACCGCAACCAGCCCACGGCGACAGAACTATCGAAAGAGCTGGATCTCGATACCGGATACCTAAGCCGCGTACTGCTGCGTTTCCAGAAACGTGGGCTGGTTCGCCGCCAGGAGTCAAAAGACGACGCACGCCAGTTCCATTTATCGCTGACACCGAAGGGCAGTAGCGCGTTCAGCCGCCTCGAAAAGCAGACAGAAGCCGAAACGGCGGCAATGCTCGAAAGGCTTCCGGCGCCGGATCAGCAACGCCTGATCGAGGCTATGCACACCATTGAAGGGCTGCTTGGCGAACCACCGGATCGTGATACCACCTATGTTCTGCGGCCCCACCGGCCCGGCGACATTGGTTGGGTCATCCATCGGCACGGCGCGCTCTATGCTCAAGAATACGGTTGGGATGAGCGCTTCGAAGCTCTGGTCGCCGAAATTGCGGCTAAGTTTGTACAAAACTTCGACCCGGCCGGAGAACGTTGCTGGATCGCTGAAAAAGACGGCATCATCGTCGGCTCGGTCTTCCTGGTTCGCAAGTCCGAGACCGTCGCCAAGCTCCGGTTGTTGCTCGTCGAACCCTCCGCGCGTGGGCTCGGGATCGGCCACAGGCTGGTGAACGAGTGCATCAGCTTCGCCCGGGAAGCAGGCTATCGCAAGATCACGCTATGGACTCAATCGAACCTGGTTGCCGCCCGCCATATCTATGAGACATGCGGGTTCCGCCTGGTCCAATCGGAACCGCACACCGAGTTCGGACATGACCTGATTAGTGAGACTTGGGATCTGAGACTGGGCTCGTGAATCTGCCTTCCCGCATCTTGCGTAACCACACTTCAAGCAGAATGATCAAACGGAGCTGCGCTTCGTTGCAATCCAATGCTTGCACCAAACGCTCCAGGCGCTGGCGGAAACTCGCCGCGTCAACATAGCCGCGATCCACGACTTCGAGACTGGATTGCTTGAGTAGCATCGTAGCCAAAGGCCGAAGCGATTCGAGAAACACACCCGCGAACGAATCCTTCGATTGGCGCGTCCGTAACTCGGGCGGCCAGAGATCTTGAAAAGCTCTGCGCATCAAGCGCCGCGGCTCACCCGGCCCGCAAACAACGCCAGCCGGTATGGAGAACATAAACTCAACCAGCGGACGGTGTACGTACGGATGAGTATAGTTGAGATCTTGCAACGATTCGGGTGGTTGCAGCTTCCGGCACTCCAGCGTTTCGGCCAGGACGCGGAAGTGTTTTCTCCGCTCCGGCGGGGCGTTTACCCAGTCGTCCGAAACAGTGGGCGGTGAGACGCGCTGCCGGAACGCTCTGGCGATCGAATCCCGGGTGTCGGAAGGCACGTGGGAGAGCTCGAGACCCTGGTGGACCTTCTTCGGCGCCAGTGACGGCGGCAGACTCAAAAGGAACGCCCGTCCGATCACCCAGTAGATTGGAATTCGAAGGACCTTGCTCCAGGATAGTGACTCTTTTAGCGCCGCCGAGATCCGCCACGTACGGAGCAGGCCTGCGACTTGATCGCTGTCATCCCCCCAATTGCCCATGACCATGTCGCCAGGCCGTCCCGTCAGATAAGTCGTGGCTCCCGCGCTGCGAGCGATAGAGCGGTTGTGCGTGTGCATTCGTTCCCAGAATTCGGGGGTAGCCCCGCCGGGATTTGCTTCGGTCAAGAACGGGTGATCGGAGGTAGGAATGAGAATGTTCTCAACTCCGCAAAACTTCGCAACAAGATTGTAAAACCGTTCATCGCGCGAGTCTCGATGCTCCAGGCTAATCGCCAACAACCGCGGCGCGGGAACTTCGCGTTTGCGGATCAATTCACTGGCCATGCAAACGATCGCCGAGGAATCCAGACCGCCGCTCAACTCAGCCAATACGGGTGTCGATGCTTGCAGCCGGCAAGACACAGCTTCTCGAAAGAGCTCATGCAGGCGCTCTTCATAATCGGACTCGCGCTCGTAGCGGATCGTCTTGCCGACAGGCGGATTCCAGAAGCGCCGTGTCGCGATATTGTCTTTCTTGAACTTGACGGAATGCCCGGGAGGTACCGGATAGATTCCCCGATAAGGAGATCGGTTGGGGCAGGCGCCGGAGATCAGAAAACCGGCGACAAACGAGTCATCGATCTCCGCGGCTCGCGTCTGTTCGGCCAGTGGCCCCAGGTTATGTGACCAAAAGACTCGTGAGCGCTGAGCGCAATAATACAGTGGCCGTACGCCCGCGAAATCGCTCGCCAGCACCAGGGCTCGTTCCTGTTCGTCCCATAGTGCCAGGCTCCAGTCGCCGATCAGATGCAGAAAGCCATCGACGCCCCACTTGCGGTAAGCAGCAAGAGCTATTGCGGCGTCGCTCGATGCCGCGCCCAAAGCGTCGCGCAGGCGATTCCGTAAGTCTGGACTATTATCGATGCGTCCGTCAAAGTGGATGGCGCCGAATTCGGCCGCTTCGAGATTATCGAAATCAAGGAACCCGGCGAGCAAATTCAACGACTCGCCCCTAGACAGTGCAGAGAATCTGTAGCCGCTCCTTATATGCCGGCGAGTCGTTCACCACGCGCCCCTCTACCTCCACCCAGGCGTGCGAAAAGAACGGCGCCGGGCGGAAACCGATTACCAGGTGACCCTCGATTCCGTGCATTCGAAGCAGCACTGTCGTCGCAAACGAGCGTTGCAGGCAGAACACGGGCCTCCAGTAGAAACAACTCGCCAGTGAAACGGCATCACAAATCAGCGATTCGACCTCGGGTTGTACTTGCCGATGTACGACCCCCTGACGCATCACGATTCGATGTACTTGCTTAAACCCCAGAGTACTGTTGACCAGATCGTAACGAACCAGTTGCCATAGGGCGCGAATCACCAACCACGTGCGAGCGCGTCCATTCATACCGCAATACTCCCGAGCCTGGTGACAAAGCCCTGCTTCTCCAGCTGCTCGACGAATCTGGAGGCGTCACGGCGCGCCAGTTCAGTGGGCAGTTCGTATTCCCGGCTAATTCGCTCCGAGATTGCGTCGAGATCCAGTCCATCGGCGAGCGCTTGCCAGATCTTCGCTCCAGTTCGATTCGACTGAAAGATCCGTCCGCTGGGGATGTGAAGTAGCACGAGGCCCTCCCCGTGCGCCGAGACCCGGACTTCCGCAACAGGAGCTATTCGGCCTCGTGGTTCTTGCGACAGTTTAGGCCGTCGAAGCCTCTGTAACAAAGACACTGTTTCGTAATCTCCTCAGATTAAGACTACGCAGACGATGGAATCCCGAACGTCCTGCCAACTCGATCCCGTACCCCTTGTTTTTGGGGGTATCGGCGCCTTTTGTCGAAGGCTATCGACTTTACATTCCCGGCCGGCAGAGGTAGGGCCTTCGTTTGCTTTGGTTTGTCAGTCGCCTGGCGGGCTGCCCGCCGGAATCCTCGCTCGAACACCGTGCGAGCGAGCCTTTCAACTGCTGGCCCCGTTGTATGCCAGCCGCACCCAGTTCCTCCGCCCTCAAAAGTCCCTTCTGCTCGAGAAGCAGACGTAATTCGTTGATTTCGCTCTCCTGTTGGACAATCTGCTGCACGGCTTCCGCAATCGCTTTCCGCGTTTGCCTCACCTCAGCCAAAATCATTTCAAGGTCTTGCTCGGTTATCACAGCATCCCCCAGGATCCCGGCCTCGTCCAGCGAGCCGTGGCGGGCACCTTTGCGATTCCAAGACTAGAACTTGAGCGGCCTGATTGACATCCCTAGAGACGAGGGTTCAGGTCAGGTTGATTCTGATGAGCTACGCACCCCTAAAACCGGGGGTGCTGCCGATGCCAGCCGGGCTTCCCTACCTGCTCGAATCACTGGCATAAGCCGCTGGCTGATTGAATCCTTGGTCAGGATGCTATCGGCTCCGGCATTTAAGGCTTGCGTGCCAATGTCGTCCCAATCGTTCGTCAAGAGCCCAATCACCCAAGCCTCCGGATCGAGAATGCGAATCTGTTGGATCGCTTCCAGGCCATGTTCGA
>Ga0335082_10005442_pt1 | contig 13919 bp, 9 predicted proteins | sample Lox_Sample_41_FD_206718 | JGI IMG/M metagenome (GOLD analysis project Ga0335082, IMG submission 206718) | Soil microbial communities from Loxahatchee National Wildlife Refuge, Florida, United States - Lox_Sample_4.1 | ecosystem: Environmental > Terrestrial > Soil > Wetlands | place: USA: Florida...
TGGAATATTCGTGCGGGATGGAAATAGTCCGCCGTGTTGCCGAGGACAAGTGGAGTGCGCTGCCGGCCGAGGTCACCAGCGATCTGGAGCAGCTTTCGGTCAGACAGGCCGCGACGTTCCGCCGGTACTTTTCGAATTTTCTGAACTATGCCACCGAGCAGGAGGCTGTCGGCAATCGTTTCGACTTCAATGACTGCGCGCTTGGGAACATACTTTTCGCCGGTTGCTACCTGGGCGAGCAGCGTGATTTCAATCGAACTGTCGATGCCTTCGCGGCTTTCTATGAAATTGAATCTCGACTCCTGAACATCACGCAAGGCGAGAATCTGTTCCTCGTTGCACGCAAACAGGACGGCGAAATCCTGCTGAGTGAAGCCGAAATTGTTTCCGCCCAGAATCCGTCCAAGATCGATGACATTATCCTTGTCGAAGAATCGGCTTATCGATCGGCAATCGAATGCGGAAGAAATCTCGCCGCCGCCGCGCTCGATGCCTTGATCACCCGCGCTGCGCGGATTCCCGAGATTCACCTGCAGGCAAAGGTTGCTCTCGAATCGGCCGACGTGATCATCTACGGCCCCGGCACCCAGCATTCTTCGCTCTTCCCGTCGTATCTGACGCGGGGAGTGGCCGAAGCGATCGTCAGCAACACTGCTGCCGACAAGATTTTCATTTCGAACATCCGCCGCGATTTCGATATTCCCGAAGAGGATGCCGGCGACCTGGCGCACAAATTCCTGCGCGCGTTGAGCCGCAAAGGGGAGGTTCAGATCGAGCGGCGCGACGCGGTGACCCACTTCTTCTTCCAGCGTCAGGATTCGCCGGACGCTGCAGGAGCAAGCTACATCCCGTTTGACGAGTCTACCTTCAGTTTTCCCATGCACGCGGTGAAGCTTCGTGACTGGGAGGATCAGGAAGGCCGGCACGGCGGGGGGCTTGTCCTCAATGAGCTACAGCAGATCGTCCAGTCACGCATCGATATCGCGCTGCAGCCGTTCCGCCACTTGATCTCGATCGTCGTGCCAGCGCTCGATGAAGAACGGACCGTCGAAGAAACGCTCAAGCGTCTTTTGGCGCTTGATTTCCAGATGTTCGATTTGGGCAAGGAAATCATTTTCGTCGACGGCGGGTCAAAGGACCGCACTTTCGAGATCGCGCGATCGGTCCGCAATGTGAAAGCGTTCCGGCTGGACCAGCCTGCTGGCCGAGGAGCCGCGCTCCGGCTGGGAATCGAAAAGGCCCGCGGTGACATCATCGTGTTCTTCCCCGCCGACATGGAGTATCTCGAGCGCGATATTTATCCAGTGGTGCTATCGATCGTGCGCAACGGATTCGGCGCCGTGTTCGGAACCCGAGCCGTGAAGTGCACTGATCTTTCCGGCCGGCTGAAGACCATTTATGGCCAGGCACGCGGGCTTTATCTGATCAGCAAGTACGGTGGCATGCTGCTCAGCACCGCCACGCTGTTCCTCTACAATCGATACGTCACCGACACGCTCACCAGCATCAAGGGCTTTGATGCGAAGCTGCTGCGCTCGCTGAATCTGAAGTCGGACGGCATGAACCTGGATACCGAAATCGTCGCCAAACTCTGTCGCCGCGGAAACTACATCCTGGAAATACCCGTCGAGTATAAAGCGCGCACGAAAATGGAAGGCAAGAAATCTAAACCGATGGACGGGATCAAGGCTCTGCTCGCGCTGATCCGTTTCCGCTTCGGTGCCGCGGAATGAAGCTGCTCTCGATTGTGATCCCAGCCTACAACGAGGAGAATTTCATCGGCGAACTGTTGGAATGCGTCGCCCGCGTGGACACCCGAGCGCTCGGTTTTGAGAAAGAAGTGCTGGTGGTAAACGACGGCTCGACCGACGCCACCGAATCGATCGCACGCAGATTCGAGGCCGCCGGGGTGAAGTGCTTCAATCAAGTTCCTAATCAAGGCAAAGGCCGCGCGGTCCGGCGCGGGATCGTGGAAGCTCGCGGCGACTACATCCTGGTGCAGGACGCCGATCTCGAATACGATCCGTCGGACTATCTGCCATTGCTCCAGGCTCTACAAACCGGTGCGGATTCAATCTACGGTAGCCGGGTGTTGGGCCAGATTCGCGCGGGCGGCTGGTCGATCACGCCGGGCAAAAATGCCGCGCAAGGGCTGGGTCCCTGGCTCGCGGGTGTCGTGCTTTCTTGCTGGGTACTTCTGCTTTACCGCCGCTGGATTTCGGACACTCTCACCGCTTATAAGCTCTATCCTGCAAAAGTTCTCAAGGCGATGAAGCTTGAGACCAGCGGGTTCGAAACCGATCACGAAATCACGGCCAAGATGATCCGCGGCGGTCTCCGTATCGCGGAAGTGCCGATCTCTTACCGGCCGCGCTCGCAAGCGGAAGGAAAAAAGATCAAGGCGCGCGATGGCCTGATCGCAATCTGGACCTTCCTCAAATTCCGATTTACATCAGGCGGCTAGGCGCGCGCTTAGTTCCTTATCAACAGCGTCCATGAATGCTTCGGTCGTCAAAAACGGGTGATCGGGACGGATCAGGATCGCCAGATCCTTGGTCATTCTGCCCGACTCGACTACGTCCACACAGACGCGCTCGAGCGTTTCAGCGAATTTCACCAAGTCGGGCGTGCCGTCCACTTTGCCGCGGTGTTGCAGACCACGCGTCCAGGCGTAGATCGACGCGATCGGATTCGTCGATGTCGGCTCGCCCCTCTGATGCATCCGATAGTGCCGCGTCACGGTGCCGTGCGCCGCTTCGGATTCGACCGTCTTGCCGTCGGGAGACATCAGCACCGAGGTCATCAGCCCGAGCGAACCGTAGCCTTGCGCTAGAGTGTCGGACTGCACGTCGCCATCGTAGTTCTTGCAAGCCCAGAGATAGCCGCCGGTCCATTTGAGAGCCGCCGCGACCATGTCGTCGATGAGGCGATGCTCGTAGGTGAGGCCCTTAGCTTCCATCTTGCTCTTGAATTCCTTCTCGTAGATTTCCTGAAAGAGATTCTTGAAGCGGCCGTCGTAGACCTTGAGAATCGTGTTCTTCGTCGACATGTAGACCGGGTAGTTACGGTCGAGCGCGTAATTGAAGCAGGCGCGCGCAAAACCGGAGATCGACGAATCGAGGTTGAACATGCCCAGCACGACGCCGGCGCCTGGCGCCTTGATGATTTCGCGTTCGATGGGCGCGCCTCCATCGGCGGGTGTCCATGTCAGCTTGAGCGTGCCGGCGGCGGGAAACTGAAAATCTGTAGCGCGGTACTGATCGCCGAAACCGTGGCGTGCGACGACGACGGGTTTGGTCCAATGAGGCACCAGGCGCGGGACGTTGCGGCAGATGATGGGCTCGCGGAAGATCGTGCCGTCGAGAATGTTGCGAATGGTGCCGTTGGGGCTCTTCCACATCTGCTTCAGGCCGAATTCCTTCACCCGGGCCTCGTCGGGCGTGATGGTCGCGCACTTCACGGCGACGCCGTACTGCAGCGTGGCGTTGGCCGAATCGATGGTGATCTGATCGTTGGTCTCGTCGCGCTTCTGAACGGAAAGGTCGTAGTATTTGAGGTCAATGTCCAGGTAAGGAAGAATGAGGCGCTCGCGGATCCACTGCCAGATAATGCGCGTCATCTCGTCGCCGTCCATTTCGACGACGGGAGTCTTGACCTTGATCTTAGTCATCTATGCGTTCTGCTCCTGTGGGGTTGGAATAACCATTCATTATCGCTGATGAGCAGTGCTGTCACGCGGCGAGCGCGTGTTCCAGGTCTTCTTTCAGGTCTTCCCAGTCCTCGACACCCACCGATAGGCGGATGAGTGAATCCGAGATTCCGGCGGCGATGCGTTGCTCGGCCGGCACCGAGGCGTGGGTCATGATTGCCGGATGCTCAATCAGGCTTTCTACGCCGCCTAGACTTTCCGCCAAGGCAAAGACGCGGCAGCGTTCGAGGACGCGGCGTGCGTAGACCACGTCGCCTTTCAGAATCACCGTTATCATGCCGCCGAAGGCCTTCATTTGACGGCTGGCCAGATCGTGACCCGGATGAGAAGAGAGGCCGGGGTAGAGCACGTGGTCAACGGATTTTTGGCGCTCGAGCCACTCGGCGAGGCATTGGGCGTTCTGACAGTGGCGATCCATGCGGAGATGTAGCGTCTTCAAACCGCGCAGCGCGAGGAATGAATCGAACGGGCCGGCGATCGCGCCAACCGCGTTCTGGAGAAATGCGAGCCGCTCTCCCAACTCGGCATCGTGTACGACTGCGACGCCGCCAATGATGTCCGAATGTCCGTTGATGTATTTCGTCGCTGAATGGACCACGATGTCGAAGCCGAAATCGATTGGGCGCTGCAGGTAGGGTGTCGCGAAGGTGTTGTCGGACACAGTGAGCAAGCTGTGTTCCTTGGCGATGGCGGCGATCGCCGTGAGGTCGATGATCTTCAATAGCGGATTCGATGGCGTCTCTACCCAGACCATGCGCGTATTCGGCTTGATTTGGCGGCGAACGGCTTCGGCATCCGACGTATCGACGAAGCTGAATTCGAGGCCCGCGGATCGCTTGCGAACACGCTCGAAGAGCCGGAATGTCCCGCCGTAGAGATCGTCGCCCGCGATGACGTGGTCGCCGGTGTTTAACAGATCGAGGATCGTCGACATGGCTGCGAGGCCGGAGGCAAAGGCAAACCCGCGGACGCCGCCTTCGAGGTCCGCGACGCAACGCTCATAGGCGAACCGCGTGGGATTCTGCGAGCGCGAATACTCGAAACCCTTGTGGACTCCGGGGCTCTCCTGCACGTAGGTCGACGTCGCGTAGATCGGCTGCATAATCGCGCCGGTGGTGGGATCGGGCTCTTGACCCGCATGAATGGCTCGTGTTCCGAATCGATAGGGCATGTAGTTTTCGCTCAACTTAATTTGCGGCGCAGATGGCTCAGGAAATCCGATCGCGTGATTAATCCGGCGAAGGAATCGCCGTCGATCACCAGGGCGACCAAGCCGCGGTCGAGGATGTCATACACCGAATCGAGTGTCGATCCGGCGGCTACAGTTTCCAGACGGCTAGTCATAGCTGTCCGCACCGGGGACCGGAATTTGTCCGGCGCGCCATGTACAGCGACCAGCACGTCGGATTCATCGAGGACTCCGACGCAGCGTCCATTTTCAATCACGGGAACCTGCGAAATGTCGGCCATGCGCATTCTTTGGAAGGCGATCAGGAGTGTGTCATCCGGGGCCACGGTGATGACCGCGCCTTCCTCGTAGCGCCGTGTGATCAACTCGCGCAAGGTTCCTGTTGCGGGCCGCTCGAGGTAGCCCTGGTCGAGCATCCAATAGTCGTTATACATCTTCGACAGGTATTTTGCGCCGGTGTCGCACACGAAAGTCACCACGCGCTTCTTGCCGGACTGCTCCTTGCAGTAGCGCAGCGACGCGGCCAAGAGGCAGCCGGTTGATGAACCGGCGAAAATTCCGGTGAGCTTCAACAAGTCGCGGGCGGTGCGTAGGCTTTCGCCATCGGGGATGCTGTAGGCTTTGCGAATCCGCGAGAAATCGGCGATGGCTGGACGACAAGAACCACCGATACCCTCAACTGCATAGCTGCTTTCCGCGCCCGGCTTGCCCGTACGGACGATGTCAGCGAGAGCGCTCCCAACGGGGTCGGCCAGCACCATCTCGGCGTTCGGCTGCTTGCGGGCGAAATACCTGCTCAAACCCGTGAGCGTGCCGCCGGACCCGACGCCGCATACGACCGCGTCAACCTCGTGGTCCATCTGTTCCCAGATTTCCGGTCCGGTAGTCTCTTCGTGCGCGACGGGATTGGCCGTGTTCGTGAACTGGTTGATGTGGTATGCCCCCGGCGTCTCTCGCGTGATGCGGGCAGCGAGGTTCTGGTAGTAATCGGAGTGATCGGGGCCGACGTCGGAACGAGTCAATCGAATGTCGGCGCCGAGCGCCCGTGCGTGGGCGATTTTCTCCGGCGACATCTTATCGGGAATTACTAGAATGAGCCGGTAACCTTTGACTGCGGCGACTAGTGCGAGACCGATTCCCGTGTTCCCCGCTGTTGCTTCGACGATTGTCCCGCCGGGATGTAGGGTTCCCGATGCTTCGGCGGCTTCGATCATGAAGACGGCCATGCGGTCCTTGATGGATCCGCCGGGGTTCTGGCATTCGAGTTTCAGGAATAGCTCACACGGACCGGTATCGAAGCCGGTGACGGGGACTAACGGAGTGTTGCCGATTAGGCTGAGGGTGGCGTGTTGCGCCTGTGGCATTTGACGAGGGCCGTTTCCAATCATATCGCGGTTTCAAGGAGCCTTACCCAACTTTTCCAGCAGCTTTTGGGCTTCGGTGCGCGTTGTTGCATCTGAACTCTGTGCGGCTTTTCGCAGATACGGAAGCGCGGACGAAGGATCGGCGGAATTCGCGAGTGTCGCGCCGAGATCGAGATTTGCCTGGCCGAACTCAGGGTCGATGCGGATGGCTTCGCGGTAGTGCTCGACGGCTTTGTCTATCTGGCCTTTGGCGCGCAGGAGGTTGCCGAGGAATTCATGCGCCTCCGCGCTGCGGTTATCGATGCGCAGGATGGCTTCTACCTGAACTTGCGCTTCGTCGTAACGATGCACACGGCTGAGAGCGAGCGCGTAGTTGTAATGCGCGCCAGTGTAATTGTCTTTGTATCGGAGAGCGGATTCGAAGTGATAGCGGGCTTCATCGAAACGTCCGGATTCCGATAGCAGGTTGCCCAGATTGTTGTGGGCTTGGGCGTAGTTTGGCTGGATGCGGATCGCTTCGCGTAATGCTGTTTCGGCGCGTGCCGAATCGCCGGTCTCGAGCCAGACTGCTCCGGCGGTGTTGTAGGCTTCGACCATTTCCGGTTCGAGCTTCATCGCTCTTTCGAAGGCAGCGATCGCATCGGCCGACCTTCCCTGCTGGAGTTCGATGAGCCCTAATTGCACCAGCTTCGCCGCTGTCTCTGGACTTTTCTTCAGGGCCGCCTCGGCACGCGGGTATTGCCGCAGCGCCGTTAGACACCTCGCCATCGCCTCGATTGTTGCCGTCGATTCCGGTTCGCGCAGAAGCGCTTCGTCGTATACAGGGAGCGCTTCGGCCCACCGACCCGCATAACACAACGCATCCGCAAGCTGACGATAATACTCGGCGCCCGCAGGCTTGTATTTATTGATGGCGGCCTGAAGTCGTGGGATGCCTGCTGTCAAATTGGCACTTTGGACTACTTGTGCAAGGGCCAGGTAAAGTTCGTGAACACCTGCTGACGGATAGTAGAGCGACACTTCTCCGCGGTAAGGCGCGGCTTCGATTTCGGGTCGCGCCGCGATCAGGTCGCCTCCAGGCCTTCGCCGCTGTATGTAGTGGTCCGTCATTACCGCATGAACGACGTCGTCGGTGCGGCGTTTCGGCATATGGCAGCTTACGCAGTCGTTCGACGCCATGTGCTCGCCCTCGTTGTGACACTGGCGGCACACTGAATCGTAATTCCGCGCGGTTTGTTCATGAGGGTTGTGACAGGTGGTACAACGCAAAGCGCCAGCGCTCTTTTGAAAGCATTTCGCTTGACGGAGCCGGTAGACTGAGCTGGTGATTTCAAACCGATCCGTGCGTGCCTCCTGATCGAAATGAACCATGAAACCCGCGAGTGGTTCACCTGGTTGATAGGAAAACGGACCGCGCTCATAGCGAACAATCGAAGCCGGGAGGGGCGAACTCGTCGTTTCGAGGTGGCACTGCATGCAGACTTCCATCTGTCTGTCGACTGGAAGACGCGATGGGTTCACGATGGCATGGCGGATGTCATCGGTGCCGGCGCTTCCACCGCGAGCGAGCGCGACATGCTTTTGACCGTTGCCGTGGCATCGCTGGCAGTCGATTCCTTCGGGTATTTGAGAATACACGGGCGTCGAACGCGGCGCGTTGCTTGCGGCGGGGATTTCGGGATAGCTGTTGTGACAGAACATGCAGTCGTAGGTCACCGTTCGACGGAGTGACTGGTGATCAGGTCGATCGTAGCCGGGATTCATACCCCAATGGCCGCCGTTTTCCGCGTACCAGGCGAGCGGCAGCAGGATCAGCGTATTGTTCGGTGTGCGGTGCAGATAGGCGCGCACGTGATTCCCGGAGCCCAGGATGAAATCGATTTCGGTTTCCGAGATATTCGTCTGCTTGCCGTCGAAGCCGATTTGATACTGACGCTGGAAGTAGCGGCCGTCGCGCTCGATCATCGAATAGTAGATGTCAGAGGCACGGTGATAGTAAGTGTTGTTCTTTTTGTAGTCTTCGACGGTGTTTTCGGGTTTTGGGCGGAAGAAGGACCGTGCCATGCCGGTGTGTTGGTAGGTCTTCCAGACGTTTGGATGACAGGTAGCGCATACGGCGACCTGCCCAGCAGGCGCGGGAAGAACGCAAAACAAGAAAATGGCAAAACGAACCCACCGACTCATTGGTCCGATTCTAACGCGCCATCGGAATGGCGCATCGGGCGACTTTTCCAGGTGACTTAGCCGTGCTCGGGGCCTCCACGATCCCGCTGGAAATCAGCTTTTGGGCCCGGAAGTAGTTAGGAATCAGCTCTCGATTTTGGCGGAGCGAACGGGCGATCTTCTTCATGGACTCTACGCTGGAACGCATGGTTTGGCGGCTCCACTCGTCGAGAAATCTTCCGACCCCGGAACTCCAGGCGACCTCCATTTCTGGGATGTGGATGCCAATGGTCTAGTGTTAAGCTCGAAGGGAACTGATGGCAACAGTATTCGCAAAGCTGAATCTCAAAGACCATAAAAAGATTGTTGTCCTCGACTCACCGAGCAGTTTTGAAAGCGAACTCACTGCTCTGGAAGGTGTCGAAATCATTCGCGATCTGAAAAAAGCCAAACGGGTGACGTTTTCCCTGGCGTTCGTGACTACACCGGAACAGGTGGAGGCTCTGGCATCCGCGATTGCCCGTAAGGCGGAAGGCGACGCCATCGTATGGTTCGCCTATCCCAAGGGCACCTCGAAGAGATACATGTCGCAGATCGACAGGGACCACGGCTGGAATGTGCTTGGCCATGAAGGTTTTGAGCCTGTCCGAATGGTGGCGATTGATGAGGATTGGTCGGCCAAGCGTTTCCGGCGCGCCAGTTTTATCAAGAACATGACACGTCCCAAGAATTATCGGCTGACTGAGCGCAGCCAGGCGCGGCCAGCCAAGACTCCGCACGGAAGTCCGCGAGGTTGAGGTTAAGGAGAGAATTTCGCCTTTCACGGACGGATCGTCACTTGAACGCTCCCCGCTCAGCACCGCCAATCTGCACCAACCTTTGGGACGGTTGACCGTATTTCCAGCCTCACGGCGAAGCGTTTACCGGAGCATCTCAGTGACCCACAGATTCCTCCGACGAGGCTAAAAAGAGGACTAGGGGGCTGTCTGCGAGAGGGGTTTACGATGGTTGAATTCGGTGCTTGAAATCGGAGTATTTCCAACGGAAAGGTTTGGCGGACTTGGCGTACAGGGATGTAGCGTAGGATCTTGCGGCGTAAGTCCGCGACGGAAGTAACGATGCCGCGATCGATGACTTCACGTTTGCAGTTTGGAGAACCAGATTTCGACTTGGTTCAGCCAGGAAGAGTAGGTAGGGGTGAAAGGGCAGTTGCACGTTGGGTGCGCCGCCAGGGAACTGATGTACGAGGAGTGTTTTGTGAGCGCTGAGGTTGTCGAGAATGACATGGATCTCTCGCCCGGCTGGTTGCGAGCCAACCACTTCACCCAAGAAAGTCACAAAATCCCGGGCTGGTGTGCCGGGGCGTGGTTTGTCCGATCACTTCGCCGGTTTGTGGTTGAGGGCCGCATACAGAGACAGGGGGCCATGGCGATAGTATTCGAATCCGTGGCGCTCGGCCCATCCCGGAGATAAGGGCAGTCGGCGGCCGAGATGATCCAGAGCCTGAATCGCGCTCTTCTCATCCAAGCAGAACAGCAGCATGTTGTGGCGGATTGATAGAGTCCGATGATCTGCGCGGCTTTCTTTTCAAACTGCGGATCATCGGCTAGCCAGGTAGCGGTCCAAACGATCTGGTTTCAGATCAGCCTCGCGTCACACCTGCCGGATCAAGTCCTTGCCCACTCCCATGACGCCCGACATCGTGCGGGCGACCAATGCGTAAAACCGTCCGGCGGCTCCGGTCTGGGGCTTTCCATCGCGAAGTGGATCGCCGAACGTCACCACGCCAGCCTCGAGGCTGAAAGCCTAGTGGGGCATGGGTCGACTTTTCGCATTCGCTTTCCCCTGATGTCTAGCAGTAGATCTCTGCGTTCGGGTCGATAAGCTTCTTTGGGTAGCCATATGCGACTCGGACTAAAAGTAATCCTTTGTGCAGCGGCCGGCGTTGTTCTAGCGACGTTGGGAGCGATCGCGACCGTTTATTCTATTTCGCACGAGAATCGCGTCAATGAGTTGAGAACGCTCATGAGCTCGACGATTCAGCAGGCCGAGACCGTGATGGCTGACTTCGATGATCTGCACGGGTTGGGCGCGTTTGATGTCAGAAAGGCATCTCAGGGAGGCAGTGGGGACTTCCATAGTTCTGTTCTCTATCGATCGACACCCGTAGTTGCCGGTTGGGAATCTGTGAAACGCGTGGCCAAGGTCCATGGATTTGAGTTTTATACACCTTCGCGCCCGGATCTGGTTCCTCGCAACGCCCAGAATCAGGGCAATGAATACAAAGACGCCTTCGAGGCCTTCGCGGCAGGCAAGGCCGAGTATTTCATTGAAGACCGCAAGTCGGACAAACTAGTCCTGGCGCGACCGGTTCGTATTACCGGCGGTTGCGCGAGCTGCCACGGCGATCCATCAGGCAGCCCGACGCACGATGGGAAGGATGTGCTCGGATTCGCGATGGAGAATCTGCACGAAGGCGATATCAAGGGCGCCTTCGTCCTCAAGGCGACGATGACCAAGGACGCGGTGGTGTTGGCCAGCATGAAGAAAATTACTCTGGTGGGGAGTATCGTGCTGGCACTCGTCATCCTGGGGTTCTACTTCCTGAACAAGCGGCTGATCATCACTCCGCTTCAAGGCGTGGCACTGGAGCTCTCTGGCAGTACCGGTCAAATCAGCGCTGTGTCGAAACAACTGAGCTCATCCAGTCAAAGGCTCGCCGAGGGAGCTACCGAGCAGGCCGCTTCTATCGAGGAAACGTCGGCGTCGATGGAGGAAATCAACGCCATGACTGCTCAAAACGTGGACCATTCCAAGAAGGCCACGTCCTTGATGGGCGAAGCATCGGCCAGCGTTACACAGGTGAACCAGAGGTTGAGCCAGATGCTGGCATCGATGCGCGAGATCGGCAGTTCGAGCGATAAGATCGCCAAGATCATTCGCGTGATCGACGAGATCGCTTTCCAGACGAATATTCTCGCTCTGAACGCCGCAGTCGAGGCCGCCCGTGCCGGTGAAGCCGGTATGGGTTTCGCCGTTGTTGCGGACGAAGTGCGAAATCTCGCCCAGCGAAGTGCGCAAGCGGCAAAGGATACGGCAGCGTTGATCGAAGAATCCATAACCCGGGCTGGAGAGGGCAGCGCACGGCTGGATGAAGTAGTGCAAGCGGTGGCACGTGTTACGGAGGCTTCCGACAAAGTAAAGATGCTGATCGACGAAGTCAGCGCCGGCAGCTATGAGCAGGCCAAGGGAATCGATCAAATCGCAAGCGCGTTGCGCCAGATGGATCAAGTGACCCAACAGTCCGCAGCCGGCGCCGAAGAGAATGCAGCGGCGGGCGGAGAGCTGCGCGGGCAGTCCGAATCGCTGGACCAAGTTGTCCATCGCCTGCACATGATGCTCGAAGGTACTAGTTAAGTTAGCCCGTCTCTGAGTAACTCTTAGTATCAAACTGCGCCATAGAGGTATGCCCTTTGGTACAGACTTATTTTCAGTCTTTAATTAAAAAGCGCGCAGGGACGTGAATGAGAGCGGACGAGCCAATTGCGAGTTTGTTGTGGTGTAATCCTTAGAGGCAAGGAGTCGAAACATCGTGATATCGAGGAAGCTGTTTTGGGGAACCGCAGGGATATTGTTATGTTCCGCGGTTTATGTGTACGCGGAGGAACCGGTGGATCTGTCCGTCATTCACCGGATCAAGGCCGAGGCGTTTGAGAACTCGAAGGTCATGGATCATGAGTTTTATCTCACCGACGTTTATGGTCCACGACTGGCGGGGTCGCCCGGTTATCGCGCGGCGGGCGAATGGGTGATGAAACGGCTCAAGGAGTACGGGCTCACAAATGTGCACGAAGAACCGTGGGCGTTTGGCCGAGGCTGGACTTATTCGCACTTTACCGGGCATATGATCGAGCCGCAGTACATGCCGCTCATCGGCTTTCCGCTTGCGTGGACTCCTGGCACAAACGGCCCGGCGCATGGCGAGGCCATCTATGCGCCGCTCACTACTGATGTGGATTTGGATAAGTTTCGCGGCAAGCTGAAAGGCAAAGTCGTGCTGACGCTGCCCATGAAACAGTTGAACATGGTTCTGGAGCCGATGGCGCATCGTCTGACTGATGCGGAGCTGGAAGCTCGGACACAGGTTCTCGATCCATCGCGTCTTGGCAATCCGTTTCGTCCAACGGCTGGTCCGGTACCAACTCCCGAAGAACGGCGGCGGCAGGCGGAGTTCCGCAAGAAGACGAATCAGTTTCTGAAGGATGAGGGCGCGCTGGTTGTCCTGCAATATGGCTATAACGGCGATGGTGGGACGGTGTTCGCGGCGGCCGGCGGGTCGCAGGATCCGAAGGAGCCAATTCCACCGCCAATGGTCGCGGTAACGCCGGAGCACTACAACCGGATCGTGCGACTGCTACAGCACAGCATTCCGGTGCAGATGGAGTTCGATATCCGGGCGCGGTTCATCGATTCACCAACCGATTCGTTCAACGTCGTCGGTGAGATCGAAGGCGGCCGGAAGAAGGATGAGATCGTGATGCTCGGCGCGCATCTTGATTCTTGGCACGGTGGAACGGGGGCGACCGATAATGGCACCGGGTCGTCGGTGGCGATCGAGGCCGTGCGTATTCTCAAGGCTCTGAATATGAAGATGGACCGGACGGTGCGCATCGCGCTGTGGGGCGGCGAAGAAGAAGGATTGCTCGGTTCGAAGGCTTATGTGAAACAGCATTTCGCGGATCGCGAAACGATGCAGCCGACCGCGGAGTACGCAAAACTCGACGCATATTTCAACGACGACACCGGCAGCGGCCGTTTTCGCGGGATCGGCGTAATGGGTAACGATCAGGTGCGACCGATTTTTGAGGAATGGCTGAAGCCTTTCCACGACCTGGGAGCGACCGTGGTTACAGGAACAACGGCGCTGACAGCAAGGCCGCCGGGAGGAACCGACCATACTTCATTCGATTATGTCGGGCTTCCGGGATTCGGGTTCCTGCAGGATCCACTGGAATACGGATCGCGGACCCACCATTCGAACATGGATGTCTACGATCGCGTACAGCCGGGCGATTTAATGCAATGCTCGGCGATCATGGCGGCGTTTGTCTATAACACCGCGGTGAGGGAGAAGATGATTCCGCGGATTCCGATGCCAAAGGCGATTCCGAAGAAGGAACAGGCACCGACGGAATAAGACAAAGCCTCCGGCTTTTTTACAAGCCGGAGGCTTGTTTTACAGGGGACAAACTTACCAGCGGCGGTACCCGCGGTGACCGTAGGAGAAGTAGAACGACGGGCCGAAGCCGTATCCGTAGTAAGGACCGAAATACCCTCCGTAGTAGTAAGGGCCGCCACCATAGTAAGCCGGCGGCGGACCATATCCGTAGCCCGGACCCGGTGCTGGCGCTGGCCGCCGAACCGCCCGCTGATTGTAATCCTGTTGTTGAACCGGTTGGAATGCGTCGTTGTAAGCGTCAACCGTGATCGGCGT
>Ga0335082_10005443_pt1 | contig 13919 bp, 14 predicted proteins | sample Lox_Sample_41_FD_206718 | JGI IMG/M metagenome (GOLD analysis project Ga0335082, IMG submission 206718) | Soil microbial communities from Loxahatchee National Wildlife Refuge, Florida, United States - Lox_Sample_4.1 | ecosystem: Environmental > Terrestrial > Soil > Wetlands | place: USA...
AGTGCTGCGCCACGATGGCGAGGCACTTTCCCGCCGGAACGCATCTGCCGAGCCGCTCCCGGACCGCCTGGACTGCAGCGGCGAGGACGGCGGCGACCCTGAGGGGGAGGGCGACCGAGAGCTTCCGCCGTGCACGCATCTGCCGCTCGGTCTCCACCTCCAGCTCGCGCCGGAGCGCGCTGCAGGTCAGCTCCTCCGCCCGAGGGGCCCAGGCCTCGATCTCCTCCTCCCGGAGCCGGGAGAGGAGCCGGAGCTTCTCGAACCCGAGCCCCTGGCGCTTCGCCTCCCGGAGCGCCGGCGATCTCCAGCGCCGCTCCTCCGCCTTCGCCCGCTCCTCGACCGTTCGCGCGCCGAGGCCGAGCCGCTCCTCGGAGTACTGCCGGAAGCTCGCGAACCCCAGGAGCTTCCACATCCGGCTCTTCTTCACCACGGCCGCGCAGTAGCCGAGCACGTCGTCCACCTGCGCCCGGAGCCGGGCCAGCTCCCGGAGCTTCGCGTCGACGTCGTGCGCGGTCGCGGTCTCGTAGAAGCGCACGTCGGGCACGGCCGCGTCGGCGACGGCGCGGAGCACCGCCCAGCGCTCCGTCTCCGCCTCCAGCGTCGCGCGCCGGTCCTCGCGCTCGCCGATCGGCTGAAGCGCGTCACGGACAGGCGCCACCGGATCCGCCTCGGGGTCGAGCGGATGCTCGCCAGCGAACTCCTGGGCGATCGCCTCGAGCCGCTCGATCCGGCTCGAACCGGGGAGGACCTCGCCCGCCAGCGCGAGCGCCTCGTCGACGACGGTCCGCTCCGCCGGCGCGAGCCCGGCGCGGAGCCGCAGCCAGGGCTCGTCGTCGTCGCCCGCGTCGGGCCTCGCCTGGCGGACCGCCGCCTCGAGCTCGCGCACCGTCATCCGCTCCGCCCGCTCGACCCAGGTCGCCTCGGCCTCGCCGATCGCCACCCTCGCCACCGTCTGGGCGGCCCGCAGCCGGACGCGCCCGGAGCAGAGCGCCTCGCGCAGGATCGGACGGGTGCGCAGGTCGCGCCCGAGCCGGGCGAGCTCCTGCACGGCGCGGCGGCGGAGGTCGAGCACCTCGCGGGCGTAGTCGTCGAGGTGGCTGGCCAGCTCCGCGAGCCGGTCATTCCGGCGCAGGGCGTCGAGACCCTCGGCGGTCGCAACGTCGATCGCGCCTCGGATGCGAGCCATCCGGGCAAGGATCGCCTCGCACTCGTCCGCGTCCGGCTCCCCGCCGCGGAACAGCTCGTAGAGCTCGGCCGGCGTGTACGGCTCGAGGTCGAGGCGCGAGGCGGCGGCGGTGGCGGGCGCGGAGGCCATCACCTAGATCCTCGCACCCTGGTCTGACACCGACGGTGACGATCTACGGCGCTCCGTACGCCTGTACGCCGGTCGGGCGTGCACCGAAGGAGCGCCAAGATCCCGAGCGTCGCCACGTTCCAGACGAGGGATCGCGCCAACGGAACGGCGAAGGCATACGGCGGGAGGCGAGGGCCCGGCTCCTGGAGCCGGCTCAGCGGACCTGGTACGCCTGCCCGGGCGTGGCGCCGATGGCGAGCACGGTGATCCCCTGCGGGCCCGGCAGGATCTTGCGCCGCGTCGCCGGACCGACGCGCACCAGCATCCCCTCCGCGAGCTCGACGTGCTCGCCGCCGGCGTCCATCGTGCCGCTGCCCTTCAGGACGACGTACACCTCCTCCTGGCCGTCCTTGACGTGGTCGTGCTCGGGGTACGCGGCGCACCCGGCCTCGATCTCGAGCACGTTCATGCCCCACGCGGTGACGCCGAGCTCGCGGCCCGCCCCGTGGAACCGGATGCCGCGGATCGCATTGGGTCCCTGGAAGAACGGGATCTCGTCGATCTGCTTCGCCTTGAGGTCCGACATGAGGTCCCGTCTACCACGCGACGGCTTCCCACCCCCAGCGACCAGGGGGAGGCCCCGCGCGCGCTGCCGCGCCGCCCGGGCGGAAGCACCGAACTGCTGCGGACCGCCGGCGACTGTCGTAGAGTGCGCGGCGGCTCGGGAGGCGGGATACCGCCGCGGCCGGACGACACCGAAGGGGACGGAAGCACGATGGAGAAGCTCACCAACCTCGCGCCCGGACGGCTCTCGGCGCTGGTCTCGCAGGGCCTCCGGGGCCACCACCCGCTCTTCGACCGCGACGCCATCCTGCGCGCGTTCGAGGAGCCGGACCGGCCGGTGTCGCGCGAGGACGCGAACGACGTCGGGCAGGCGCTCCTCGCCATGTGCCGGGATCCCGGCGAGGTGGCGCGGGGCACGGTCGAGACGCTCCGCCCCGAGGCCCACCTCGCCCTCATCCGGCTCTACTTCCGCCTGCTCGATCGCGCGCAGGAGGAGCGGCCGTCGCGCCACTGACCGTGGCTCGCGCTCCCGACGCCGCGCGCCCGCGCGTCCCCGTCAGCCTGGCGCGCGCCCGGTTCCCGCCCGCCGTCCTCCGCGTCCTCACCGCGCTCGACCGGGCCGGCCACCCGTCGTGGATCGTCGGCGGCGCGGTGCGCGACCTCCTGCTCCGCCGCCCTGCGCCGGACTTCGACCTCGCCACCCCCGCCACGCCGCAGGAGGTGACGGATCTCTTCCGCCGCGTCGTCCCCACCGGCGTCGACCACGGCACCGTCACGGTGCTCGAGGGCGACGAGAAGATCGAGGTGACGACCTTCCGCGGCGAGGGGGCCTACCTCGACGGCCGCCGCCCCGGGTCGGTGACGTTCCACCGCGACCTGGACGCCGATCTGGCGCGGCGCGACTTCACCATGAACGCGCTCGCCTTCGATCCGCTCCGCGGCGAGTTCCGCGACCCCTTCGGCGGCCGCGCCGACCTCCGGCGCCGCCTCATCCGCGCCGTGGGCGATCCGGCCGAGCGCTTCGCCGAGGACGGCCTGCGGGCCATGCGCGCGGTCCGCTTCGCGGCGCAGCTCGGCTACGGCCTCGACCGGCGCACGCGCGCCGCCATCCCCGGCACGCTCGACGTCGTCGCGCGCGTCTCCCCGGAGCGGATCGCGGACGAGCTGGGCAAGCTCCTCCTGGCGCGATCCGCGGCGCGGGGGCTCGAGCTGATGCGCGCCACCGGGCTCCTCGCCGTCGTGCTCCCCGAGGTAGACCGGCTCCCCGGCCGGGCGCTCCGGCACGCCCTGCGGCTCGTCGCGCGTGTCCGGCCGGACCCCGTCCTCCGCTGGGCGGCGCTGCTCCACGGGAGGTCTCCGGAGCAGGCGGAGGGGATCCTGGTGCGGCTGCGGCTGCCGCGGCGGCTGGCGGAGGACGTCCGCGCGCTCCTGCGGGGACACGGCTGCGCCCTCGGTCGCGCTGCGCCGCTGCCCGCGGGCCCCGTCGAGGTGCGCCGCTGGCTCGCCGCGGTGGGCCCGGGGCGCGCGCCGGCGCTCCTGGAGCTGGCCTCCGCCGAGGCGGGCGAGCTGCCCCCGTCCCGCGCCAGGCGCCGCGCCGCGGCGGTCCGCCGCCTCCGGGCAGACGTCGAGCGCGTCCGCGCGTCGGGCGCGGCGCTCACGGCGCAGGGGCTGGCACTCGACGGCCGCGGGGTGATGGAGGTGCTCGGGACCGGGCCGGGGCCGCAGGTCGGCGAGGCGCTCCGGCACCTGCTCGACCAGGTGCTGGCCGATCCGGGGCTGAACGAGCGCGACCGCCTCGCCGACGCACTGCGGCGCTGGTGGGAAGCGCGCTTATAATGGAGGCCGAGGCGTCGATGTCCCCGCGCGTGTTGTGCATCGAGGCGAACGACTCCGTCCGGGCGAGGGTGCGGCGGCTCCTCGAGGCCGAGGGCTTCTCGGTGGACGAGACGGCAACGGCCCTCGACGGGATCGCGCGCGCGCTCACGCGGCCGCCGGACCTGGTGCTGGCGGACGTGCACCTCCCCGATCTGGACGGCGCCGAGCTGGCGGCGCGCCTGAGGCGGGAGAAGTCCCTCGCCTCGGTCCCGTTCGTGGCAGTGGGCGCCGCGCCGGAGGACCACGACGTGGCGCTCGCGGCCGGCTACGACGGGGTGCTCCCGGATGGCGGCGGCGAGCACCTCGGCGAGGAGCTGAGGGCGATCCTGGCCGGGAAGCGCGAGCGGCTCGGGGACGCGGCGGAGCGGGCGGGGCTGCGCCGCCTCTCCGCGTCGATGGCGGGGCGGCTCGAGGCGGCGCTCGGCGACGCGCAGCGGGCGCAGGATCGGCTCGGGGAGCTGGCGAAGCTCCGCAGCGCCTTCATGCACGATCTGGCGCACGAGCTCTCCACTCCGCTCACGCCGCTCGCCGGCTACCTCCGGATCCTCCAGGCCGAGAAGCTGGGCGCCCTCGCGCCCCAGCAGAAGCGGGTCGTGGACGCCCTGCTCCACTCGGTCGCGCGCCTGACGCGCATCGTGGACAACCTGGCCGACTTCGCGAACCTGCAGGCCGGCCGCGCTCCGCTGCACGACGAGCCGGTGGAGCCGGACCGGCTCGCCGACGAGGTGGTCGCCGAGCAGCGGAACGCCGCCCGGGACGCGCGGCTCCACCTCGCCGTGCAGCACGGCGGCCCCGGGGCCGTGCTCGCCGACGCCCGCAAGCTCCGCCAGGCGGTCTCCAACCTGGTCTCGAACGCGGTGAAGTTCTCGCCGCACGGCGGCGAGGTGCTGGTGGAGGTGCAGCGCGAGCCCGGGAAGCTGCGGTTCGCGGTCTACGACCAGGGGCCGGGCGTCGCCTCCTCCGAGGCGGAGCGCATCTTCGAGCCGCTCTACCACGCGGCCCGCGCCACCGAGGAGGCGAGGCCGCCCGGCTCGGGCCTGGGGCTGCCGGTGGCGCGGCGCATCGCCGAGGCCCACGGCGGCCGGGCCTGGGTGGAGAGCCCGCCCCGCACGCAGCCGGGCCTCTCGCTGCGGCACTACACCGGCGCGAAGTTCGTCGTGGAGATCCCCGCGCGCGCCGCCCCCGGCGCGGAGGCGGTCCGCCCGGCGGGTGGCGGCTCGCCGGGGACCGCGGCGGCCGGGTAGCGGCGGCGCCCGCGGATTGATCCGCACGGCGGGAGGCGGTAAGAGGCGGGCGCACCGCGACGAACCATGCGCATCCTGGTCGCCATGTCGGGCGGCGTCGACTCGTCCGCCGCGGCCGCGCTCCTCGCCGCCGAGGGGCACGAGGTGGTCGGGGTGTCGATGCGGGTCGCGGACTACTCGGACGCCGCCCGCGGGCGCTCCTGCTGCGCGCCGGACGACCTCGAGGACGCCCGCGCCGCGGCCCGGACGCTCGGGATCCCGTTCTACGTCGCGAACGTCGAGGAGCGGTTCCGCGCGGAGGTGATCGACCGCTTCGTGGAGGACTACCTGGAGGGGCGGACCCCGAACCCCTGCGTCGCCTGCAACAGCCGGGTGAAGTTCGACTGGCTGCTGCGGCGGGCGCGCGCCCTCGGCGCCCGGCTCGCCACCGGGCACTACGCGCGGATCGAGCGGCGGAACGGCCGGTTCGCGCTCTGCGCCGCGCGCGACGCGGCCAGGGACCAGAGCTACTTCCTCCACGGTCTCGGGCAGCCGGCGCTCGCCGAGGTGCTCTTCCCGGTGGGCGAGATGGAGAAGGCGGCGGTCCGCCGGGCCGCCGCGCAGGCGGGGCTCGCCAACGCCGGGAAGCCCGACTCCCAGGAGATCTGCTTCGTGACCCGCGGGGACGCGGCCGACTTCGTGCGGCTGCGCGCCCCGGGGCGGGTCCGTCCCGGCCAGGTGGTGACGGCCGGCGGCGAGGTGCTGGGGCGGCACGAGGGGATCCATCGATTCACGGTAGGTCAACGACGGGGGCTGGGCGTGGCCGGCCCCGAGCCCCGCTACGTCGTCCGGATCGAGCCGGAGGCGGCGCGGGTGGTGGTGGGGAGCGCCGCCGAGGCCGCGCGGGAGGCGTTCGAGGTGCGCGAGGTGAACTGGGTGGCGGGGGAGCCGCCTCCCCGCGCCGTCGAGCTGCGCGTCAAGGTCCGCCACCGGCACGAGGGCGAGCGCGGCGAGGTGCGGGCCACGACCGAGGGCGCGGCGGTGCGGCTGGCGCGTCCGGTGCGCGGCGTGGCGCCCGGGCAGGCGGCGGTCTTCTACGCGGGCGACGAGGTGGTGGGCGGTGGCCGGATCGCGTGAGGCGCGGCGCGCCGCCGGAGCCTGCCCGCCGTGAGGTCGATCGAGGCCGACCTGCTCGTGGTCGGCGCCGGCCCCGCCGGCTGCGCCGCGGCGGTCGCGGCGCGGGCGGAGGCGCGGTCGCTGCGCGTGGTGGTGATCGACGCCGCCCGCTTCCCGCGCGACAAGCTCTGCGGCGGCGCCATCCCCGGCGGCGGCCGCCGCGAGCTGGCGCTCGCCGGCCTGTCCCTCCGCGTCCCGCACGCGGTCGCCGCGCAGGTGCGGCTGCGCGTCGCCGGCGCCGACCTCCGCGTCCCGCTCCCGATCCCGGCCGTGGTGGTCGAGCGCCGGGCGTTCGACGCGGATCTGGTGGCCCAGGCGCGGAGCAGCGGCGCGGAGGTGCTGGAGGGCGCCGCGCTCCTCGGGGTGGAGGGCCGGGTCGCCGCCACCGCCGCGGGGCCGGTGGCCTTCCGCGCGCTCGTGGCGGCCGACGGCGCGTCGGCCGCCGGCCGGCGGGCGCTCGGGCTTCCGCCCGGGCCGCGCCTTCCGCTGCGCGAGGCGCGGGTGCCGCGCGGTCAGGAGGACCTGCTCTTCGACCTCGACGCGGGGGCCGGGGGCTACGCCTGGCGCTTCCCGTGTCCCGGCGGCGCCGGTCCCGAGGAGAACGCCGGCGCGTACGCGTTCCGGGGCGGCGGGGCATGCGCGGACGCGGCGCTGCGGGAGCTTGCGCGCGCGGAGGGGCTGTGCCTGAACGGCGACGCGTGGTCGCTCCGCCCGAGGGGCCGGGGCGAGCCGGTGGGCGTGCCCGGGGCGCTCCTGGCGGGAGAGGCGCTCGGCGTCGATCCGCTGGCCGGGGAGGGGATCCGCTACGCGCTCTGGTCGGGCCGGATCGCCGGACGGAGCGCCGCGCGGGCGCTGCGCGCGGGAAGGCTGCCGTCCCCGGCCGCCTACGCCCGCGCGCTGGCCCGGACGCGGACGGGCGCGGTGCTGGCGCTGTTCGTGCGGCTGGCGCCGCGGCTGTACGGCGAGGACCCACGCTGGCGCCGGCTCGCGGCGGACGCCGCGGTGGCGGCCGGCTTCGCCGATCTCGTCTCCGGCGCGGCGGTGCTGCCCGCCGCGGCGCGCCTGCTGGCGCGGTGGGCGTCGCTCGCCGCCGCGCGCCAGGTCCGATCCGCGCCCGGGGAGCCCGGCGGGAACCTTGCCGGGACGGGCCGGCCGGCGTAATCGGGAGGCATGCAGCTCTCCGACGGGCGGCAGGTCCCGGACCTCCACCTCGACCGCGTCCAGATCGACCGGTGCCGCGCGCTCGCGGACCAGGTGACCGCGCAGGTGCTGGGGTTCGTGCGGCGCCACACCACCGTCTCGATCGAGCGGACCGTGCTGCGCCTCTATGGACTGCACGACGCGGGGCCGAGGGGGGTGCCGTACGTGAACCTCGTCGTGGACGCGCTGCAGGAGCGGGGGCTGCTCGGGCGCGGCGCGGCCTGGTGGCTCGGCTTCCTCATGCGCCGGGGCGCGACCGATCCGGCGGCGATCGTGGAGCAGGCCCTCGCGCTCCCGCGCCGGCCCGAGCCGCTCCCGCCAGGCGAGGAGCGGGCCATGCTCGACGAGCTTCGGCGCGAGGCGCGCGCCAACGTCGACGAGCTGCGCCGCCGCGTGGCCCGGCGCCAGGCGCTCCAGGCGGAGCTGGGGACCGGGCCGCGGCCGCACAAGTACCTCATCGTCGCCACCGGCAACATCCACGACGACGTGGAGCAGGCGCGGGCCGCGGCGCAGGCGGGCGCGGACGTCATCGCGGTGATCCGCTCCACCGCCCAGTCGCTCCTCGACTACGTGCCGCACGGCGCCACCACCGAGGGCTACGGCGGGACCTACGCGACCCAGGAGAACTTCCGCATCATGCGCGAGGCGCTCGACGAGGAGTCGCGGCGGCTGCGGCGCTACCTGCACCTCACCAACTACTCCTCCGGCCTGTGCATGCCGGAGATCGCGTTCGCGGCGGCGTGGGAGCGGCTGGACATGCTCCTCAACGACGCCATGTACGGGATCCTCTTCCGCGACATCAACATGAAGCGGACGCTGTGCGACCAGGACTTCTCGCGGCGCATCTGTGCCCTCGCCGACGTGGTGATCAACACCGGGGAGGACAACTACATCACCACCGCCGACGCCGACGAGGCCGCCCACACCGTGATCGCCTCGCAGTTCGTGAACGAGTCGTTCGCGCACCGCGCCGGGCTGCCGGACCGGCTCATCGGGCTCGGCCACTCCTTCGAGATCGACCCGGCGCGCGACGACACCATCGTCCGGGAGATGGCGCAGGCGCTGCTGGTGCGGACCCTCTTCCCCGACGCGCCCATCAAGTACATGCCGCCCACCAAGCACAAGCAGGGGGACATCTTCTTCAGCCACGCCTACGACGTGATGTCGGACGTGGTCTCCCGGGTCACCGGGCAGGGGATCCAGCTCCTGGGCATGATGACCGAGGCGATGCACAACCCCTTCCTCATGGACCGCTACGTCGCCCTGAAGACCGCCGACTACGTCTACCGGGCCTGGCGGTCGATGGGCGCGGAGATCACCTTCCGCCCGGGCGGTGCGGTCGAGCGGCGGGCGGCCGAGACGCTGGCGAAGGCGCTGGCGCTGCTCGAGGAGGTGGCGCGCGACGGCCTGATGAAGGCCATCGGCCGGGCGCGCTTCGCCGACGTGGCGCGCGCCGAGGACGGCGGGAAGGGGCTCTCCGGCGTGGTCGAGCGCGCCGAGGGTTACTTCAACCCGTTCCTCGAGCTCATGGAGGGGGCATGACGGCGCCCTCTTCCTTCTCTTCCCCCCTCCCCCGCGATGCGGGGGAGAGGGTCAGGGCGAGGGGCCGGCTGGCTGCGCTGGCGGCCGCCGCCCTGTCGCTCTCCGCCTGCCGCACGGTCCGGGAGGCCTTCGCCCCGCCGCCCCGGGGGCAGCCCACCGGCCGTGCGGGGTGGCTCGCCTACACCGTCGGCGACCTCCGCCTCGAGGCCCCCGCCGCGTGGCAGCCGCACGGCACTCCCGAGCGGCTCGAGCTGGAGGCGCCGGACGGCTCGGCGCGGCTCGAGGTGCGCCGCGCCGGGGAGCGGCTCGCGGACGAGAAGGCCTGCCTCGCGGCCGCCGAGGAGGCCCTGGCGGCGAGCCAGGCGGGCCTGTCGCGGCCGCGCCGGCACCCCACCACCGTCGCCGGCCGGCGGGCGATGGTGCTGGAGGCGGATCAGGGCGATAGAGGCCACGGCTGGGCCTGGGGGGTGTGCGACGGCGGGGTGCAGTACCGGATCTTCCTGTCGGGCGCCTCGCCGCTCTCCAGGGACGTGCTGGAGGCGTACCGGACCTTGCTGGCGACGGCCCGGATCGGAGGCGAGGCATGATCGCGCGCGACTGGCAGCCCGGCGAGCTGCTCCGGCCGTACGGCGACCGTCGCGACGACGGCGTGGTGCAGCTCTCCTTCGTGCTGCCGGTCCCCGCCGGCGAGCGGGCGCGGGAGGCGGCGAAGGAGCTGGCGCACAAGATGGGCCTCGAGGAGGTCCACGTCGCGGCGATGGAGCCGGCCGCCGAGCGCTACACCTTCTTCGTGGTCTACGGCCGCACCGCGGCGGCGGTGGACTGGTCGCGCGTCCAGGCGCCGGAGGTGGTCGCGCGCAAGAAGGGCTTCGACGAGCTGAACGCCTACGCGCTGCGCGAGGTGGGGCGGCGCATCGTGGTCCTCGGCGCCTGCACCGGCTCCGACGCGCACGCGGTGGGGATCGACGCGATCATGAACATGAAGGGGTACGCCGGCGACTACGGCCTCGAGCGCTACGCCTGCTTCGAGGCGGCCAACCTGGGCTCCCAGGTCGAGAACGCGGCGCTGGCGCGGCTCTGCGCCGAGCGGCGCGCCGACGCCGTGCTGGTCTCGCAGGTGGTGACCCAGCGCGACGTCCACAAGGACAACGCGCGCCAGCTCATCGACGAGCTGGAGCGACTCGGGGTCCGCGGCGCGGTCACCGCCATCCTGGGCGGGCCACGCATCGACCACCGGCTGGCGGTGGAGCTGGGCTACGACGCGGGCTTCGGCCCGGGCACCCGGCCCTCGGACGTGGCCAACTACGTGGTGGGCGCCGTCCTCCGGCGGATGGGCAAGGAGCCGAGGTGACCCCGGCGCACGGGGAGGAGCGACGATGAAGGCGACGATCCGCGTCCGCATGTCCCAGGCCGACGCGCACTACGGCGGGGGCCTCGTCGACGGCGCGCGCCTGCTGGCGCTCTTCGGCGACGTGGCCACCGAGCTGCTGGTGCGGCACGACGGCGACGAGGGCCTCTTCCGCGCCTACGAGCAGGTCGAGTTCCTCGCGCCGGTGCACGCCGGGGACTTCGTCGAGGTGGAGGGCGAGATCGTCCGCGTCGGCGGCACCTCGCGCGCGATGCGCTTCGAGGCGCGCAAGGTGATCGCGCCGCGCCCCGACCTGTCCGACAGCGCGGCCGAGGTGCTGGCCGAGCCGCTGGTGGTCTGCCGCGCGGCCGGGACCTGCGTCGTCCCGAAGGACCGGCAGCGCCTGAGGTGAAGGATGTCCGAGCCCGTGATCCTGACCGCGGCGGTGGTGGGCGCCGAGGTGACCCGCGCCCAGAGCCCGCACGTCCCCTACACGCCCGCGGAGATCGCCGGTGCGGCGGTGGACGCCTGGCGCGCCGGCGCGGCCGTGGTCCACCTGCACGCGCGCTGGCCGGACGGCCGCCCCTCGCAGGAGGCGGTCCACTTCCGCGAGATCATCGACCGGATCCGCGGGGCCGGCTGCGACGTGGTCGTCCAGTGCTCCACCGGCGGGGCGGTCGGCATGTCCGTGGACGAGCGGCTCGGCTCCCTCGTCGAAGGCGCCGAGATGGGCACGCTCAACCTCGGCACCATGAACTTCGGCGACGACGTCTTCGTCAACGCGCGCCCCGACGTCGTCCGCATCGCGGCGCGGCTCCGGGAGCGGCGCCTCGTCCCGGAGTGCGAGATCTACGACGCGGGGATGGTGGACACGCTCGGCTGGCTCCTGGCGAAGGGCCACCTCGCGGCGCCCTACCACGTGCAGTTCGTCCTCGGGGTGCCGGGCGGCATGGGCGCCAGCGAGCGGAACCTGCGCTTCCTCCTGGAGGGGCTGCCGCAGCGGACGCACTGGGCCGTGGCGGGCATCGGCCGGCACCAGCTCCCCATGGCCGAGCTGTCCCTCGCCCTCGGCGGGCACGTGCGCGTCGGGCTCGAGGACAACCTGTTCCTCTCCAAGGGCGTCCTGGCCCGCGGCTCGGCCGAGCTGGTCGAGGCCGCGGTGGAGCGGGCCCGGCGCGCCGGGCGGCAACCCGCCACGCCCGCCGAGGCGCGGCGCCTCCTCGGGATCGCCTGATCCCGCCCCGGGCCGCGCCGCGGGCAGGTGCGGCCGGGGAGCGCAGGTCCCGCGATCGTGAGATGGTGTGACTCTCGGTGCTCCCCTACCATGGCGGTGGCGGGCGCAGCAAATCGCTGCCTGTCAATGGTTTCGCGCGCTCCGCGCGGCTTGACGGAGGGATCGCGCGGCGCTAGGGTCGCGCGACGTCAGAGGGGACGGGGCACCATGACCAAGCAGGACCTCATCGAGAAGGTGCAGGCGGCGCACAGCGATCTCTCCAAGCGGCAGGTGCTGGCGGTGGTGGACGCGGTCTTCGACCACCTGGCCCGCGGCATCCGCAAGGATAAGCGGTTCTCGATGCCCGGGTTCGGCACCTTCACCGTGAAGAAGCGGGCGGGGCGCGTGGGACGCAACCCCAAGACCGGGCAGGAGATCCAGATCGCTCCCTCGAAGACGGTCGGCTTCAAGCCGGCGCCCGAGCTGAAGAAGACCCTGTAGGGCGGGGGGAGCGAGATGAGCGGCCTCGCCGAGTGGCTCCGCACCTTCCGCGACCTGCACGAGAAGGCGCGCCGCGGCCAGCTCTCCCCGCGCGACGAACAGCTCTACAAGGCGGGGCGCGACGAGCTGGCGCGGGCGCTGCTCGCCGCCCAGCGGCTCACCTGCAAGGCCGGCGAGACGCCGCGGCAGGCACTGCGGGTGGCGCGCGCGCTGCAGGTGGACCTCGACCTCGGCACCGCGCACGTCCGCGCCATCACCATCGACCTGTGCACCGGCGGCTTCTCGGCGCTCCTCGCCAAGGCCCCGCCCCCGGGCGAGGAGGTCGGCTACACGCTGCGCATCCCCGCCGCGGAGGCGCTGGCCGGGCGGGCGCGGATCGCGGACGTGAAGGCGCAGACCGGCAACGTCCGGGTCTCGTTCCAGCTCCTGAACCTGTCGGAGAACGACCGCGAGCGGCTCGAGGTGTTCATCTTCGACACGGTGCTGGCGCAGCTCACCGGGTAGGTCCGGAGCGGCGCTGCCTCCGGAGGCGGGAGCGGCGCCGGCCCGACCGGACCGGCGCCGCCGTGGTGTCCGCCCTGCTCAGAACCAGGCCAGCGCCGCGACCTCGAACGTGCTGAAGGCGTCCGTGTCGCCGCTGAACACCTTCTTGGAGGCCTTGTCGTAGCGGAACTCGGCGCGGAGCTCGGTGTTGGCGCCGACCGGGATGCTCGCCGTGAGGGTGCCCTCGGTGTAGGTCGCCGCCAGCGCCGTCGGGTTGATGGTCGGCCCGGTGATCCGGACGCCGTTCTTGTCGTCGAACCACTCGCCGCGGGCGGAGAGGCGGAACTTGTCGCCGGCGAAGGAGTACCGGAGCATCCCGGCGAACCCGTACCACTTGGCGTCGCCCTCCTTGGCCCAGTCGCCGTTGAGGTTGATGGTGAGATCCCCGATGCCCTGCTGGAGGACGACGTCCACCAGGCTGCGCGTGTCGGTCGCACCAGGCTGCTTGCCGGAGAAGAAGTTGACGGAGGCGGTCGTGGCGTCCTTCCCGTACTGGAGGGAGACCTGGCCGGTCTTGTGCGGCGACGCCGGGCTGCCGGCGGATCCCGAGGCGAAGGCCGCGGTGGTCGTGTCGGTGTCCCAGCCGTCGAGGACGGCCGCCTGCAGGTTGAGCCCGTCGAGGAAGAAGGGCACGGTGGCGCGGGCGCCGAGGTGGGCGAAGGGGATGGCCCAGGTGAAGAGGATCGACCGCGAGTACGCCCAGTTGTCCTTCGCCTCGATCACCTCGGAGCCCGCCGCGGTGACGAACCGGCCGAAGTCCAGGATCACGGGGCCGAGCTTCATCGACGCGTACGCCTGCTGCACGAACAGGTTGGTGACGCCGAGCGAGGTCGGCGCGAACCCGAGGTCGATCCGGAAGCCGGCCGGGCTGGGGTCCATCGCCGCCGTGAGCTTCGCGTAGGCGAGCTGGAAGCTCGGGGCCGCGTCGAAGGCGCGGATCCCGTTGGTGACGGTCTGTGCGTGGTCCACGTTGACGCCGTAGTAGGCGTCCACGACGCCGCCGAACTTGACGGCCGGTGCGGCCGGCGCGGCAGGGGCGGGAGCGGCGGTGGTGGCGGGAGCGGCGAGCGTGGCGGTGGCCTGCGCGCGCGCGGCGAGCGGCGCGAGCAGCGCCGCGGCGACGATTCCCGCGAGGATCCTGGACAAGGTGTGACCCCTCTTTCCGTTGGGTGAGTGGTGACTGCGCTGGCCCGGCTTTGCAGTAGCCGTGCCCGCGCTCGGCGCAGCCATTTCCCCCTGGTGTTCCGGAGCCCGGTCCGGTCGCTGAACGCCTGGCGTGCAGGGCGGTGACCGGACGGCGAGCATCCCGGGAAGCGCGCGAGCCCGCCGGCGTGGGCCGGCGGGCTCGGCGGGGGCGCGCCGCGCGCGAACGCTCGTTCAGGAAGCGGCGGTCTTCGCGACGTGCGGCCCGTGATCGTGCGCCGCCACCGGCGCGCCGCC
>Ga0335082_10005444_pt1 | contig 13918 bp, 7 predicted proteins | sample Lox_Sample_41_FD_206718 | JGI IMG/M metagenome (GOLD analysis project Ga0335082, IMG submission 206718) | Soil microbial communities from Loxahatchee National Wildlife Refuge, Florida, United States - Lox_Sample_4.1 | ecosystem: Environmental > Terrestrial > Soil > Wetlands | place: USA: Florida...
TCGAAAAAGCGGTGGATTTTGAAATTCGACGATCCGCAGAAACTGGAGGAGATTGACGCGGTATTCGTGACCGCGGAACCAAACGGTGGTAGCCACAAGCCAAGCGGTAAGCCCTTCCTCTTTGCGTATCTTAAAGTGGATGCCAACCATCCCTGATCAGGAACACCCCGGCCCTCCTTGCAGAAGACCCTCCATCGAGACGGAATAAGCGGCACAGAAATCACTCTTCACGTGCAAACCCCAATAAGAGCGTGTCATCTGACGCTAGGAGGGTTTTCGTGCGAGTGAAACGGGCCGTGGGGTTTTTGGTTTATCTACTTTTTGCAGCGAGTTTGAGTGTAGCCCAATCACCGAACGGGACGATCAGCGGAATCGTCCTCGATCCTTCAGGAGGCGTAATCGTCGGCGCTGACGTGTTGATCATCAACAACGCCACGGGAGTTCAGTACCCGGGCAGGGCGAACGGCGAAGGTTATTACGTAGTGTCCAATATTCCCCCCGGAACGTATCGCATTCAGGTTTCAAACAGCGGGTTCAAGACGATCATCAAGCCGGACATTGTCGTCCACGTTGAGGATGCGCTCGCGATTAACTTCACGTTGCCGATTGGGGCCGCCTCTGAGATCGTGACCGTAGAAGGTGGCGCAGCGACCATCAACACGGAAAACGGAAGTGTTGGCACCGTGATCGACCACAAATTTGTCGAGAACTTGCCCCTTAACGGTCGGAGTTTCAATACATTGCTGCAATTGACGCCGGGAGTAGTCATTGCGCAGGGCAGCAGCGAGGCAAACCAGGAAGGTCAATTCAGCGTTGCAGGTCAGAGAACGAGCGCGAACAACTTTCTTATAGACGGTGTGTCCGCAAATTTCGGGGTCACGAGTGCAGCGACACTTGGAACGTCCGGAACAGGTGCAGCGCAGGCCTTAAGTGCGCTCGGAGGTACGAGTAGTTTGGTGTCAGTAGAAGCATTGCAGGAGTTCCGTATTGAGACGTCCTCTTTTGCACCGGAGTTTGGGCGATCCCCCGGTGGACAGGTCAGCCTGACCACGCGTTCAGGGACGAATGAATTTCATGGGGGAATCTACGAGTATTTTCGAAACGACGTGTTGGATGCCAACGATTGGTTCGCGAACCAAGCCGGACTACAACGTGCCGCGGAACGCCATAATGATTTTGGAGGGTTTTTGGGGGGTCGGATTAAGAGGGACAGGACTTTTTTCTTTCTCTCTTATGAAGGTGCACGTCTAAGGCAGCCCAACACGACAAATATTCAAGTCCCCTCGGAGTTTGCGAGAACCAGTGCTCCCAGCCCAATCGCGCCCTTCTTATTGGCATTCCCAGAGCCCAATGACAAGACGATAACGCCTGGAGTTTATATAGGAACGTTTACGGGAAACTATTCCAACCCTTCCACATTGAATGCGGGGTCAGCTCGGATCGATCACGTATTTAGCACCAGGTTTTCCATCTTCGGCCGTTATAACGAAGCTCCTTCTGAAGCTGCGAGCCGGAGTCAACATAATAGCGAAGTTGATACGACCGTTGTAGGTACAAGGACGCTTACCGTTGGTTCCACTATGGTCTTTGGTCCTCAAGTCGCGAACAATCTTCGAGGAAATTATTCGGTTCAGAACTCGAGTGTTATATCAAGTTTGGACACGCTCGGAGGTGCCGTTCCCCCCAGCCTCAGTGTCCTGGCTCCAGGCTTAACGAGCTCCGCGAGCTCCGGATTTTTCTTATTCGACATAGGAGGGTTCTACGAAACCGGGCCCACTGCAAGAAATCGCAGCACGCAGTTGAATTTCGCTGATGATTTTGCGGTCACTCACGGGGCACACCAATTGAAATTTGGTGCCGACTATCGGGCTATATTCCTCGATGTGAAACCGGGCCAAGAACTGCTCGACTACTTTGTGAGCAGCATCCCCAATTTTTTGTCTACCAGTCAGGCGGATTTCGGGATCGAGGGTGCAGCTCAAAATCAATCACACTTCCTCGTGCAATCCACTTCCCTCTACGCCCAGGACACTTGGAAGATTACTTCGAGGCTGTCACTCACGTATGGTCTTCGCTGGGAACTGAGTCCGGCACCACGGGCAAGGGAGGGGACAACTCTTGCGGCATGGACGAACGTGAACAACCCCGAAGAGATTGCACTAGCTCCTTCTGGCACACCCCTATGGGCAACTACCTACACAAACTTTGCCCCCCGGGTAGGGCTAGCATATAGCCTTACACCGAAGGGCGATTTTGTTCTCCGCGCTGGAGCCGGAATATTTTATGACCTGGGGTCGGACACCGCGGCTTCCCTCGCTACTTCTTTTCCGAATGTTGCCGTCAGTTGCTGCCCTTCCGCGACTCTACCACTGACCGATGCTACGACCTTTCTACCCTCGATCTCGCTTCAACCACCGTTTCCCGACCCAGGTACGCAAGGCTTTTCCCCGAATCTAAAGCTTCCGCGCTCTTATCAGTGGAATGTTGCACTCGAAAAATCGTTTGGCGGGCAACAAACGGTTTCCTTGACCTATGTAGGTCAAGCCGGGAGAGACCTTCTCCGGCAAGAGGGTATAAGTCAGCCCAATGTGAACTTCCAAGGCAATTTCTTTCTGACCGTAAATGACGCGCGGTCAAATTTCAATGCCCTGCAAATCCAGTATCGAAAACCGCTATCAAACGATCTCCAGGCACTCCTCAGCTATCAGTATTCACATTCCCTCGATAACGCCTCCAACGATTCAGAGGCAACCATTTCGCATACGGTGATTGCAGCAGGAAGCGATTACGCCTCTTCCGATTTTGACGTTCGTCACAGCTTCTCCGGTGCGTTGACTTATGCGATTCCTCCTTTAGGCAAGGCCCACCTGTTCGGGCGGCTCTGCAGAGATTGGTCCGTGGAAGCAGTCGTAGTTGCCAGAAGTGGATTTCCATTCAATGCGCAGCTCGTGACCACCCCTGTAGCGGGTGTCAACCCGCGGCCAGACTTAGTGCCGCGGCAACCATTTTATTTGTATGGAGCGCAATGTGCCTCGGTATTCCAAGGTCTGGGAGTGCTCAACCCCGGCCAATCTTGTCCCGGTGGAAAGGGATTGAATCCAAGCGCCTTCGCTATTCCTTCCACGATCCGGCAGGGAACTGAAGGGCGAAACGATATTCAAGGTTTCGGGCTGACTCAGTTTGATTTTTCTCTGGGAAGAAAATTCGCAATCACCGAGCGGGTCAACCTTCAGTTCCGTACCGACGCGTTCAATTTGCTCAACCATCCTAATTTCACAAACCCTTTCGCGCAGCTCGATAGCGGCAACGGCACTCTGCTGTCCACGCAAATGCTCAATAAGGGCTTAGGGGGTTTAAATCCTCTTTTTCAAGAGGGCGGCCCCAGATCGCTCCAGCTGTCTCTGAAACTGAGTTTTTGATCTTTTCCCATCTGAACAGGGCATACAGATTTCTATTCAATGTGTAGGTGTCGCTGATCCGGAGGAATTGCTGTGAAGTTAGAGCCCATCGCGAGTTCCATTTTGGTGGCCCTCGGAATTTGTGTTCCGCCCGGGCCCGCAATTGCTTCGGAGAAAAGACCTGTGACGGTCGAGGATTGCGTTTGTGTGCGCAGAATTATCCCCGATGAAGTAAAAGTCTCGCCTGATCGAAAACAGGTTGCCTTCTTGGTGAAAGCTCCAAATTTGACGACCAACAAAAACGAATACCAGTTGCGTCTTCGCAATCTCGAGAATTTGCACGGAATAGACAATGGGAAATTGATTTTGTCCTCGACGGAGGAACTCTCTGGGGTTAGGTGGCTGAAGGACGGAAAGAGAATAGCCCTGCTCGAAAATCGCGCCAAACCGAAAAGCAGAATTCTCTTTGTCGACACGATTGCCGGTACCGCGGAAATCATCACGGAAGCCGCTACAGAGATTATGGATTACAGCGTCAATTCCGATGGGGATACCGTTGCTTACACAACTTTCCTAGAGACGCTAAGGCTGCCGCAAGCCATGACCAGTCCAGAGATTGCGAGTCGCGGTTTTCATATACCTTTTAAGGTATATCCTCAAATGCTTGCTCACGAGAGAAACGGGTATACCGAGCGGCAAGCGGTTCAGGTGTTACGCCGCGAACAGAACGAAGCAGTTTGGGTGCAAACAACGGTTTCTTCGCCCGCTGATAAGTTGCGTGGCGGGCAAGCATTGACCGGTTTCAATCAACCGTTCGGCATCAGTCTGTCACCAGACGGGAACTACTTGGCCTTTTTGTACGCGCCCGACGCCATCCCGCACGAGTGGTCTAAAAGCTGCGTCCTGCTGGACTACCAGCTATCGATTGGAGAGAACCCATCACAACTGGCACTCTTCAATACGAGGACACACCTCTTCATTGGGCCAATAAAGTTCCCGTATGCGTTTTCTCCAATTCGGTGGTCCGACGATAGCCGTGTTCTTGTACTCCCTGCCGCCGCACCTGTGGAAAGTCAGTGGGAAGAGGAGGATTGTCAAGCCCGACGAGGTCTAACGGACTTCCACGTTTTTGGATTAGACGTTCCAACCATGGCAGTCTCTGAAGTTCTGAGTAGGACCACCCCAGCTCAAGGGATCGAAGTAGTTTCCTGGGTCCACGGCGATGATGAAATGATAGTCGAGCTGACGGCGGAAAAGTCGTTTGTGCGGTTGAAGCGAATGGGCGGGCAGTGGAACGAAGTCGGTCGAGTTATCCCGGACCTTGATGAGAACCTGAGCTCCGTAACGACGCTTGACGGGAATGTGCTGCTCGGTGTTCGGCAAGCACACACTGTGCCGCCTGACCTGGTTTTTTACGATACAGAGTCAAAAAAACATGGCTTATTAACGGACCTGAATCCCGATGTCCGCGCATTGACTTTGGGATCGTTTGAAAGCGAAGAGTGGTCTAATGCATACGGCGAAAGCATATCGGGCGACCTGATTAAACCGCCTGATTTTACACCGGGGAAGAAATATCCGCTCGTCATCATGCTGACTTGGCCTGATGACAAGTTTGTTTGCGATGGCTACTACACGACCGCCTTCCCTCCTCAGCCGCTGGCCAATGCAGAATTCGTGGTTTTGATATTCAATGTCGGTAATCTTGTTCCCCAAGGCTCGAGGCGACCTGAAGGTTCGCCTGCAATTCAAGAAGCAAAAACGATGGTCGCAAGTGTTGAAGCAGCGGTGGATCATCTAGAAAGAAAGGGAATCGCGGATCGAAACAACGTCGGAATTATCGGGTTTAGCCGGTCAAGTTGGAAAGTCGACTATATGCTTACGCACTCCACTTTCAGATTTCGTGCCGCTTCATCCGCCGATGGTGGTGCCTATAACTATGGGGGTTACTGGCTTTTCGACGGGTGGGGAGCAGAATCTGAAGAGGTCGCCTACGGTGGGCCCCCTTACGGGGCGGCGCTTCAGAATTGGATTCGATATGCCCCTGCTTTCAACGCTGATAAAGTCCATTCCCCGCTTTTGATCGAATTCACGGGGAACGGCCGTTCCGTGGAGCCTATCGGTGCCTATGAATTTCACACAGCCCTGAACGTGCTCGGAAAGGCCGTTGAACTATTCTTTTACCCGGGTGGCGAACATCCTCTTGATACGCCGTTCGAGCGTGTAGCGTCGCTGCAACGGAATTTAGACTGGTTTCGTTTCTGGATGCAGCACAAGGAAGATCCGGCACCTGCTTATGATCCGGATCAATTTGTCCGTTGGCGGGAACTAGTCAAGGTTTTCGAAAAAGATGTGTCGAAATGAAAGGCAGATCTACCTGGAGGTGTGTCGTTGACGCCATGCTCCGGAGCGGAAGCGGAGAATCGGAGGAAAACGGACGTTTCTCGTTTACGATCTCTTTCAGGGCTAGTTCTCGGTTAAGGCAATATCTTTTATAGCTCGCGTATGATGAGCGACCCGCGAGTACCCTGGCTCCTGCTGGCGGTGTCGCAAAATTGTTAGGGGCGCCGGTTGCTGACGACGCCCCTCTTGGACTGGTTATTCGTCGGATTCATACGCCGCGGTGGTCCTTGGCTGAAGCGGATCCATCCTATCGATGGCTCCGTGACCCTTCACACCCTGGATCGCGTTGTTGGCTTTCGCCAACACAACGATTTCTGGCTTGTTGTATTCCATCTGTATCACCTCCTTTCTGTTTCAGGTTGTTTCTCAGCTGAGAGAAATCTCTGTGGGGGGGCAGAAGAATTCCGTCCGCAAGTGTTTTGGAAGATCCGTGTGCAGTTCTCTTTCGAAAGTCCATTACCCGGGACTTGGCTAGATGTCGTAGCCACAATTCAATGTCGACCAGCCGCAAGAGAGGGACGAGTGGAACCTCTAGTCCAGCCTGAAACTCCTGAACCGCCGCCTGAAGACTTTGCTGATTAACAATGTCCAGCAAACAGCTGAGCATCTGTTCTTCACTCTCACCCAATAAGTTGAGACCAATCGAAATTGTCTCGATAGCGGTACGTTCTACGAATGCCTTTCGTTTCCGGTTAAGAATCTGGTCGGGAACGATTCCAGCTAGGGCGCGACGCATCAGAGACCGACGCTGGCCCGGTCGGACCAATTGTTCAGGTTCGATCGCGAAAATGAATTCGAGGAAACTTCGGTCGAGAAACGGATAACGCCTCTCGAATGGGGGATCCGATGACAATATGTCCGATGCCACCTGTCTTCGCAGAATCTCCAAGGTTGCAAGATTGTCTTGGAAGCTCGGCAGGGCGCCGAACAGCTTCAGTCTCGTCTGGTAACCGTGCAAGGCCGACAAGTTGCGTCCCACGAAGGCCTGATCGAGCCAGGATGGTGGTCGCCTGTGTTTTGGAACGCCGACCAGGGCCCGAGGAATGAATCCACGGACAGCCTCAAAGAAGAGGTAGAGCCAAGGCGTTCTTTTCTCGAGTGCCCACAATTTCAATTGACGGGCGAGAATTAAGAAGTGGCCTCTCACTAGGAGATCGTCAAATTCGGGAGCGGGATTGGGGAGGCCCCCCGTAAATTCGTCTCCGCCGATGCCGGAGAGAACCACCCGAATGCCCTGAGTCCGCAAATATGCGGCAACGCGTCTCGCGGGTTCGGTGGGCACCCGCCCGGAACCTGGGGTTACCGGAAAGTGGCCAGGTGACAACTCGAGATTCAAGAAGTTCGAACTGCTCACATCTATATGAAGACCGATTCGGCCGCGCTTTTCTTCGACCTTGGTAAAGTATGGACACTCATTCCAATTGGGTTCGGAGTCGTTGTAGTAAGAGACCGTGTCAAGACGCGGGATCTCGGCGGAGCCCTGACTGACGAGGGTATCGGCCATGCAAACGATCGAGGAAGAGTCCATGCCACCGCTAAGTTCGGCGAGTACAGCATTGCTGGAGCGGAGCCTGCGGCGGACGGATTCCGCGAAGACCCATCGGAACTGGTCCTCGTATTCCGCGTCACCCCGACAGCGAATTCTCTTGTCCGGGTCAAAATCCCAGTACTTATTCACCATATGTTTTCCCGTTCCGATCAAAACTGACGACGATGGCGGCACAGAAAAAATCCCAGCGTAGGGCGTCAGATGAGTGGCGGGGAAGTACGAGAACCAACCGGCAATGTATTCCTCGCAGAGCGCAAGATACTTCGCCGGGAAAAGTACCAGGGGGTCAAGGATGGTGCTCCACGTCACCTGCCTGTCGTCCAGCGAGTAGTAGAGTTGACGGGTACCAATGGGATCTTTTGCCAAAATCAGGGAGCGCGTGTGCGGATTCCAGATCGACAAGGCCCAATCGCCAAGGAGGCTTCTGAAGCAATGCTCTCCCTGCCATTCATAAGCTGCGGAGACAATGTCCACGTCGGTGGCCATGGCGGTTAGGCCTCTGCCTAACTGAGTGATAAGTTCATTACGATTGTCTAGACGTCCGTCCCATGTCAGTACGGCCCCTGATTTAGTTGTGTGCGGCTGTGTTTCGCGCTGTGATTCTTTCGTAGTATGGAACGCCTGATATAGGACACTGAAATCTTCAGAGCAGTAAAGTCCGGCGTCATCCGGACCGTATGGGGAAAGGAGCGGACTGATCTGATCAAGATAATCTGGAGGCACAGGTTTGCCATCTCGGTTCCATCTTCCAAATTGGACGCCCACGGTGAGCCTCTTTCGCGAGAATAGTTTCAGCATCGATCGAGTACGGTGTAGATGTCTGGAACATAAGACTTGTCGTTGACCACGCGACCGTTCACTTCAACCCACGCGTGGGCCTTAAAGGGCTTAAGCCGTGCTCCGACGACCATTTGCGCCGCCACACCATATTGCTTTAGGAGGCAGGCAGTGGCAGCCGATCGCTGTAGGCATAGCGCTTGTTTCCAGTACCAGATGCAGGCCATGTCAACAGCCGAACAAATTCGCTCAATCGTGTCAGGGCCTGCTGGTTGCCGGCCGATCGGATAGTTCCGCACTTTGTCGTAAAGTGTCGCAAAGTTCGCCCGAACTAAATAAAGATCGAAGTAAATCAATTTCAAATACGCACTGATGGCAATTGGCATAAGGACCCCGTTTAAATAGACAAATGGAGTTGATCACAAAGAAATGCCATTCGGTCGGTCAGCGCTTCGATTCGTACGCTGAGTGGAAGCACCGGGGCGTGCCCGCGAAACGCGTTGTAATCAAGAAAGACGGGAAAGGGAGAGACATTTGCCGCCTGAAGACGAGCGGTCATCTTTCGGGCGTGCAGAGGATTGCAGCCGCCGTCGGCACTACCGGAGACGATCATGGTCGCCGGATAGGCAACGTCTTTCCGAACGTGATGATAGGGAGAATAACCGGCAAGCGCTTTAAAATCGTCCGGGTCGTCTGCACTTCCAAACTCATCACGCCAGACATGTGCGTTATCGAAGAGATGGTAACGGAGCATATCCAGCATCGGAGCGATACACACGACGGCCCGAAAGAGATCCGGCCTCTGCGTTAGAGCTGCTCCGACGAGTAGGCCGGAATTGGAACCGCCAAAAATAGCCAGCTTTCTTGGTGAGGTCCGCCCTGTGTCGACAAGCCATTCCGCCGCTGAGAGAAAATCGTCGTATGCAGTCTGCCGGTTTCGGCGTTTGGCGGCGCTGTGCCAGCCGATTCCGAACTCAGACCCCCCGCGAATATTGGGTAGTGCGAAAAGACAACCACGCTCCATCAGAAAAGCTACGAAGATACTGAACTGTGGCGTCATGGAGACGCCGTATCCTCCATACGACGTCATGATTGTCGGATTGTCGGAGGTGGCCAGAACGTCTCGTCGTCCTACAAGATGTATGGGGATGCTTACGCCGTCTTTGGACCGGTATGATGACTGGAAGGAAGTGTAATTTTTCGGATCGAAAGGGATATGTCGTTTGGCCCAGAGCGTGCGTTCGTACTTCCTTACTGAAAAACGCCATATGCTTACGGGCTCGGCGAAGGATTCTGATTCAAAGAAAAGTTCATCGCTGTCCGTCGACCTGCCAACGATGCGTATAGTCTCGTTTCGTTGTACCGGCAGCGTTACCGGATTTTCTCCGTTCGAGTCGAAAATCCTCACTTCGGCGCCCGTCGGCCGGATGTACGAAGCGAAAATACGGTCGCCCATGACAAGCCATCGATCAATTCGAGCGTCCGTTTGGGCCACGAGGTCCACAAACTTCGGCTTGTTGTCACTTCTAGCGTGAACCTCTACGATTCGGAAGTTAGGCGCGTCGCAGTCGGTAATGGCCAAAATGCGACCATTCCAGAGTACAGGCACAAAACTGTACGTTGCGCCTTCAATGACCTTCTCGAGTGCCGAGTCGCTACCGAAAGGCCTCAAGTAGAAGTCTGTATAAGTATTGCCGTGAAATCTGTTGATTAGAAATCCGAGACGATTGGCATCTGGAACAAGGAAGAGTCGAAGCTTCTTGTCTTCGCCGGCAAAGAAAATCTCTTGGTCGTCACTGAACGGCGTACCAAGAACGTGATAGAACGCGGCACGATAGAGTGGGCGTTTTGCATTTACGGGTTCGTGCACGTAGTAAAAACCATCGGAATCAGGCGTAAAGCAGATTGCGCGCAAGTAGCCACGGGGGAGAATATCAGGAAGTGTTTTTCTGTTTTTGATATCCAGTATTGCAAACGCCCCAGTGTGTTCGCCGCCTTCTTTGATTTCGTACACCAGGTAGCGGCCATCGTTTGAAACCTGGACTAGCATCACGGCCGTATATTTGCCGGTATTTCTTTCGGTTGGATCAACCAATAGCTCGTCCTTGCCGTGTGCACCATCACGCATGTATATGCAGGGTTGTTCGTTTTGCGGAAGTCGCTTTCGGTAGAAGTAGCGGGCTCCGACCTTACGGATTGAGTCGTAGGTCTCAACATCCAGAAACTCTTGAAGGCGCTTACGGATACGCTGTCTTCCCGGAATGTTGTCCAAATAAGCGCGGGCGTAACGATTCTGCTCTTCAATCCAAGCGCGAGTGCGGGGCGATTCTTGGTCTTCGAGCCAACGGTATGGGTCTTCCACCGGAACTCCGTGCAAGAAATCCGTGACTACCTCGATGGGGGAATGAGGCGGAGACTCCATCAACTTGGGCATGGCATGCTCCGTTCCACGAATACACGGGCTTCGCGCTCCATCCGCCGCGTGAGACTGCGCAGATAGCCTCGAGCGCGTGGTTCCTGGAGTTCCTGCGGGTCCTTCCATCGATCGTTTCCGGTCGAATATGCGAACACGGCCACGAGCGGCGCAACTTCGAGAGCGCGGCGGATGTCATTTTGAGAAGCAAACGCGCGCCACGGGCCCGAATAGCGGGCAAGAAGCTGTGTTTCCTGTGAGTGGTCCTGTCCGAAGGCTCGCCGGAAGTGTTCCCGCAGATATTCGAAAGTAAGGAAAGGATGACCTACGAAGGCTTCCGCCCAATCGAGAAACACGCACCCGGTGGGAGAACAAATGATATTTCCGGGATTGATATCCAGGTGCCCGAGGGTAGTGGGGATGCCTGTCTCCTCTAGAACCGCGAGGGCGTCCAGGACTCGAGCGGAGAGACAACGAAGCTCCTCGCGGGAAAGAGCCGCGGGCGGCATCTTGGTCTGGCCTTCCATTAGTTCGCCCATGGCTCGAAAAAAGGGCTCCACAAACTCCGCGAGCGCTTGGGCACGCAGGTCGCGTGCGCCGGGATCGAGAAGGTGCAAGCTTCTGCCAAGCGATTGGATCTGGAGTTCCGCAAGGTCTGCGGCCGCCGCTTCCCAGGAGGCAAGCACGGACGATTCGTAAAGGAGCGGGCCCTGCGCTTCTAGGGCAAGCCAGCCGTTCCACTCCGGACGAGTGGCGATGATTTGTGGTAGGAATCGGGGAAAAAGGCAAGCCAGGGCGAGCGTGACCGGATATTCGCGCTGGTTCGGGGCGCCTACAGCCTTGAACCAAACCGCCGGCCCATCGGTTTCAAAGCGGATCAAGCTGAATGAGGGGCCGGCATTGAGCTGGCGGAACCTGCCGTTGAGATGAAGCCCGTGTGTTGCGATTTCCTCTTGCACCCACTGCTTAAGATCGGGGAACCAGCCAAGCCTTCCGAATGGCCCGCACGGTGGGTCTTGCCCGTAGGCCATGGATTGCGCAATGGCCTGCTGCACCGCTTGAAAGTCACAAGGGTCGCGGAAGCAAGTCTCGGCCAAGCAGTCGACAGCTACCCATTTTTTGCCGTGTGGCGCTGCGTCCACTGGACCGCATGGTTCCATGATTTCATAACCGAATTGCTGGGCGTGTAACCCCGGAGGGGGAGCCTCAAGAGAAAAAAGTGATAGGGCGTCAATGCCGCAGGTTTCGCCGAAAGCAGCGGCGAGATTTTCCGCGCCTCTTTGCCAACGGGGAATTACGACCTCGGGAAGCGAGCACTGTGTTCCATCGGAGCCGAGAAGGACCTCGGGATTCTTCCCCCTTAGGAGAATGATGCGCCGGGTCTCGGACTCTTCGTGTGGGTTGGTGTGCACAGCGTTGCTCCAGATCAGGTGGGAGAATTGCCGTCGCGAACCGTCAGCAGGTGGTGCTTTTCCAGCGTTTCAACAAACTCACGGACGTCCACTTCAGCCGCGGCCCGGTCGATCCCGAAGTCGTGCGCGAGGTGTTCCGCGATTTCGGGCGGCGCGCAGCCTTGCTTTAAGAGTTCCAGGATTTTGGATCCGACGAAATTGAGGCGGAACATCTGCCCGTGGAGGATGTCGAGAACAATACCGCCGTCCTCGTTGTGTGTGGACCGGACGCTTGCGGCGATTCGAACGATCATGAATCCTCCTGGCGTTTTGAACTTCGCTCGGATGTTGTGTACGTTGCCATCCCGGGCGTTTGATAGCCACAAACACGGCAGACTGTTCGGGATTCGGCCGGAGCAAGCAAATTCCTGAAGCGGGACTGCGAGCTCGAACGGGTGGAGACGAATCGAGTTCCGCGGAGGTGTGCAGATTCCGGTCGCACTCAGGCCATTGTGTCTAGTGCCGCGCTCCGCGGCCGGAGCAGCCCATCGAGATTTTCATGGCAGTTAAACCGCGGAGTCGCTTTTATTGAGGGGAACTTTAGCGCTTTGGTCGCAAACGATTTTTCCCGCTTCGAGGACGATCACGCGGTCCGCCCAACTGACGGAAGAGAGGCGATGTGACAGCAAGAGAACTGTTGCGGACGGAAGAAAGAGCCGGGTGCGGTCGAGAATAACCTGTTCGACCGTGGCATCCACCGAAGACGTCGCTTCGTCAAGGATCAAGACGCGCGGCCTCTTGAGAAGCGCTCGTGCCAGGGCGACGCGTTGGCGTTGTCCGCTCGAAAGACGTGACCCGCCTGGGCCCAACGATTGCTCGTAGGCCGAAGGGAGGCTGCGCACAAAATCCGTGAGGCCGACTGTGTGGAGGACCTCCGCAATTTCCTCGTCTTCCGCTTGAGGCCGTCCCAGGCGGAGGTTCGCCGCGAGCGTGTCGTCAAATAGGATTGGGGTGGCCGGAAGATAAGCGGCTAACGAGCGGAACTCTTTGAGGCAAATCGCTCGGAGATCCACCCCGCCGTAGGAGACAGACCCAGAATTGGGATCGTACAGGCGGGCGGCGAGTTTCGCGAGTGTGCTCTTCCCGGCCCCGTTTTCTCCTACCAGGGCCACGCGCTCCCCCGCATGGATCATGAGGTGCGGGATATGGAGAAGCTCTTTCTGGCCCGGGTAAGCAAACCGAACTCCGTGAAACGCAAGGTCCGCGGTAGCGCCGGAAGGCAACCGAATAGGGTGGGGACTTTCCTTGATCGAAGGGGGCAGGGCAAGTGCAGTCTGCACTTGTCGGATACTTGAAAAAGTTCTGTGAGCCCTCGCGTACATCTCCATGGCCCCGCTCAACGGTTCAAAGAGTTGGGCAAGATAGCTATAGAACGCCACAAGACTTCCGATGGTGAGGCCTCCGCTGAGCACCCTTGTGCCGCCGTAGCCGATGACGGCGGAAATGGCCAACACGATTGCAAGGTTTGTGAAAATGCTGAAGAACGCGCCGGTCCGTGCAAGTCGCAATTGCGAACGCACGGCCTGGGCGAAGAGCCGGTACGCCTGACGCTCACGCCGCATTTCCTGTTGGAGCGACTGAATCTGGACGACCGAGACGGCGTGCTCTTCAAGAAACGAGCTCACTTCCAATCGGCTGCCTTGAAGATCGTCGGCATTCTGCCCGAGGCGCTGCCGAAAGTGGTGCCGGGTCAAGAGAAACACCGGCACGAGAGGCAGGACGATGAGGGTTAGCCGGGAGCTCAACGCGCCCATCGCAAAAAGAGTAAGAGCGGTGGCGAGAAGCGTTCGAAGGATCCCTGGGAAAAGGTCGGAACCGAAATAGGCAATCTCTTCCACCGGTTCGCGGAGCGGATAGAGTTTTTCTCCCGTGGGTGTGGCTTCGTGGTAGTCCGCCGATAGCCTGTCCAGATGTTTCAATATTTCCA
>Ga0335082_10005445_pt1 | contig 13918 bp, 17 predicted proteins | sample Lox_Sample_41_FD_206718 | JGI IMG/M metagenome (GOLD analysis project Ga0335082, IMG submission 206718) | Soil microbial communities from Loxahatchee National Wildlife Refuge, Florida, United States - Lox_Sample_4.1 | ecosystem: Environmental > Terrestrial > Soil > Wetlands | place: USA...
GAGTCACGGCTCCGAAGTCGGGCCCAGCTACGATCCCGGAACCGTTCATGGGCCTCCCGTTCGGGAAGGTGCACGGTGGCGGCTACGGGCCGGGCATGTTCTGCAGTGCCTGGATGAAGGAGTGGTTACTAACGTGGATCGAGCCCTGGAAGGGCCGATTGATATCAGCGATAGCGGTCAACGCCATGGCGATGAGCAGGGAAAAGGCAAACACCTGAAGCGTATGCAGCGCTTTGTTGGCGGAGCCGAACAGGCAGGATGAAGCGATGGTCACGCCGCCCCCGACAAGCAGCACCCACCACAGCACCATGGGGAGGCGGGACATGCTCTGCAAGAGCCGGGTCCGGCGATGTCTGGTGAGGGTGCTCAGTTCAGAGAGCGCATGGTCCTCGGCTGTGATCTCGGTCGGCGATGCTGCCTTGACGGACATCAACGTCTTCCACATGTCCGCATTGATACCCGCAGTTCCACTGGGCACCTGGTTGACGGCCATCTGCGGCCAGTCTTGATTGATGGCCGCATCGGCATAACGGCGGGTCAGTTCCTGCAGTTGCACGCGTTGCTGGTCCGGCAAGCCCTCCGCCAGGCGATAAATATTCACCAAGGCGTTGCCCTCGAGATCTGCATTGGCCTCGGCAATGCCGAAATCCGTCCATACCGCGTACAGCATGAATCCTAGAATGACTGCATAGGTTGTGCCCAGAACACTAAGCTGCCAGCCAATCTGGTCGGTGTGTTCGCGACGATTCTCTCGCGGCCAGATCCGGTTCAGGAGCGCCATAAAAAGCAGTGAACCGGCCACCGCGGCGACGGCGAATAGGATACTTTGCGTATAGTTCAGCATGGGTTATCGAAGTTCGGCAAGCGAGATCTCTCTTCCTCCAGGATAACCTTCGATTGTGTCACAGGCTGGCACTCTTGCTCGCAATCAGCCCCGTCACGCGGTTCGTGAACCGCCGCAGTCTTCATTCGGTCAAGGGATCGATCACCTCGAGAAAGGGAAATCGATGGAAGTCGGTGTCCCGGGTGCAAATCCGGCGAATGCCGTGTTCGCGCATAAGGATTGCCGTATGGGAGTCATGCAGAAGGTTGCCAGCCAGATGGGGAAGTTCGGCAAAGACTTGTCCGGCCACCTCGGGGTGTCGTGAGGTGGGGACAAGCACACCCATTCCCGGCGAGTCGAGCAGGTTGGAAACGAATTCCCATGATTGCTGTACGCTGCATGGCCGTCTCATCACCCGCGGATGTGTGGTCACGCGCAGAAACTCGTAGAGCACCGGCCAACTGGTGTACCAGGCCTCGGGCCTGCGGCGTTGGCGCTCAAGCCAGGAGCGCGCCGCGGTATGGAATGGAGAATCAGCGTCGGCGGCATAGACCAGGACACTGGTATCGACGACGAGCAATGCCTACCTGCCTTCCATCGCCTGGTACAACGCGTCCCGATCAGCAATGTCAACCAGGGCGCCGCCGCTGTGGAAGACCGGCAAGGGCGGCAAGTCGGCGGTCTTCTTCTGCGCGCGGAACAGGTTACGTAATGCCGTCTCCACCAGCTCCGACATGGTCCGTCCTTGGCGGGCGGCCTCGCGCTTGAGCTGGGCCATAACCGTGTCGTCCACGTTGAGGGTAGTCTTCATATGGGTAACCATATCACTGATATGGATGGATGGGCAACCGGCGCAGGCGCGGACTCGGACCTCGAACGCTCATTTGCCAGCGTTGAAAGCCTGCCCGGAGCGAAGCCGAATCGTGTAAGTCGAAGGTCTGGAGCGTCACTTCAAGAGCAGGTTGAGACCGGTTGCCTCAGCGAAGGCGTGGAAATCGCGGTCGCGCGTGATGAGCGGAATGTTTCGGTCGATGCAGCTTTGCGCGATCAGCGCATCTCCGAGCCGGGCCTTGCGGTGCTTTGCAAGTGCTTTCGCACGCAGCATCCCGGCACGCTCCCAGTAGCCGGCTTCGATCTGCACCATTGGCATCTGGCCAAGTCTCGCGGCAGTATCCGAAGGAAGCTTCGGGTCGCTGAGCAGCTCGGTCAGCACTACCGGAACCATCAGCACCTGGCCATCCATCAGCGCCCGGTCGAGCAGGTGCACGTCGTCGCCCGCGCGGCCGCCGAGGAACGCGATCCACGTGCTCGTGTCGGCGGCAATCATCGGTCAGCTTTCAACTGCGCCAATGTCCGGCTGAAGCGGATTTTTCCCCGCATCTGCCGCAGGGCAGCGTAGGTTTCGGATGCGGCAACCAGCTGCAGCCCGGTACGGATGGTTTGGGTGATGCCTGCGCCGGTGGCTTTTTGAGCGTTCTCCAGCAGCTCGGCAGGAAGTTCGACGGTTACCTTGCGGGCGGTTCCCATGGGCTCAGCGTACCATATTTGATACCAGTACGGAGTATGGTACACCAGGCCCCCGTCGGGGTTGACCTGATCTGGATCCGGGAATCCATCCCTCCTTTGCCCACCCACTACGATGCGTCCGTGCTGCTCCGAGAATTTCATCTGCATTCCCTATAGCGTCGCCGCCTTGCTCTCAAACAGCCCCTTCACCCGCTCCACGAACGCCTCCGCCTTGACCGACCCTTCCGCCTTGTCCTGGCCGCGGACGCGCACGTTGACCTCGCCGGCTTCCATCTCCTTGTCGCCGACGACGAGCTGGAATGGTACCTTCCGCATTGCGTGCTCGCGGATTTTGGCGTTCATCTTCTCGTTGCGAAGGTCAACATGCACGCGCACGCCGGCTGCCTTCAGCTTGTCGCCGACTTGGTTGGCGTAGGCGTGGTGCTTTTCGCCGATAGGCACGACGACGACCTGCACCGGCGAAAGCCACACGGGAAATGCTCCGGCGTAGTGCTCTAGCAGCACGCCGAAGAAGCGCTCTTCTGAGCCGTACAGCGCGCGGTGCACCATGAGCGGCTGATGGCGCCTGCCATCCTCGCCGACGTACTCCAGCCCGAAGCGCTCGGGCAAGTTAAAGTCGAACTGCACGGTGGAGAGCTGCCACAGGCGGCCGATGGCGTCCACCATCTTGATGTCAATCTTCGGTCCGTAGAACGCGGCTTCGCCGGGAATCAGCTTGTACGGGATGCCGCGCCGCTCCAGCACGTTCTTTAGCGAGGCTTCCGCCAACTCCCATTGCTCGCTGCTGCCGATGAAGGTCTTGCGGTCGTTCGGGTCCCAGGTCGAGAGCTCCACCTGATATTGCTCGAAGCCGTAGGTGTGCAGCACCGAAAGCGCGAAGTCCATGCAGCCGCTGATTTCGTCCTCGATCTGCTCCGGCGTGCAGAAGATGTGGGCGTCGTCCTGGGTGAAGCCGCGCACGCGCAGCAAGCCGTGCATCACGCCCGAGCGCTCGTAGCGATAGACGGTGCCCAGCTCGCCGAGGCGCACCGGCAGGTCGCGATACGACTTCAGCGAGTCCTTGTAGATGAGGATGTGGAACGGACAGTTCATCGGCTTCATGCGGTAGTTGGCGTCGTCCAGTTCCATGGGGATGAACATGTTGTCGGCGTAGTAGCCTTCGTGGCCGCTGGTCTTCCACAGGTCCACGCGTGCCACGTGCGGGGTGTACACCAGCGAGTAGCCGCGCTTCAGGTACTCGTTGCGCATCCAGTCTTCCATCTCCTTGCGGATGAGGCCGCCCTTGGGATGCCAGAAGATGAGCCCCGGCCCGGCCAGCTCCTGGATGGAGAACAGGTCAAGCTGCTTGCCCAGCACGCGATGGTCGCGCTTCTTGGCTTCCTCCAGCTTGTGCAGGTAGTCGTCAAGTTCTCTCTTGCTGAAGAACGAGGTGCCGTAGATGCGCTGCAGTTGCGGGTTCTTCTCGTCGCCCAGCCAGTAGGCGCCGGCGATGGTGAGCAGCTTGAACGCCTTGATGCGTCCGGTGGAGGGTATGTGCGGCCCGCGGCAGAAGTCGGTGAACTTGCCGGTCTTGTAGATGGAGATCTTCTCGTCGGGCGCGGTGAACTGCTCGATGAAGTGGCACTTCATGAAGTCGCCTTCCGACTTGAAGCGCTCCAGGCCCTCCTGGCGGGGCAGAAACTCGCGCGCGTAGGGCAGGTCCTGCTTCACCAGCTCCTGCATCTTCTTCTCGATGGCGGCGAGGTCTTCGGGCGTGAACGGCTTCTCGCGATAGAAGTCGTAGAAGAAGCCGGTCTCGGTCGCCGGGCCGTGGCCGAGCTTGGTTTCGGGGAAGAGCTCCAGCACCGCGGCGGCCATCAAGTGCGCGGACGAGTGGCGATACACCTCCAGCGCCTCGGGATCACGTTCGGTCAGAATGCGGAGCTCGGCGTCCTGCTCCAGCGGACGGGTGAGGTCCACGAGCTTGGCGTTGTCTTTCGCGGCGGCGGCTGATCCCGAGACGACTTCGGCCGCCGGCTTGTATCCGTTGCCCCCGCTTCCGTTGGGCGACAGCGGCTTGATCTGGGCGACCAGGGCGGCATCAGCGAGTCGCGGGCTGATGCCTTTGGCAATGTCGAGGGCGGAGGTCCCGCGCGGCACGTCCTGCACGCTGCCGTCGGGCAATTTCACATGAATGTTTTCGGCCATGATGACGAACCTGTATGCAGCAATATTGCTGCGGGTTGGAAACTTCTGAGTTTATCGGAGTAAAGAAGCGAAGAGCAACGAACGCCCAGCGCCGCTAGCGCGATGTTCGTGCTCGGCGGCCGCGCACTTCCAGCACCAGCGCGCCGATGAATGCCGCGGCGCCGAGGGTGATGGCCACGGGAATGGCCACGTGCTTGTAGGCGTTGGTCATATCAATGTTGCTACCCTTCATCATGCCATAAACCAGGGTTCCGACGATACCCAGAAACAGTCCCGCGCCCATGCCTCCGGCCGTGAAGAGCAGCGTAGTGAAGAGCACGCGGACCACCGAGGTGAAGGCGATGGAGAGTGGGCTGCGCTGCCGATGGACGGCGGAGATTGCCATAACTTTCTAGGGTATATCAGCCTGAGTTCTTAGAAGTGCTGGAGAAGCAGCTCAATCCCTACGATTTCCTTGCAGACCACTGCAGACTGCGCCATAATCTGCTTCCAAATGCAGGTCCGTCCCATGACCGGCAACGTCTTCATCAGTTATCGCCGCGAGGATACCGCGGGCTACGCGGGGCGGTTGTACGACAGGCTGAAGGCGGCCTTTCCTCGACGTGTATTTATCGACGTGGGCGAGATTCCACCGGGCGCCGATTTCGCCAAAGCTATTGAGAAGCATATCGAAGGATGCGCGGCGCTGGTTGCGCTGATTGGCAAGAACTGGGGTGCCGGCGGCCGATTGCAGGATAGCGGTGACTTTGTGCGCCTGGAAATCGCCGGCGCACTGAAACGCGACATCAGCGTCATTCCCGTGCTGGTCGGTGGCGCGGAATTGCCCGCTGCAAAGACGCTTCCGCAGGACATTCAGGCCCTGGTGCAGCGCCAGAAGATTTCCATCAGTGATGAGGATTGGGAAGGGGGCTGCGAGCGGCTTGTACGGGCGCTGCAGGCGGTCTTGGGTCCCACACGTAAGAAGTCGCACACCGCGACGCGATGGGGTCTTGCGCTGGCAGCGGCTGCCGTCTTGGTGGTATTGATTGCTCTGTTCCTGAAAGCGCGCAACCGTCAGCCCGCTGCGAGCGCCGCACAGACCACGCCCGCCAACATGCCGGAGACTACTCGGGCCGCCGCCGATTACGACAAGTCAGTGGCGAAGGGCTACGACAACGCGGCCAAGGTGATGGGCGACATCGCTAACAAGATTGGAGGCAGTAATACTTCCGCAACTCAATCGCGGTGGCAAGATTATATGGTCCACACGTACCAGTCAGGACGAGTTCCAATAGGATATTCATGTTCAACTGACGTCGATTGTGCAGAGTTCTCAGAGCGAAACATCAGGTGCTATCCGGGTCCACCACCGACCAGTATGTCCTTTTGCACACAACTTCCCGGCGCATGCGCGCTGCCGGGGACATGGGGAGAGGCATATGGCGCAATCGTTACCGATGGGGGTAGGAGCTACAAATGCATCGGAGAGCCGCGTACTGAGCGGGCGCATTGGGTACCCGTACCATAAAGTTCGGACGGACCGCAAGAAGTTCAATTACATCCGATTCGTGTAACTTTCCCCGGAAACAAGGGCCTGTGTGGTTTTTCTTGACACGCAGCGGTTCTCGCCAGTAAATTTCCGCGACACGTTTTGCAGGTAGTTACCTGGCGAGGAGCGAGCATGAACAAGGGAGACCTGGTGGACAAGATCGCCGCCGCCACCGGCATCAGCAAAACCGCAGCCGGGGGCGCGATCGACACCATCGTAAATGCGGTCACCGCGGCGCTCAAGAAGGGCGATCGCGTGACCCTGGTGGGCTTCGGGACCTTCTCCGCTTCGCAGCGCAAGGCGCGCAACGGGCGCAATCCGCAGACGGGCGGCGTCATCAAGATTGCCGCACGGCGGGTCGCCAAATTTACTGCGGGCGTCGAGCTGAAGAAGGCCGTCAACAGGAAGTAGCTGCATCACTTTCCGTGGTTTGCAATCCTGCGGCAGGGCGAAAGCTCTGCCGCGTTGTTGTCTGGGAAGACTTTCCGGTATAGAGTTGATGATTTCCGCCTGCACCGAGGAGACCTTCCGTGCACCGCATGACGCTTGGCGATTTCGAACTCACCATTCTTTCCGACGGCATCTACTGGAACGACGGCGGCGCCATGTTCGGCGTCATTCCCAAGGTGATGTGGGAGAAGCGCGCTGCTCCCGACGAGCGCAACCGAATTCCCATGGGCACCAACTCGCTTCTGGTCCGTACCGACGAGCACAACGTGCTGATTGACACCGGCATCGGGCCCAAGCTCAGCGACAAGCGGCGGGCCATCTACGACCACGAACCGCTCCTGCGGGAGAGCTTCGCCGAGGCCGGCGTCTCGCCGGACGAGATTGACATCGTCATCAATACGCACCTGCACTTCGACCACTGCGGCTGGAACACCTATTACAAGGATGGCAAGGCGGTGCCGACGTTTCCGCGCGCGACCTATTACGTGCAGGAAGGCGAATTGCGCCACGCCCACGAGCAGCATGAGCGCGATCGCATCAGCTACATGACCGACAACTACGATCCACTGGTCGCCACTGGGCAAATGAAGCTCCTGAAGGGCGATGCTGACATTGCGCCCGGAGTCTCGGTGAGGGTCTATCCAGGACACACCCGCGATTTGCAGGCGGTCATCCTGCGCCGCGGCGGACAGGTGGCGTGTTATCCCAGCGACCTTGTCTGCGACACTAACCACCTCGATCCGATGTGGGTTCTGGGCTACGATCTGTATCCGCTGGAAACCATCGACAACAAACACCGCTTCTACCAGGACGCAATTCCGGGGAACTGGTTGGTGGTGTTTACCCACGATGACAAGCGACCATGGGCGTATCTGGAGCCCGGGGAGAAAGGCTTGCCGGTAGCGCGGCCAGTGGAAGAGCGCGTTGAATCGTGATCCAGAAGCTCCTTGACGGGGAGGAAACGTGGGAGAGGCACAGAATGATGACGCCAAGAAGCTAGACGAGCGTCTTGCCGCGCTGTATCAGGACATCATCGCTAACATCAAGGTCACCGATGACATCAGTTTCAAACTTCTTGGGACCGTGCCGCTGCTCTCGGGCGTTGGTTCAGGAGCGCTTTCACTGCTTCTAAAGAGTGGACATCCCCTGAATGACTTTGCTGTGCTCGCCCTGTCACTCGTGGGATGCGCCATAACATTTGGATTGTACCAGTGGGAGCTCCGCAACATCCAAAGATGCGCCTGGTTCATCTCCAGGGCGGCGAGGATCGAGCGAAGGCTCCTTCCAAACTACAAGGCGTGTCAGTTCTACGGGTTCGACAATAACCAGCACATTAACGCCAAGAGGCTCAAGGATATCAAGGTAAAGCCTTTCTGGAGGCTGTCCTGGGGAAAGACCCAAGCGGAGAAACTCATCTACAACGCGGCAATTGCCGCATGGCTGATTCCGGCCATCGTCAGCCTTGCTTCCCTGATCACCAACAAGCCTTCGAGCCATTAGCAGCTCCTGAACGATTACTATTTACTATTAACCGCAGATATCTTACATTGTCGGCATACCACATTGTGGCATTCAGAAAGGCTGAGGCATGGGCAAGAAAGACAAGAAGGATAAGAAGAAAAAGCGCAAGCAGGAAACCGACTCAGAGGCTACGGGTTCTTCGAAGCCATTCGATCTGCGCGCAGTGGAGCTGCCGCCGCCTCCCAAGCCTCTGAAGCCCGACGACATTCGCAGCTTGCGCGAAAGCCTCAACGCCAGTCAGGTGCTATTTGCACGCCTGTTGAACGTCAGCTCCAATGCTGTGGAAAGCTGGGAGCAGGGCGTCCGCCAGCCGCGCCAGGCGACCCTGAAGCTGCTGCACATTGTGCGCAAGAACCTTGGAGCGCTACTGGGCTGAAGAAGAAGAGCGGGCCTTCAGAAACTGCGCTTGTCGAAGCGCCCATTTTTCGCCGCCAGGGGCGCTACCTCGGCTGAGGAATTAGAAAAGCCCCCGGTATCCTCCGATCCAGAGTTGCAAACACTGCGCCGTTTGATTTGGCGAGTTGTACGAGATGTCCGTCCGTGATCTGCTTGGGATACCGGACCCAGCTCGGGATCAGTGAAACATCGTGATCGTCAGGGATGAACGCAAACACTTCTGCGTGGCGCGCCTTTATCTGCAAGAGCAAGGTCCGCGCCTCAGGGGCAGTGAATCTGTAACGCGGAGTCTGCGCTATGATGCGAACGAAACCCAGTTCCGTAATGGAGCATGTAGCCAGCTCCAAAGTCTTCCTCGAACTCAGTTCGCTAATCCAGCTGGCGACTCGCTCATGGAACTCGTGCTCGCGAATGCCGAACGCCAGTAACGCATTCACATCGAGAAGATATTTCATGGGAAATCGGACAGCATTTCTGCAACTTCTTTGCTGGTCAGGACCGGGGCCTCTGGACCCAGCGTCAGAACAGGAAATCCGGTAACCGGATCAATCACGATTCTCGCTTTCCTGGGCCGCTTCTTGTGAGGCGTCAAAATGATACGTTGACCCTCGACCTTAGCGTCGAGAGAGTCGCCTGGTTGGAGGCCAAGCCGCCGCCGAACTGGACCCGGAAGAACGACCTGCCCCTTTGTGGAAACCTTGGTTTGCATGGTAAGACAATCTTACCACTTTGCCGCAACCAGCAGGTGTCCCCTAGGGTCACTCGACGGTGGCGATGAGGCAGGCGGTTGCGGGCGGCCCAGGATAAAGATGGTAGTGGCCAGCGCCGCACCGTTTCTGTTCGCCCGGATTGGGGTAGGTGTCACGAGAGCTGAGCCGCGAGCTGATGATCCGCAGGTTCTCCGCTGAGCAACGTCTCAAAGAAACCGTCCACCGCGTCCAGAATCTCCACTTCGCTCCTGGCCTCGTACACCGACTTGCGCAAATGCGCGCCATGCGGGACGCCGTGGGTGAACCACGACGCGAACTGCTTCATCTTGCCGGCCGCGCCGGCCATTCGCTCCTCAATCAGCATGGCGAAATAGGTGCGAATCATCTCGTAGCGGTCGGCATCGCCGGGCTGCTCATATGCCCCGGTGCGTGTGTACTGCTCGATTTGGCGGAAGATCCACGGATTCGACGCGGCGCTGCGGCCGATCATGACCGCATCACAGCCGGTCTGCGCCACCATGGCGGCGGCGTCTTCGGGCGAGCGCACATCGCCGTTGCCGATGACGGGAATTCTGACTGCATCCTTGACGGCAGCAATCCACTCCCAGCGGGCCTGCCCGCTGTAGCCCTGCTCGCGGGTGCGGGCGTGCAGCGCAACGGCGGCGAGGCCGCAGTCCTCAGCCATCTTCGCCAGATTGATGTGTACGATTTCCTTGTCGCTCCATCCGGCGCGGAACTTGACCGTAAAGGGAATCTTCACGGCCGCGCGCACCGACTCGAAGATGTTGCGGATCAGGGGCAGATCGCGCAGCAAACCGGAGCCGCCGTTGCACTTGACCACCTTCTTCGCCGGGCAGCCGAGGTTGAGGTCGACCAGGTCGAAGCCGAGGCCCTCGACCACGCGCGCCGCCTCGGCCAGCGTTACCGGGTCACTGCCGAAGAGTTGCGCGGAGATAGGGTGTTCGTTGCCGTAGAAAGTGAGGTACTGTTTGGCCTTCTTGTCCTTGTGGCGGGTGATGCCGTCGGCCGAGGTGAACTCGGTCATCATCAGGCCGCAACCGTCGAGGTTGCGGATGAAGCGGCGGAACACTGTGTCCGTAATGCCGGCCATAGGCGCCAAGACAGTGGCCGGACGAATCTCGACTCCGCCGAGCGTGACGGAGGCGGGCACGCGCGCACTGGCAGGCGCGATGCGCTCGGCCGGATTGTCGAAGAACTTGTGCACGTGACGATTGTAGCGAAAAACAGTCGAACCGGGGATGAGCGCGGATGCACACGGAGAGGCCTGAGCAAGGAAATAATCTGCGTTTATCCGCACAAATCCGCAGTTTAAGACAGCGAAAAGCCTCCGCCGCAGCGGAGGCTGGCTGTGAAAGTCGCTTGGCGCGTCAGTTCTTGGCGGTTCCGGCTTTGCTTGCCTCGGCCTTGGCGTACTTGCGGCGGAAGCGCTCGACGCGGCCCGCGGTATCCACCAGCTTCTGCTTGCCGGTGAAGAACGGGTGGCAGGCAGAGCAGATTTCCACGTTGATGGCGCCCTTGTGGGTGGAGCGGGTGCTAAACGTATTGCCGCACGCGCAATGGACGCGCACTTCTTCATAAGCCGGATGAATGGCTGCCTTCATAAAACTCCTGACTGGTTGCTCGTAATGGTTTATTTTACCGGAAATCGGCGGGCAGCAGCAATCGCCACGCCTCCGACTTTCCCGCGTCACAGGTGATTGGATTCGTCAAGCTTAAAAAAGGATTCGGCCGGGCAGAGGACGCTTGCCAACTCGACGGCACCCGGTCAGCATTGAGCAGGAGGCGGTATGAACCCCGATTCGAATGCCCGTTTCGCTTGCCACGTCACTCGCCTTGGGCTGACGGCGGTGGCGCTTGGGTTGCTTGCGCTCGTGTCACCGGAAATGTCGGCGCAGTCCGCCAATGCGCTGCTTCCGGCTGCGGCGCAGAGCGCGCCACCCCAGACCGGGCCTGCGCCAACTGCGCCACCGCAGGCGTCTGCTTCGCCCGGCGGCGACTTGACACAGATGCGCGCTGACCTGGACCGGATGGAAAGTCTGCTCAGTAACATGAGCGCGGAGATCGAGTTTTTGCGCGACCAGAATCTGCAGATTCTTCTGCGGACCAATGCCCAGATGTGGACGGTCCTGATCCGCGACCTGCGGCGGCAGGTTGAGCGCGAAGAGCAGCAGCACGGCCATAGGTAGAACGGCGCAAACGCCCTCTTCACAGACTGTTGGAGCCGGGATAGTTTGAGGTTGCAAATCGCAACCTCAAAACGATTGCTCTCCTCCAGGCTCGCGAGGCGAGGTCAGGGTTCACGGTAGCGCCGCTCCACTGCGAAATCCGATCTACAGAATACGCCTCGATGGCGGCTTCATCAATCGCTTGATGGCCGCAACAATGCGATGGATGGCCGCGTCCTGGGTCTTAGTCTGTGCTCAGCCCACAGATCGGTCCTGAGTTCAAAGCTCTGTTCGCCACTGTTCAGTACGAGTATCCGTCCGGCTGCGAGACCGGGCCGACTTCAACTTCGTTGTCAATGTATCCGCGGCCTGCTGCGACAGCGAGTCTGTCCAGTTCAAGCAGCTTGGGGTTTGTCACGGTCGCTTCGAGCACACCAACGGCTGACTCCGCCGGCAGGCATTCCGTTTCTTCCAGCAGGGCGCCGAGCATGACCACGTTGGCGACCTTGGCCGAGCCCAGCCGGTCGGCAATCTCCGACGCAGGCACGCATACCACGCGCGCCTGAGTGACCTTGAAATCGTCGGGGAGCTTGGTGTGGTTGTACAAGATCAGTCCGCCCGAAGCTACGCTGGCCGCAAACTTGCGCAGCGAAAGTTCGTTCATGGCGATCAGCACTTCGGGCTGCGAAATCAACGGAGTTCCGATGCGCTCGTGCGAGAGCGTGACATGGCAATGGGCGCTGCCGCTGCGCATCTCCGGACCATACGACGGCAGCCAGCAGACTTCCATGTGCTCGCGCAGGCCCATTTCGGCAAGCAGTTGTCCCATCAGCAGAATGCCCTGACCGCCGAAACCGGCGATCTTCACCGTCAAGTCGCGAGTGTGATGATGGCGATGCACAGCCGGCTTTTCAAACTTGCCCTCATCCACCTCCAGCGCCTCAGCGAGTGTCTTGTGCGGGACTTTGGCGTTGGGCGGCAAATCAGGCTTGCGGTCGCGGAAGACGCCGAGCGGAAAGGTCTTGAGCAGGGTTTCTCCGACCCACTTGCGGGCGACGAGGGGATCCATCTTGAGGATGGTGGGGCACGGCGACAGAATCTCGATCAGTGAGAAGCCGCCGCCGTCCTTCTGGATCTGCAGCGCCTTCTTGATCGCCTTCTTCGCCTTCATGATGTTCTTCATGTCGTTCAGCGCCACGCGCTCGAGATAGGTTGGCGTTTCCAGCGCGGCGAGAAGTTCACACACATGCAGCGGCAATCCTTCATTTCCGGGACGGCGGCCCCACGGGGACGTGGTGCTCACCTGGCCGACCAGCGTTGTGGGCGCCATTTGTCCGCCGGTCATGCCGTAGATTGAGTTGTTGATGAAGAACACGCAGATATTCTCGCCGCGATTGGCGGCGTGTATGATTTCCGCCGTGCCGATGGCGGCCAAGTCGCCGTCGCCCTGGTACGACATCACGATGGAGTTGGGATGCGCGCGCTTGAGCGCCGTGGCCGCTGCCGGGGCGCGTCCGTGAGCGACCTGCACGTTGCCGACATCGAAGTAGTAGTAGGCGAAAACCGAGCACCCGACAGGACTGACGAGAATGGCGCGGTCCTGCACGCCAAGCTCGGTCAGGGACTCGGCAATCAGCTTGTGCGCGATGCCGTGCCCGCACCCCGGGCAGTAGTGCGTCTGCTGTTGCAGCTCACCCTTGCGTTCGTACCGATCGTAGAAGACCGGCGATTTTTCATGGATGACTTCGTATCCGTTCACGATTATCTCCTTTACCCGCCCTCTCGCCAAAGGAACGCGAGAAGGGTGGGGCACCCCAGCTACACAAGGGCCGACATGCGCGCAAACACCTGCGCGGTAATTTCTTCTGCCATGGGCACATTGCCGCCGGCGCGACCGTAGAATTCGACCGGAAGCGCGCCATTCAGCGTCAGCTTTACATCCTCCAGCATCATGCCGGTGCTGAGCTCGACGACCATGACCGATTTCACGTGCTTCGCCGTTTCCACCAGCTCGCGCTTGGGGAACGGCCACAGCGTGATGGGCCGGAACAGTCCTGCCTTCAGACCCTGCGCGCGAAGCTGGTCCACCGCCGTTCGGAGCACGCGCGAGACGATGCCGAATCCGGTCAGCAGTACATCGGCGTCTTCGGTCAGGTATTCCTCTCGCCGGGTCTCCAGCTCCTGCGCGAGCTGATACTTGGCTTCGAGCTTCTGGACGTGCGCCTCCAGAACGTCAGGCTCAAGGAAGATCGATGTGATCAGGTTCTTCCGCGTCTCCGCCGTGCCCATCACCGCCCAGTCCTTCGCCGGCGGTTCGATGTTGCGCAGGTTGATGTCCAGAGGTTCCATCATCTGTCCAACGTAGCCGTCGGTCATGATGAGCACCGGGTTGCGATACCGGTCGGCCAGCTCAAAGGCCAGCACGGTAAGGTCGAACATCTCCTGCACCGACGAAGGCGCGAGCACGATGTTGCGATAGCAGCCGTGGCCGCCACCCTTCACCATAGCGAAGTAATCGCTCTGTTCGGGGGCGATGTTTCCCAGGCCCGGCCCGCCGCGCACCACGTCAACAATCACGCAGGGCAGCTCC
>Ga0335082_10005446_pt1 | contig 13917 bp, 4 predicted proteins | sample Lox_Sample_41_FD_206718 | JGI IMG/M metagenome (GOLD analysis project Ga0335082, IMG submission 206718) | Soil microbial communities from Loxahatchee National Wildlife Refuge, Florida, United States - Lox_Sample_4.1 | ecosystem: Environmental > Terrestrial > Soil > Wetlands | place: USA: Florida...
CTGCCCGGCGGTGCCGGCGAGCTGGCGCAGCGCGGTCTTGTCGATCAGCGGCTCGCTGGCGCGGTCGCTGCGGAAGGTGTTGCCGCCCGCGTACACCCAGCCGCGCGACTGACCGGCGACGACGCCCTTGGCCACCAGCTCGCAGTTGCCGGCGTCGTTCTGCGCCGCGAGCAGATCGATGCGTGCAATCACCGTGCTGTCGTTGACGGTCGCCGGCGTCACCGAGACCTGCTGGCCGACCGCCGGCTTGAGCCCGGTATCGAGCGCGTGGACGAAGGCCTCGACGTTGCGCCGGTTGGTGTTCGCGGCACCGCCGGTGCCGAAGTTGAACACGGCGGCCTGCAGGAAGTTGAACACCGTCGCGACGCCGCCGTCGTGCAGGAAGCCGAAGCCGCGCACCTGGTCGCCTGACGCCGCGAACATGCCGATCTTCTGATACGCGTTGCGCAGGTGCGGGATCTTGAACTCCTGCTGCTCGCCTTCGAACGAGGAGAAGCCGTCGGTGCCGAGCGGCAGCGCGTGGCAGAAGACGCACTGTAACGGTCCGTCGACCGCGTTGGTGGTGAAGAAGGTCTGGCCGGCGCTCTGCGCCGAGGTCGCCACGTCGTTGAGGGCGCGGATCGGGTTGGGCGGATAGCGGACGGTGAGGATGAAGTCGGTGAACGACTGCATCTCGCTGGCGGTGAGCTCGGCGGAGCGGCCGAGCAGGCTGACGAAGGCGGGGTCGAACTTCTTGAACGCGGCGTCCTCGTCGAGCGGATCGCCGCCTGGGTCGCTGCCGCCGGTGCGGTCGCCGCGCCAGTGCATGGGGCCGGCGTTGGCCAGGCCGCGCAGGCTCTGGGTGGTCATCGGGCCCTTCATCGGGTGAAAGGGGCCGCCGGTGCCGACCCGGAAGGGGTTGGGGTTGGCGACGACGTCGCCGAACGGGTCGCCGAGATCCCACGCCAGGCTGTCGAAGTCGCCGAAGATGTGGCAGCTCGCGCAGGCGTTGTCGCCGTGGCCCGAGGTGCCGTGCGCGTCGTAGAGGAGGTGGCGGCCGATTTTGGCTGCCGGCGGCGACGGGTCGTAGCGCAGCGGCACCACGGCGGTCTGGGCGCGCGACGGGCCGCTCGCGTTGCTGACGATCGAGATGGTGTGGTCGATCCGGTTCATGACGTAGAGCCGGTCGTGCGGCGTGTCGAGCACGATGCCGCTCGGCCCGAGGCCGACCGCCACCTGCTGGGCGCTGACCGTCCCCGACTCGAGCGCGTTGGTATCGATGGCGGCGATCTTGCCCGAGCCGAAGGCGGTGGCGAACAGCGTCAGGCCGTTGCTCGAGAACACCATGTCCATCGGGAAGGCCAGGCTCTGATCGATTTCCGACACTGGCCCGGTCGGCACCGTGTAGTCGATGTGGCCGTTCAGATGCCGTGCGGTGACGGTGGTGCCGGTGATGATCGAGATGCGGCTCTCCGCGATATGGCCCTGCACCCCGCCCGCGCTGAGCGGCTCGAAGCGGACGTTGTTGCGCGAGTCGAGGTTGGAGACATAGACCTTCCCGTTGTCGGGCCGCACCGCCATGTTGAAGAGAATGGTGCCGACGCCGGCGATCTCGCCGCCGCTGGCCAGCAGTACGGGCGGGTTGGCGGTGGCGTCGATGGCGAACACGTCCTTGTCCGGCAGCGCGAACGGCACCTGGGGCGTCCAGTCGCGGCCGATCACGTCCTCCCAGTGATTGGTCGCCGGATTGAACTTCACGATCAGGCCGGTCGGGGGCGGGTTCGGGGTCGACCCGGCCGGCGGCGGTGGCAGCCCCTGTCCGGCCGGGACGGTCGGCTCGATGATGCTGGTGGTGCGGTTGCCGGAGTGGAACGCCGCGGCGAAGACGCGGGTGCCGTCCGCCTTGGCGGCGAGCGCGCGCGGCGTGTCGCCGAATAGGGTGATGACCGTGAGCGGGGTGCCGCCGAGCGCCGCGCCGAGGTTGGTGGCGTCGAACACCCAGACCAACGCGCGGCCGATGCCGGGCGTGGTCGGGTTGGCGGCCACGGTGCTGTTCTGACCCCGGCGGGCGGTGGTGACGAAGGCGCGGGTGCCGCCGGTGCCGGCGAAGACGATGTCGCGCGGCTCGTCGCCGACCAGCAGCGTGCGGGTGACGCGCGACTGGTCGAGGGTGGTCGGGTTGACCTCGACGATGCTGACGCTGTCCGATAGGTGGTTGACCACCCACGCCTCGGTGCGGCCGCCGCCGTTGACCCGGCTGGCCACCGCCACCGGCTCGAGACCGACCGGTACCTCGGCCGCGAGGCTGAGCCCGCCGCCGGTGACCGAGTAGATCTCCAGCCGATTGTCAGGGGTATTGACCGCGAACAGCAGGCTGCCGTCGGGCGACAGCGCCAACGGCCGCACGTGCCCGCTCTCGAAGTTGACGAACGACCCCTGCGCCGCGACCCGCGCCACCGACGCGAGCAGCGCGACTGCGCACAGCCCAGCCACCGCGGCGCCCGCGGAGCGCCATTGACGCGGTTGACGAGACACCCCCGTTGAGCCCCCAGCTCCTCGGGTATCACGCGCGCCGCGCGATTGGCAACGAAGAGATCTCCGCCGGGGCCGGAGGCGTCACCTTACGGGCGGCGGCACGCCTCGCTCCCCGCGTTGCGTACCTCGATGCGGCGTCCTACCATCGCAACGACCATGAAGACGGCCACGGGAGCGAGGGTTCGCACCGCGCGACACGCCCTGTATGAATCGGACTTCTTCGAGTGGACGCGGCGGACTGCAGAGCGCCTCCGGCAGCGGCGCTTCGATGAGGCTGACATCGAGCACGTTGCGGAGGAGATCGAAGACATGGGGAAGCGCGATCTCAGGGAACTGAACAGCCGGATAGAGGTTCTCCTCGCGCACCTGCTGAAATGGACGCTGCAGCCCCGCAAACGGTCGTCTTCATGGCGCGCGACCATCATCGCGCAGCGGCGGGAGATCGCCGCGATGCTGAAGGATAGCGCCAGTTTACGGGTGCGCCTGGTAGCGGCCGGGAAGAGCAACTATGCGGGAGCAATCGAACGCGCCGCCGCCGAGACCGGTCTCCCCCTGAAGACGTTTCCGCCCAATGCCCGTTCTCGATCGAGGAGATTCTCGACCCTCGATTTCTACCGGGCTAGCTAACCTCGTGGTCCCGCGACGGGCGGACCACAGTAGGCTGGGTCCGTCGCGCACGAGGGCGGTGCAACGTTCGTTATCGAAGTGAAATCGACAAACCAATAGTATGTCCGAGCCGTCGAGATGTTCAGACCCGTGCTCGGCCTGAAGACCGAAGAGTCTAAGCGGTTCTGACTGTAACCGTACGCCGCTCCGTTGTCCGGCCCGGTGAAGATCGTGGCGTTCAGCGGCAGAAACGGGAAGAGCTCCATGAGGCGGGAGCCCGCAAGCGACAGGAACCATCCTTCATAGGCCTTGGTATCCTTCATGTTCCAGACCCTGCCGGAGTACAGAGCGGCAGAGAACAGTGGGTTTGGAGAGCCACCCGCCTGAAGTCCTAGCGCCGGTCTGTTCAAGCTGACGCCGCCGATTCCGACGGATCCGCCGATGAAGGCGTACACGAGATTGCCGCTGGAACCCGTCAGGACCTCGGCACCGCCGACGCCCGAGACCAGACTCAATGCCAGGCCGACCTCCTGCGCGCCGGGAATCCTGTTGGCTACGGCGCCTGCTGAGAGTCCCCCGACGAAGCCGTAGAGCGTAGCGTCGGGAGGGGTCAGCGGGACGAATGCGTGGCTGCCGGAGAGGTAATACAGGATCTCGCCCGTGTTGAAGATGCCCCATGCCACCGACGTCAGGATACCGCTGATGGCGACGGTTGACATCTCCTCGATGAGCGTTGTCTTCCCGCTCGGATCGATGCAGTTGACGGGGTCATCACCGCAGTAGACGTACTTGTGGAGCGTGAGCGGATCACCAATCGTGTCCCGAAGAGGATCGGTGGTGAGGAAGCGACCGAGCAGCGGTGAGTAGTAGCGAGCGCGCAGGTAGTAGAGACCAGTTGATCCGTCCGCTTCCTCCCCCGCGAACCGGTAGCTGTTCGGCGTAGATCCAGTGGACGCCGGCATGCCGCCGAATGCGTCGTACGTGTAGGTGTCGGTGATCGCGCCGCTGCCGTCCGTGAGCTGCCGCGTCGAGCCATGTCCGTCGGACACGTAGTAAGATGGAACGCCGCCACGCCACTGACTCAGGCGCTGCGCCCCGTATTCGTAGCGCACGCGAAGCGCTCCGCCGGCCTCCCGTTCCTCGACAACCGTCGAGAGGGGCCCGGAGCGGTCGACCACGTAGTTGGTCACCACGTCGTTCACCGAGCCCGCGACGCGAACGCCGTCGGCGTCGTACACATAGGTACTCGTCGAGGAGGGCGACGCGGCTTGGGTGAGGCGGTCGTCGAAGTCATAGGTGTAGGCCACAACCTGGGCGTCGCTGGCGGCGCTGAGCAGGTTGCCGTTCGGGTCGTACGTGTATGTCCGAACGCCGTCCGACAGCAGGCGGTCATTGGCGTCGTAGGAAAAGGTCAGTGTTCCGTCGGAGCTGCCCGCGGCCAGCCGATTGCCCACCGCGTCGTAAGTGTATTGGAAGCTCTCGTCACCGAGGCCGGGGTCCGTGACGTCCTCGCGTACGAGTCTGTAGAGCGCATCGTAGGTATACGCCTCGTGGCGGCCTGAGTCGTCGGTCACCTCGAGAACCTCTCCGGCCGACCCGAGCGTGTAGGTGTAACTCGAGATCACGCTGGAGTCGGCGCGCACGTTCGTGAGAGCGATCAGACGGCCATTGGAATCGTACCCGTACTGGGTTTGCGTACCATTCGGGTACTCGGCCAGGGCGCGATGTCCAACCGCGTCGTATGTGTAGCGCGTCGTACCTCCCGAGGCGTCGGTCACCGAGCTCATGCGGTTCAGTTCGTCGTAGGCGTAGAGCGTGGTACCCGACGCGGCGTGCACCGAAACCCGGTTGCCACGACTGTCGTAGCCATAGCGAATCGTCATGCCGTTCGGGTCGGTGACCTGCGTGAGCCGGTCGCGATCATCATATGTGTATTCGGTCACACCCCTTGCGTCGGTGATCGTAGCAACGTTGTCATTTTGCGTGTACGTGTAAGCGATCCCGGTGCCGTCCGGGTATGTCTTCGTCTCCAAGCGTCCGGTGGCGGAGTAGGTGTACGTCGTCGTGCGTCCGTCGAAGTCCGTCCGGCTCAGGACGTTGCCATTGCTGTCGTAGGTGAACGTCTCGGACATGCCCAGGGGCAGGGTGTGCCGCACGACACGATGGTTGTCGTCGTACGCCCAGCGGGTCACCTCGCCCTTGGCGTTCGTGACGCCGATGCGGTCACCGACCTCGTCATACGTGTAGACGGTTTGCCCGTTCAGCGGATCGATGACCCTGGTGAGGCGCCCGGCATCGTCGTACTTGAATTGCGTCATCCGACCGTTTCGGTCCGTGATGGTCATATGGCCGGCGATCGGATCGTACGAGGCGGTGCGTGACGTGCCGTCGGGGAACGTCACTCGTGTCATCCGGCCGTTCCCGTTGTAATCAAACGTCGTCGTGTGACCGTTTGCATCGGTCACCGCCGTCACCTCCCCGCGCGCGTCGTACGCGTAGGCGGTTTCTCCGCCGCGCGCATCGATGATCTTCGTCCGCCGGCCGGCGGCGTCGTACACGAACTGCGTTCGATTGCCGGCCTCGTCGACCTTCGCAGTGACTTGCCCGACTGCATCGTACTCGGTGGCCGTCGTGCTGCCGTCGGGCAGATTCACGCGGGTCAAGCGATTGAGCGCGTCGTACTCGAAGTGGGAGGTTCGCCCGAGCCTATCGGTGGCACTCGACCGGTTGCCGTTGGCGTCGTAGGTGGCCGCTTCAGTGGTGCTGTCCGGGTAGCGAGTCAGGATGCGCCGACCGAGGGCGTCATGCTCGTATTCCAGCGCGCGTCCGTCGCGGTCGTGGACGGCCGCCTGCAGACCATCGGCGTCGTAGGCGAAGGCGATGGCCCGGCCTTGCGAATCCGTGGCACCGATCACCCTGGTCTGGGGGCTGAAGGCAAATTGCAGCGTTGCAGAGACGGTATTCCCTTCCAGATCGGTCCGGCTGGTGCTCTGGGTCACCTGGTTGCCCATCGCGTCGTAAGTGAAACTGCTCACACGTCCAGTGGCGTCCGACTGTCGCGTCGCGTTGCCCTGCGCATCGTAGTCGATGGTCAGCGTGCGGCCGGCTGTATCGGTCGCGCTCGTCAGATCACCCATGCCGTCATAGGCATAGTCGACGCTGACGCCCAGTGCGTCAGTGGAGCGAGTGAGGTTTCCCTGCGCGTCGAACCTCCGAAAGTTGCCGAAGCCGGCAGGGTCCGTCACCGACACGACGCGTCCCGCCGGGTCGTACGCGAACGAGAACACGTTTCCGAGGGCATCGCCCTGCGTGAGGAGGTTTCCTCGGCCGTCGTAGCCGTACGTCTGCACGTCGCCGAGCGGGTCGGTCATGCTCAGGAGATGATCCTTATCGTCGTACGTGCGAGTCGTGGTATTGCCCAGCGGGTCCGTCGACGACGTGATGTTCCCGCGATCGTCGTAGGCTTGAACGGTCACGTGGCCGGCGCGGTCACGGATCGTTTCCTGTCGAGCCAGGATATCGTGCGTCAGTTCGACCCGTTTGCCGTCCGCGTCGATCACGGCGACCAAGCGGCCGTCTGAGTCGTACTCGTTCTTCATGGTGCGGTTGCCGAGCGGATCGTGGATCTCGATCAAGTTGTGGTCTGCGTCGTAGATGAACGTCGTCACGTTCGCTTCGGCATCACGGAACGCCGTCAGGTCCCCCCTCCCGTCGTAGCTATAGTCGAGCGTGTTGCCGAGCGGCCCTGTGATTCTCGCGATGCGCCCGGCAGCGTCGCGCGAGAAGGCGATACTCTTACCACCCGAATGAACCACGCCAGCCGATGAGATCGAGAGCTGGTTCCCGTTGGGGTCTTCGATCGCGGTGATTCCGAGCCTCCGGTCGAGTTCGACCCGCCGTCCATCGATGGTGGTGAGCCGCACTCGCTGGGGCTCGTACGGACGTTCCCTGCCATCCAGGAACGCATTTCGATCCAGGACGACGTCGCTCCCGCCTCGCACGTAGATCACGCCGGTTCCGTCGAGGATATCGAGTGTTGCGTCAGGTGTGGTCCCATCGATGAAGCGGAAGCTGGCGACGCCCTCGCACGCATCCGTGATCCCGAGATTGCCGTTCGTCACCGTCAGGGCGAAGGTGTACGACTCGCGATCCGAGAGACGGATCTCGGTCAGGTGCGACCGTGTTTCCGTCGAGCCGCCGATGCACGGCAGAAACCTGCCGAGAATGGGAAGGTCATTGATCACCCAACCCTCGCCCGGGGGCCGATTGCTCTGGTAGGTGCCTGCTGTCAGCCTCAAGCTCCAGCCGGTTCCGAAGTCGCGCTGCGCCTTCACGCGGCTGTCGTACGAGCGAACTACGGTGATCGGTATGCCCGCAACAGGCACTTGCATATCCATGAACGACAAGGCGAGGATGCCCGGCTTCGCTGATCCATCCACCCGGAACACCTTGTCGTCGGTGGTGACCTGTCCGTTGGTATCCTCTGCAATTAGCCGCACAGAGTAGAGGCCGTTTTCGAGCAGCGTCGGATCCAGTCGCCCAAGCACCTCGTTGACTATGGAGGCGGCTCCTGAGCCGATCACGGTGCCGGTGGCGTCGCCCGGCCGGGACAGCTCAAGCGTGTACCGTAAGAAGTTCTCGTCGTTCGCGGTCCCCGTGATGTCCGTGGGCATTGTGACGACCGCGAGATCTGCCGGACCCTCTATGCTCGCCGTCGGCGGCGTGCTGTCGCCAGCAACGGAATCGACCCCGTTGCAGTTCTGATCGATGCCGTCGCCCGGGGCATCGAACGCCCCGGGGTAGATGCCCGGGTCTGCGTCGTCGCAGTCGCCCTGGTCCGGCGTATACCCGTCGCCGTCCTGGTCGACGTCTCCGGGAGGCGGGCCGGACGAGACGACGATGTTCACGGCTGAGCCACTCGTGGCAGCCGTCCCCGCCGCCGGGGTCTGGCCGATGACGATCCCGAACGGCACGGTCGTGCTGTTCTGGCTGTTCACCGTGCCGAGGGCGAATCCGGAAGCGGTGATGTCCGTCTGGGCGGCCGCCTGTGCTTCGCCGACGACGTTCGGCACCGTGCCGGGAGGCGGCCGGCCGATCGAGACGAAGAGATTCACGGCCGCGCCTGGCGCGACCTGGGTTCCGCCCGTCGGATTCTGGTTGATCACGGTTCCTGCCGGCAGGGTGGGGCTGTTCTGATTCGTCGTCGAGCCGAGGGCGAGGCCGGCGCCGCTGATCGCCGTTCCCGCGTCGCTCTGGGTTTGGCCCACGACGTTCGGCACGGTCGCGGGATTGCCCACCTGCACGCTGTACTGCTGCAGCGCGAAGGCGCCGTGGACGTCCTGGACCTTGACGACGACGAGCTGGGTTCCCAGTTGGCCGCTCGTCGGGGTCCACTGGATGAGGCCGAAGCTCGCGTCGATCGTCATTCCGGCGGGCGACGTGGGCAGGGAGAACGTGAGCACGTCGCCGGCATCGGGGTCACTCGCCTGGACACCGTAGAGGTAGTGCACGCCGACGGCCGCGGAGGTCGGCGCGGTCGAGACGATCTGGGGTGCACCATTGGGGGTCCGGATCGTGATCCGCACCGTCGCGGGGTCGGAATCCAGGCTGCCGTCGGTCGCCTGGTAGGTGAAGCGGTCGGCCTGATCCGGGCTCTCGCCGGGAAGGAAGGCGTTGACGCGGAAGTCGTTCAGGCCGGAGACCAGCCAGTTGGGTGTCTCGGCCGGCGGGATCGTCCCGTCTTCGTTGACGTTGGTGATGTGGTAGCTGTGCTCGTTCCAGATCCGGCGCGTGCGCGTCCATTGATTGGCGACATCCTGGAAGACGTGCACGCCGGTGTTGGTGAGCAACGAGTTGCCGAAGCGATTCGACGAGACCACGATGTCCGCGTGGCCGTCGTTGTCGACGTCTGCGATCACCGGCTCCTCCGCCCAGGTGCTCGAGCTGAGCGGCACCTTGGCCAGCAGGACGCCGTCCGCGCCGCGGAAGATGCGCAGGAACTGCTCGTCGCGGTAGACGATCTCGACCTGGCCGTCGCCGTCGAAGTCGAACGCCACGGAGCCGGTCGAGTGCGAGCTGTGGTCGCTGATGCCGCTCTTCCAACGCAGCGTGCCGTCGCGGTTGAACACGATGTAGTTGACGGCCGTGGCGATGCCGATCTCCGGGATCCCGTCGCCGTCGACATCGACGATCAGCGGGGGCCCGGCCTGATCCGGCGAAGCCCCGCCGAGACCGCCGGGGATGGAGATGGGCGCATGCGTGGGCGGATCCCACACCGCGGCGTCGCCGCCGTCGTGGTTCAGCATGTAGAGCTGGCCGCCGGCCACCACGACGATCTCGGGGTATGGGTCGTCGTCGAAATTCGCCACGGCCACGTACCCGTCCGGGCGGTCTGTGCGTTGCCAGACCTTCGCCAACTGACCGTTGGCGAGCCGATACGCAGTGGGGCCGGCGATGATCTCGGGAACGCCATCGAGGTCCAGATCAGCCACCGCGGATATCGCCGAACGCAACCCGGTTCCCGCGGTGGTCCCGCCGAGCGTGCGTCCGTCGCCGATCAGGTGGCCGTCCGCATCAAAGACCGACGCCCCGACGACGATGTGCGGTCGGGGACCGCCGTCGAGGTTGGCGATGGCGACGGCGCCGCCGCCCAAACCGGGCCCCTCCGGGAAGAGCGGCATCGGATTGGCATCGCTGACCCATTTGAGCTGCCCGGTGTGATCGAAGGCGATCAGGTGGTTGTGGTCACTGTGCACCGCGACGATCTCGGGCAGGCCGTCGCCGTCGAGGTCGCCGACCGCTACCTCGGACCACGGCGACACCAGATCCGGCCCGCCCGCGGTGAAGAGCTCGCGACCGTCGTCGCCGCTGATCGCCTTGATCTCGCCGGTGACCTGGTTGCCGATCGTCTCCACCGGGACCACGATGTCCGGGATATCGTCCGCGTCGATCCTGCCGTCGCCGGTGTCGTCGGTCAGGTTGGCCACCACCGTCGTGGAGTGCACCGCGCGGCCGGCGAGGGCCTGGAACTTCCTGGCGACATCGAACGCCGGGGTCGTGACCGGCGCCGATCCGAATACCCTGAACTCGGCGAAGCCCGCCGGGAAACTGCTGCCCGGACAACCCGAGACGGTGTAACGCACGCGCCGCACGCCGCCCACGTTGGGAACGGCGAGCGTGAACGTGGAGGCGGAGCTGATGTCACCGGAGGGCGTGTCGACCACGCCGCTGTCGAACAGCACGGCGCCATTGACATCGAACAACTGGAACGTTCCCGAGCACTGGATGAGAAGCGAAGTGGCAAAACCATCCGGTCTCAACGATGGGTTTGCCGTCTGTACCCCGGTCACCGTCACGTCGACCGGGAACGCGAGCTCCAGAGAGGTCGGTCCCGAGCCGTCGGAATACCAGTTGGTGTTCGCGTTGTCGTCGACGACGTTCTCGGCGATGTCGGAGCCGAAGGCGTTGCTGCTGGTGACCGCCACCGGCAGGAGTTGGGCGAGGTTGGTATCCGGCACCACGGCTTGTCGCTGCACCAGGGCGGACCCGATCACCTTCAGCTCGGCGATGGAGCCGGGCACCGCGTTGGTCGGCACGCCGGTGAAGCGCACCCGGCGCACGCCGGCGATGTGCGGGATGTTCAGCGTGGCGTCGTGATAGGGACCGGGGAGGTCCACCACGCCGCTCTCGAAGAGGACCGCGCCGTTCGTGTCGAAGAGCTGGAAGATCCCGCTGAGGAACACCCAGCCTTGCGCGAGCTGGATGGGATCGCGCAGGCCGAAGAGTTGCAACTGATCGACAGTCACCGCCTGCGGAAAGCTGATGTCGAGGACCGGCGCGAGGTCGGTGACGCCGAAGAAACGCCAGAAGGTGTTGAGATCATCGTCGGTGGCCAGTTGCGGTTCGTTGCCGTTGACGAAGCTGCTCGCGGTGATCGTCACGCCGGGCATCCGCGACGCGAGGTTCACATTATCGAGGGGGACCAACTCCCCGGTCTGAAGCGTGTGTGGAGTGTACGTAAACGAGCCGTCCGGGTTGAACTCCAGCGAGCCGTTGGTCGGGCGGCTGAGCAACGTGGCGGTCAGCGGGTTGCCGTCGGCATCGCTGTCGTTGCTCAGCACGCCGCGAGGCGGCACGCTCAGCGATTCGCCCAGCCGCACTTCGTACGCGTCGTCCGCGGCGACCGGCGCATGATTCGCCGGCGAGGACACCTGGACGGTGAAGCTCTGGGTGGCGAAGAGCCCGCCCTGATCCTGGACGCGCACGGTCACGGCCTGCCGGCCGCCCTGGTTGCTTGCCGGCGTCCACTGGATCAAGCCCGTCGCCGGGTCGATCGTCATGCCCTGCGGCGCGGTGGGCAACGAGAACGTGAGCGTGTCGCCCGCGTCGGGATCGCTGGCGTGCACGTCGTAGCGATACGGCTGCCCCACTGCCCCGGCGGCGCCCGGCTGGGAGGTGATGACGGGCGGGAAGTCGAGCACGGAGCCGGCGACGGTCACGGTTGCGGTCGGGCTGCTGGCGCCGTGGCTGTCCATGACGGTGAGCTGGACGGTGTACGTGCCGGGGGCATCGGCGATGAACGAAGGCGTGGCGGTGTCGGCGCCGGAGAGCACGGCGGTACTGTTCGCCGGCCGTGAGTAGAAGGACCACTGGAAGGACAAGGGATCGCCGTCCGCATCACTCGACGGTGTTCCGTCCAGCAGTACCGTGGAGCGTGTGCCGACGTCTTGATGCCCACCCGCATTGGCTACCGGTGGACGGTTCGCCGGCGGTGCGGTTGCCACGTTGTTGGTCAGATCGGGGTCGGGGGCGTCGCTGCCCGTGATCGAGGCGGTCAGAGCGAGCGATCCGCTCGCGTTCACCACGGCGCCGAAGGTCAAGTCCACGACGGTCGACCGCGGCATCGGGCCGATCATCCACTCGCCGGTCGCCGCGTCATAGGTGCCCGGGGCCGTGAAGGTGACGCCGAAGAACGGTCCGCTGATCACCGTGTAGCCCGGCGGCGCCTGAAAGTTCGCCGTCACGTTGCTCGTGATCGAGGGGCCGTTGTTCACCACCCGGACCCACAGCGTCTTGGTCGCACCCACCGCCACGGTTCCGGATGGCGCGGACAGGAGCTCGATGCTGAGATCGGCATTCCGGTTCGGCGTGACCATCGCGCTATCCATATTGTCGGCGGGGTTGGGGTCGGGCGCGCTGCTGCCGGTGATCGCTGTCGTGAGGTCGTACGGACCCGTCACGTTGACCGTGCCGCCGAACGAGAAACGGGCTGACCCTCCCGCTGGGATCGAACCGATCAACCACTCGCCCGTCGTGCCGTCGTAGGTCCCCACGTCGGGCCCACCGCCGAGCACGGTGTAGCCCGCCGGCACCTGGAAATGGGCGGTCACGTCGGTGGCGCTCGCGGGGCCTTGGTTTCGGACTATGACGGCTACGCTGACGAATGATCCTATCGGCGGCGCGACCGGGGCCGAGCCAAGAAACGAGATGCTGAGGTCGGCGAACGTGCTCGGGTCGATCGTCGCCGTGACGGTCGGCGTCGGCGTAGGGGTCCCGGTGGCGATCGGGGTGCTGGTGGGCGTTGCGCTTTGAGCGACCGTCGCGGTCGGCGTGTCGGCCGGCGGAGTCGGCGTCGCGGTCGCCGAGCTCGCGGGGGTGAACGTCGGCGTCCGCGTCGGGGTCGCCGTGTCGGTGGCCGTTCCGCTTGGCGTCGCGGTGGGAGTGTTGGTTGGCGTCACGGTCGCAGTCCGCGTCGGCGTAGTGGTCGCGGTCGATGTGGCGGTCACCGAGGGCGTGGAAGTGAACGTCGACGTCCGGGTGGGCGTCGCAGTGGCGGTTACCGTCTCGGTGGATGTCGCGGTGAAGGTGCTGGTCGGCGTCGCGGTCGCAGTCCGCGTCGGGGTAGCGGTGGTGGTCGGTGTCGCGGTCACCGAGATCGTTGGGGTGCGCGTCGCCGTCTGGGTTGCGCTCGCGGTCTCGGTTGGGGTCGCGATTGGCGTGGCCGTGGGGGTCGCCGCCGGCGTGCTCGTCGGCGTGACGGTCGGGGCGCCCGTCGGCGTCGTCGTCGGCGTGTCGCTGGCCGTGGGCGAGGCGCTCGCGGTTGGCGTCGCCGACGCGGTGTCGGTCGGGAAGGCCGTCCGGGTGTCGGTGGATGCCGGCGTCGGGGTCGGCGTGTCGGTCGGTGGACCGGTGGCGGTTGCCGATGCGCTCGGGGTCGGTGTGAGCGTGGCAGACGCGGTGGTGGTGTCGGTCGCGGTGCGCGTGGGGGTTGCGGGTCGCGACGGGGTGGCGGTGTTTGTCGCGGTGCCGGTCTGCCGCGCGGTGTGAGTGGCGTGCGTGGTGACGGTGCCGGCCGGGGGCGGCGTGGCCGTCGGCGTCGCGCTGGGCGTGGGGCTCGGTATGTGTTTCTTCTGGGTGGCGGTCGGCGTTGGACTGGCATGGTCCAGCGCCGTCGGACGGGGTGTGGAAGTCGGAAAATGTTGCCCGGTCGGGCGGGGCGTCGGACTGGGCAGACGGTGCTCGGTGACGTGGCACGTCGGAGTCGCGAGGTGCCGGTCGGGCCCGTCGTCCCCGCCGTCTGGGTCGAGCGCGGCGAAGAGGTCGGGCCGACTCCGGCCTCTGCTGATCGCCCGAAGCGGAGCCGGCACGGCGATCGACCGGCCGGGAGCGGGAACCGCGAGCACGCAGATGGCCAGGCCGATGGCGCGAAACCGCCTCATGAGGCCGGAGCCCTCACCGGCATCACCTTCACCGCTCGCGCTCGGTATGGCCGCCCGCCTCGCGACCGGCCATCTCGGC